>ODAK010000752.1_pt1 | contig 37035 bp, 42 predicted proteins | sample 1539591 | NCBI WGS metagenome assembly ODAK01 (sample SAMEA3539303, study PRJEB22396) | soil metagenome | biome: tundra; feature: field; material: soil | place: USA | collected 2010-05 | depth 0.15 m | reverse complement strand
ACCCGCATCCCGGCGGCACCAGCGCCCCCGGCCGCGGCAGCGATCCCGGCGGTCCCGGCCGCGGTGCTCGCGGCGGCCCCGGCGGCGGTGGCTCCAGCGCCCCCGGTGGTCCTGGCGGCGGCGTGCCGTGGCCCGGCGGTGAGGATGAGGTGCCGTGGCCCGGCGCCCCCTCCGGCGGCGCTGACGCTGACGGCTGCGATGAGGTCCCGGGCCGGGCCGCGGACGGGCCCTGCGATGGCACGGGTGCCTCCGGTGACGATGACGCCGGTGACTGGCCCCTGACCGGTCCGGTGCCGGCCTGGCTGGATCTGCCCGCCGGCATCCCGGCCGGGCTGCTGGGGCCCGGCGGGGCAGCGTCTGCGTCGTCCAGCGCCGCGGGCCGGCGGATGGACCTGGACCTGTCGCTGCCCTGGTCGACCCTGGCCGGGATCTCGCCGGAGCCGGGCTGGCTGAGCCGCCTCGGCCCGATCACCCCGGTCCAGGCCCGCCAGCTCGCCGACCTGGCCGCCCGTGACCCCGCAGCCGAGTGGCGGGTCATCCTGACCGACCCGTCCGGGCGGGCCAGAGCCGTCGCCCGGATCCCGCGCCGGCGCGCCGGTACCGGCCAGCGAGAAGGCCCAGGCCAGCGAGAAGGACCCGGCGCGGGCGTCGGCGGCGGGCTGGTCAGCCGGGTAACGCTCACGGTTTCCGAGAGCATCCTGGGGCGAGATCCGCCGGATGCGGCCGGAGCAGCCGGAATCCTGGCCGCTGCGCTGCGGGCCGCATCCCGGGCGGGTGCCCGCGCCGATGCGGACGACGCGGCCGATGCAGCGGCCGGGGGCTGCGCGCACCTGTCCGCCACGGCGGCCTACCAGTTCCCGCCTTCCCTGCGGGACTACATCGCGGCCAGGGACGTGACCTGCCGCTACCTGACATGCCGGCGGCCGGCCTGCCGCGGTGACCACCTGGACCACACGCGGGCGTATGAGGACGGCGGCCGGACCTGTAAATGCAATGGCGGCGGCGTCTGCCGGGAACACCACCTGCTCAAGCAGAACCCGTACTGGGTCCTGCGGCAGGACACCCCGGGGATCTTCACCTGGACCACGCCCTCCGGGCGGACTTACACCGTCACCCCCGACATCCACCCCGTCTGAAGAGAGGGGGGACCAGAACATGGGCTGGGATAACCCGCCAGTACCGTGGCGGGAGCTGGAGCGGCGTCTTTCCTGGCGCAGTTCCGGCGCGAAGAGCACAGTCGGCGGGGACACTCCCAAGCTCGACCGGGACGGTGCGCCCGAAGAGCCGCGCGTCCGGTCGGCGCCGCGCTCGGTACTCCGCCTGCCCGCCAGCCGGGCCAGCCAGGATCCGCCATGGGCCGAGCTGCACTGCCATTCCTCCTACAGCTTCCTCGACGGAGCGTCCAGTCCTGATGAGCTGGTCGCCGAGGCAGCAGGCTGCGGCCTGACCGCGCTGGCCATCACCGACCACGACGGCATGTACGGAGTGCCCCAGTTCGCCCAGGCGGCCGGGCGCCTGCGGCGGGAAACAGGCGCCAGCCTCGGCACGGTCTTCGGTGCAGAGCTCAGCCTGGACCTGCCCGGCGCCGGCGGACACAGGTCCGGCTCCGCGGGGGCCTCCAGCCACGTAAGACGGCGGCCGGGACCTCCCGGCGCCGCGGGACGACCTCCCGGCACCCTCCGCGCGGGCATCCCTGACCCGGCCGGCCGGCACTTGCTTGTGCTGGCCCGCGACCCGGAGGGATACAAGCGGCTATGCCGGGTGATCAGCGCTGCGCAACTGGCAGGCGGGGAGAAGGGCCGTCCCATCTATGACGAGGCAGCGCTGGCCGATGCACATGACGGTCACTGGGTGATTCTCACCGGCTGCCGCAAGGGGGCGGTCCCCGCGGCGCTGGCGGCCGGCGGCCCGGAGGCGGCGGCGCGGGAGCTGAAGGCCCTGACGGGAATGTTCGGCAGCGAGAACGTCAAGGTAGAGCTGACCGGTCATGACCAGCCGGAGGACGACGAGCGCAACGACGCCCTTTGTGTGCTCGCTAAAGCAGCCGGGGCTGAGGTGATTGCCACCGGCAATGTGCACTACGCGGCACCCCAGGATGCAAAACTGGGCCAGGCGCTGGCAGCGATCCGAGCCTGCAGCAGCCTGGACGAGATGGACGGCTGGCTGGCCGTATCCGGCGGCGCCTACGTCCGCTCCGGCGTCGAAATGGCCGCCCGGCTCCGCCGCTACCCCGGCGTGCTCGAGCGGACCGTGGAACTGGCTGCCGGCTGCGCGTTCGACTTCCACGTGATCGCGCCCAGGCTGCCGGATTTTCCCACCCCGGGCGGCGAGACGGAGGCGGCCTGGCTGCGCACGCTGGTCGCGCAGAAGGCACCGCAGCGATACGGGCCGCGCCGCGCCGAGCGCATTCCCGGCGCGTACGAACAGATCGCCCGCGAGCTCGATGTCATCGTGGAGCTGGGCTTCCCCGGCTACTTCCTGATCGTGCACGACATCGTGCGGTTCTGCGAGGACGTCGGCATCCTGTGTCAGGGCAGGGGATCGGCAGCCAACTCAGCCGTCTGCTATGCGCTCGGGATTACCAGCGTTGATCCCGTTCATCATGGCTTGCTCTTCGAGCGTTTCCTGTCGGCGGGCCGGGACGGACCGCCGGACATCGACCTGGACATCGAGCATCGCCGCCGCGAGGAAGCGATCCAGTACGTCTACCGCACCTACGGCAGGGAGAAGGCAGCCCAGGTCGCCAACGTGATCTCCTACCGGCCGCGGATGGCGCTGCGCGACGCGGGCCGGGCGCTGGGCTTCCCGCCGGAGCAGCAGGACGCCTGGGCCAGACAGGCAGGCCCGCGTCAGTACGGTCCCGGCCAACCGATCCCGCCCGATGCGGGCGTTCCCGAGCCGGTCGCCGAACTCGCCGCACGAATGCAGCGGCTGCCCCGGCACCTCGGCATTCACTCCGGCGGGATGGTGATCTGCGACCGGCCGGTGGGGGAGGTGTGCCCGGTGGAATGGGCCCGGATGCCGGGCCGGACCGTGCTGCAGTGGGACAAGGACGACTGCTCCTACGCGGGCCTGGTCAAGTTCGACCTGCTCGGACTTGGCATGCTGTCGGCGCTGCGGGACTGCTTCAACCTGGTGGCCGAGTACCACGGCCAGCGCTGGAGCCTGCACTCGATCCCGCAGGAGGATCCCGGCGTCTACGACATGCTGTGTGAAGCCGACACCGTGGGGGTGTTCCAGGTCGAGTCCCGCGCGCAGATGGCAACACTGCCGCGGCTGCGGCCGAGCAAGTTCTATGACCTCGTCGTCGAGGTCGCACTTATCAGGCCGGGCCCGATCCAGGGCGGCTCGGTGCATCCGTACATGCGCCGCAAGCGCGGCGACGAGGAGGCGACGCTCCCGCACGAGTCCATGCGCCGTGCGCTCGGCAAGACTCTCGGCGTGCCGCTGTTCCAGGAGCAGATGATGCAGGTCGCCATCGACTGCGCCGGGTTCAGCGCGACCGAGGCGGACAAGCTGCGGCAGGCGATGAGCTCCAAGCGCGCCCCGGAACGGATCGAGGAACTGCGCGCCCGGCTGCTGGAGGGGATGACCGCGAGGGACATCCCGCTGGATGTCGCCGAGGACATCTACATCAAGATCCTGGCGTTCTCCAGCTACGGGTTCCCCGAGTCGCACGCGATCAGCTTCGCCTACCTGGTCTACGCCAGCGCCTGGCTGAAGTGCTACTACCCCGCCGCGTTCACCGCCGCCCTGCTGCGCAACCAGCCGATGGGCTTTTACGCGCCCGCCAGCCTGATCGGCGACGCACGCAGGCACGGCGTGCAGGTACGCGGCGTCGACGTGAACGCCAGTGCCGCAGCGGCGACCCTGGCAAAGCCGCAAACAGCAAAGCCGCCCGCCAGCCCCCCCGCCGCAGCCGGTGCCGCCGGTCCGCCGCAGGGGGAAGCGCCCATCCCGGCCGGCCCCCGTGCCGCAGCCAGCGCCGCCAGCCAGCCGCACGGGGGAGTCGCCGTCGCTGGCCAGCCCGCGATCAGGCTTGGTCTTTCCGAGGTGCGCAACCTGGGCGCCGACGCGGCTGCCCGCATCGAGGCCGGCCAGCCGTACGCGGATCTGGAGGACTTCGCCCGCCGCACGGCGCTCCCGGCGCCGGCGCTGGAGGCCCTGGCGATGGCGGGTGCCTTCGGCTGCTTCGGGGTGAGCAGGCGCGAGGCGCTGTGGGCAGCCGGGGCTGCCGCCACCATCAGGGCAGGCCAGCTGCCCGGCACGACCCTGGGGCTGGCGGCGCCGCCGCTGCGGGCCATGACCGCGGCCGAGGAGACTTTCGCCGATCTGTGGGCTACCGGGACCTACGGCACGCATCCGATCGCGCACATCAGGGACCTGCTGGCTGCTCGCGGCGTGCTGCCGGCGTCGCAGCTGCTGACGGCTCAGCCGGGTGCTGCCGTCGCGGTGGGCGGCCTGGTCACCCACCGGCAGCAGCCGGGGACGGCGCGCGGGGTGGTCTTCCTGAGCCTGGAAGACGAGAGCGGGATGGCCAATGTCATCTGCCCGCCGCGGGTGTGGGAGCGTTACCGCAAGATCGGCGTGGACGCCAGCGCGCTGCTGGTGCACGGCAGGGTCGAGCGGCTGGACGGCGCCGTCAGCCTGCTCGCCACCCGGCTGCGGCGGCTGCGGGTAGTGGCCGCCGCCCGCAGCCGCGACTTCCGCTGAGCAGGAGCGCGCTGGCTCCGCCATGTGCGGTTTCCGGGGCGCACTCCCGTCAGGTGGCGGTAGCAAGCCAGCGGCAGCCGACAGGACGCTAGAGGTGCGTCGCCAGTAATGATCAGCGCCGAACGATCAGCACAGGGCGCATCAGACCCCGAGGAGAGACCGATGGCCGCCGAGGTTACCCACCCGCCCTTTGACCCTGAGCTGAGCGCCGCGCTCGCCGCGCTGCCGCCGGTACTGCAGCGGCCGATGCTGGCGCAGGACATCCCCGCCTGGCGCGAGCAGCTGGCGCTTATGCCCCCAGTCGACGACGACGCCCTGCGCCGCGGCGGGTCAGTGGAACTCGAGGAGCGCCAGATCCCCGGCCCGCAGGGCGCTCCCGACCTGTCGGTGCTGATCCTTCACCCCGCGACGGGCACCGGCCCGTGGCCGGGCGTCTACCACACCCACGGCGGCGGCATGGTGCTGGGCGACCGCCGCACCGGCGCAGACGAGCTCGCCACCTGGGTGGCGGAGATCGGCATCGTGGCGGTCTCGGTCGAATACCGGCTGGCTCCCGAGCATCCGCATCCGGCGCCGGTCGAGGACTGTTATGCCGGTCTTCTCTGGACCGCCAAGCATGCCGATGAACTCGGCATAGATCCGGCCCGCCTGGTCATTGCCGGGGCCAGCGCAGGCGGCGGCCTCGCTGCGGGAACCGCTCTGATGGCCCGTGACCTGGGCGGCCCGCCACTGAGCCACCAGATCCTGATGTGCCCGATGCTGGATGACCGGGCGATCACGCCATCGAGCCAGGAACTCGACGGTGCCGGTGTCTGGGACCGGACTTCCAACCTCACGGGCTGGACCGCGCTGCTGGGGGACGCGCGCGGCGGCCCGGACGTTTCGCCATACGCCGCGCCGGCCCGCGCGCAGGACCTGAGCGGGCTGCCGGCCACATTCATCGACGTCGGGTCCGTCGAAACGTTCCGCGACGAAGACATCGACTACGCCGCCCGGCTTTCCCGTGCCGGAATCTCGGTCGAGCTGCACGTGTGGCCAGGCGGATTCCACGGATTCGACGGGATGGCGCCGCACACTGCGCTCGCGCAGGCCTCCCGGACTACCCGGCTTGGCTACATGCGCCGCGCTCTGGCCGGCCTAACCAGTTCCTGCGTAACATCGACAGCTACCGTCGCTGGCGGTTAGCCGTTGGCCGCGGCGCGATGTTGGAGCGGCTCGTGCCGGAGCTTCTCGGATGCCTGTCGGCGCTCGACCAGAGCGCCGAGAGTGCTGTGCGAGTCATCGCGTATTTCGATGCGCTTGTCGACGGTCATGCCGGTCTCGATGCGTTTATCCGCGGTGCGGCAGTGCTGGCCGGCTGCTCGGCGGGGCTGCACGATCCCGGCCGCGGCAGCCGGATTCGGATGGACGCTCAGGGCCGTCGGCTGGACTTCGGCCATGCCGATCCGGCGGACGGCTGGCCGGCTGTGTGGATGGACAGTCAGCTGGCCCGGGTGTGGCTAGAGCGGGACACGGCCCCGGCGCCGACCGACTCGATGATCCTTGAGCGGCTCGCAGCAGGCAGCCGAGTCGTGCTGGACCACACCCGCGGGCGGTCGCCGGTGCGCTCGGCCGCCGGTGACCCTGCCCTCGCCGAGGTGCTCATCGATGACGAAGCCCGGGCCAGCGTCCGCGTCAGCGCGGCCCATCGGCTTGGGCTCGGCGACGCCACGACTGTCTGCGCTGTGGAAACTATGCGGCTGGCCGCTGCCTACACGAGCCTGCGGCAGGCGGCAGCCGCACTACATCTGCATCACTCCACGCTGCAGGCGCGCGCTGGCCAGCTCCAGCGCGCTCTCGGTTACTCCCTGGACGCGGCCGACGGCCGGAATCGGCTGTACCTCGCGCCAATTTTGCGTCGCCTTCATCGCAACGGAGATCTGCCCTGGCTTCCGGGGAAGCAGTCTCCTGGTAGGCGCGGGAGCGCAGGCGCGCCCGGCAGTCCGGGTGTGCGAGGTCGGTCCCGTCGTGATCGGATAGCCCTGTGTCGGATAGCCCTGTGTCGGAAAGCCTCGTGAAAGTCAGGATCGGGATAGCGCCGGGTGCGGCAGGCAGCCCGGCCCGGTTCGGCAGCGCTGTCGATCGTCTCGAGGCGAGCGGCATCGACTCCCTGTGGCTGCCGGAGATGGTGTTCGGGCCGCTGGTTGAGCCGATTGTCGGAATGACCTATGCCCTTTCCCGCACCAGCAGGCTGAAGGTCGGTACCGGTATCTCGGTGCTGCCCGGGCGCAACCCGGTGCTGGTTGCCAAGCAGCTCGCCACACTCGCCGGGCTTGCGCCACGCCGGGTGTTGCCGGTGTTCGGGCTGAAGCCGGCCCGCAGCGGCGAGCTTCCGCTTTTCCCGGTGCCGCCCGGGCGCCGCGGCGCGGTGTTCGATGAGTCACTTGAGCTGCTGCGCCTGCTGCTGCGGCAGGACACCGTCTCGTTCGCAGGCGAGTTCTTCACCGTGGCGGATGCCAGCGTTGGCCCGCTGCCCGTCAAGCCGCTCGACATCTGGCTGGGCGGCAGCGCGCCGGGTGCGCTGCGCCGCGCGGGCCGGCTCGGTGACGGCTGGCTGGCCAGCTTCCTGACCCCTGACGAAGCTCGCGCTGGCCGGATAGCAATCCAGGAGGCGGCAGCCGAAGCGGGCCGGGAGGTGGAGGCAGACCATTTCGGGATCAGCCTCGCTGTGGGACCAGACGGCATTGCGCCGGACCTGGCCGAGGCAGTCCGCCAGCGGCGCCCCGGCGTTGACCCGGCCAGCCTTGCCGCGGGCAGCTGGGCCGATGCCCGTCGGCTGATCGAGCAGTACGTTGCCGCAGGCCTCAGCAAGTTCGTGATCCGGCCGACCGGGCCACCGGATGCCTTCGACAGGTTCATCGATGACTTCGTTACCGAGCTCGTGCCGCTGCAGACCTGACTCGTTCACTCGTCGCAGGGCGCGTCCCGAGCGACGCGGTCAGCAAGCCAGCACCACGCGCGCATCGGCACGTCGATCTCGGCGGCGCCGGGGAAGCGCTCCTCGAGCGCGGCCCGTGCGCGGGCCAGTCCCGCCGCCCGGTCCTGCGGGCTGGCCGTGATCACGCCGCTGTAGGTGGCCAGCATGTCGACGATCGCGTTTTTTGCCATAGTGCGCGTGAACGCGAACGACTCTGTCTCGACGTGATGGAATGGCCCCGGCTCAGGCAGCATGACCTCGCGGTGCCGGGAACGGCGTGGCTCCTCAGCCCGTCCATCAGGCCCGGCGGTGCGCGGGGTGCTGAGTCGGCCGACCTCGCGTATCCAGCCGACCTCGCGATCCCGGCCTGTCCAGATCACCCCGAAGCGGCCGCCATCCCGCAGCACCCGCGCGATCTCGGGGACGGCCAGATCGGGATCCATCCAGTGCCACGCCGACGAGACGAAAACGCTATCAGCGGTGGCGTCGGGCAACGGGATCGCCTCGCCCCGGCCCGCAACGACACGGACGCCAGGCGAGCGAGCGCGCAGCACGGCCGCCATCCGCTCGTCCGGCTCGACCGCTATGACCTGCGTGACCTTGCGCGCCAGGGTTCGGGCCAGCAGACCGGTGCCCGCACCCACGTCGACGGCCACCTGGCAATGCTCGGGCAGCAGCCAGTCGACCGCCGCCTCTGGCGGGCTTGGCCGCAGCCGGTCATACTCCGCTGCGATCGCCCCGAACGACGTCGCCCGCTCCTCCCGAGTAGCCACTCCGCCACGTTAGCTTGCCGCGGTCTGCGGCAGTGACGGGAGTAATCCAACCGTCGCGGTCGGGGGGGAAGGGCAGTTCAGAATTGGATCATGATGGACACTGTGTTGCCGACGCGGGGCTAGCTTGCGTTGCCGAGGTGTGCGGTGTCGTTGTGGGTGATAAGGCGCCAGATGCGGTCGGATTCGCTGGAGTCCCAATGCGTGATGCAGGCGAAGTCGGGATTAAGTGCCAATGCCAGGGCGGGGACGGCGAACAGGGTCAGGACCTGCACAATGAAGCTCGCATGGGGTGACGGCCAGACCACAGTCTGGCGGGGGTATCGCGTTGGCAGGTCGTCGAGTGTCGCGCGGATGCGTTGCAGGAAGTCGTTCCAGCTCTCGCCGCCGGGGGACAAAGGGCGGTTCGGATCGGCCTGCGGGTCGAGCGAACCGTTACGGGCCGAATCAGCAGAAGACGCATGACGTTGATCGTGGCACGCTCGCACGGATGTACGGGGTCAGTCCTTGCGGCCGGTCAGGCCATCCGGCAGGAGCGGTGCGCCCGGTGATTGCCCCGAGCGCGCTGCTGTCCGATCTGGCCGCGCTGCTGCGGGTCGGCGAAGGCTGGGCGAAGGGCGATTCGTTAGCGCTCGGCACCGACCTGGGACCGGCTGACGCCAGCCTGCATGCGTTCGGCCGCTACATCACCGACGCGCTGAACTCGCGGTACGGGGTTCGGCTGGATACCGGTCGTTCGCCCAATAGCAGCTGAACTTCGCGCTCGGCGCCAATGCCCGGGGCAGCTCGTTCGTCGTCGGGGTCGGCAGCACCTTCCCATAGTGCATGCAGAGCGAGATCGCGAACCTGGCAGGCTCCCTCGAGGGCCGGGGCAACATCCAGCTCGGCGCGGCGACTGACGGCCCGAGCAGCACCGCGAACTTCGTCGGCCTCCGCAGCGTTTCGACCACGCGGCGCTGCAGCGCCGGCCATTACTCGGCCGGATACCGATCTGACATCCTTGCGGAATGCAGCGCCCGGATTCTGCCGAGCTTCGTGCGGTCCGCGAGCACCTCGTCAGCTACAGCGCCCGGCTGCTGGCTGACGGCCTCGCCGTCGGCAGCGCAGGCAACATCAGCGCGCGGATCGGCGACGTCGTCGCGATAACGCCCTCGGGAATCAGTTATGACGAAATGCAGCCCGGCGACATCTGCGTCGTCGCGCTGGACGGCACCGAGCGGCACGCGACCGAGGAGCCGTCGTCGGAGACTCCGATGCACCTGGCGATCTACGCGGCTACCTCGGCAACGGCGATCGTGCACACTCACTCGGCCGAGGTCATCGCGCTGTCGTCGGCGTGCGATGAACTTCCAGGCATTCACTACGCGATCACCGGGCTCGGCGGGCCGGTCCGGGTGGCGCCCTACGCCCGTTTCGGCTCCGCGGGACTTGCGGAGGCGGCGGTCGCGGCCCTGGCCGACCGAAGCGCTGCGATCCTGCGCAATCACGGTGCGTTGACCTGCGGCAGCAGCATCGCGGCGGCCTACGACCGGGCGCTGCTGCTGGAGTGGCTGGCCCGCGTCTACCGGCTGGCGCGGTGCTACGGCACACCCGGGGTCCTGTCGGCTGCCGACCTGGCCGAGGTATCGGCCGAGACGCAGCGGCGCCGCTACGGCATCCGGCGCAGCAGCGAGCCTGGCAGCAGCGATCCGGGTACCAGCGATCCGGGCACCAGCGATCCGGGCACCAGCGATCCGGGTTAGCCAGGTATCCGCGCGAAGGCGCACCGGGATGCTGCCGAACCCTTCGATGGCAACGGCACAGCGGTGAACTGGGCACCGGTCGGCGGCAGTTGCCCCAGACCGGTCAGGTGCTCGACCACGGGAATGCCGGCGGCCAGCAGAATCATCTGCGCGGGCCGTTCGCCATCGTCGCCATCGTCGATGTTGAGCGCGTCGATACCGACCAGCGCTGCACCATGGTCGGTCAGCCACGCGGCGCCAGCCCGGCTGAGGAAGTGCCGTCCTTCGGCGTAAGCCGACGAGCCGACGAGGGCATCGGCGCGTGTGCAGCAGGACGGCGGTGCCGCGGACATCCAGCGCGGCCAGCGCGCCGACGTCGATGCCGGGCTGGTTGGCGTCCTGCACCCGGACGACCACGGCCGGCAGGCCGGCGGTCCGGGCCAGCGAGACGGAGCTGAGGTCCCCGCCTTCCGGGAACCGGTGATAGGGCGCGTCAAGGTAGGTGCCGGTATTGCCGATCGGTGCGAGTCGGTCGATGGCGAAATCCTCCCCGTGTCCCCTTATGTGGTTCGGCAACGACCTCGACACTGCTGAGCTGGACCGAATCGGTCATCAGCAGGCCGAGCGAGGCCACGAACAGCGCGGCAATGTCGGCCTCGCCGACGTCGGGCGCCGGAACGTCCACTCGGAAGCCGCTGGCGGTCAGGTTACCGCCGTTGCTGAAGCCGACGACAGCGTGGCGAACGGCGGTGCGGCGGTAGTAACCGGGGCAGGATCGGGACTGGGCCGGTGCATCGCCCGGGCCTTGCTCGCGGCCGGGTGGAAGGTTGCAGTGGCAGGCCGCCGCGGGGAGACACTGCATGAGACCGTGGCCCCGACCGCATGGCCCGCGGAGTCTGCACTGGCTGTCCCGACCGACGTCAGGAGTCCGGAGTCCGTCGCAGGACTGTTCGAGGCAGTGCACCGGCGGTGCGGACGACTGGATCTGCTGGTCAGCAATGCGGGCGTCTTCGGCCCGGCAGGCGCAATGGACGAGATCTCCTGGGCTGACTGGCGGCAAGTGGTGGACACCAGCCTCTCGAGCGCTTCCTGTGCGCCCAGCACGCCGCGCAGATGATGAAGGCCCAGAGCCCGCCCGGCGGGCGGATCATCAACAACGGCTCGATATCCGCTCACACTCCCCGGCCGGACAGCATCGCCTATACCGCCACCAAGCACGCGATCACTGGCCTGACGAAGTCGATATCGCTCGACGGCCGTGCGTTCGACGTAGCCTGCGGCCAGATCGATATCGGTAACGCCGCTGCCGAAATGACCCGGGGCATGAGCCGCGGCGTGCCGCAAGGTGACGGCTCGATCGCCCCTGAGCCCACCTTCGATGCCCAGCACGTGGCCGACGCGGTGCTCTACATGGCCGCCCTGTCCCTGGACGCGAACGTGAAATTCCTGACCATTACCGCCGCCAAGATGCCCTTCATCGGCCGGGGATGAGGGAGCGCCACGCGCGAACTCACGCCGGTTACGAGCTCACGGCGGGTATAGGTCGTGCTGTCACGTGGCGCGGGTCGGGTTCTCGCGGCCTGACGGGATCAGTGGGAAGGTGACCAGATGAGCGGCGGTGAAGTGCGGGACGGGGTGTCGCTGACCAACCTCGACCAGCCGCTGTTCGACGGCGCGCAGGCGACCAAACGGGACCTGGTGGACTACCTGGACGCCGCTGCTGACCGCATCATCCCGGAACTGGCGGACCGGCCGCTTTCAGTGATCCGGGTGCTGCGCGGCCAGGCGCCGTTCATGCAGAAGAACGCGCCCAAGTACACGCCGCCGTGGGTGCGGACGGTGCCGCTGTGGGCGGAGACCTCCAAACGCGAGGTCTCGTACCCGCTGTGCAACGACCGGCGCACCTTGCTATGGCTGGCCAACCAGCGCGCGGTGGAATACCACCCGACGCTCGTCCGGGCTGACCGGTGGGATCACCCCACCTATCTCGTGCTGGACCTCGACCCGCCGTCCGCTGACGCGTTCGGGCTGGCCGTCCGCGCCGCCTGGCTGGTCCGCCAGGCCCTGGCCGACGTGGGCCTGGCGGGCGCGGTCAAGACCAGCGGGGCCAAGGGCGTGCATGTATTCGTGCCGCTAGAGGCGGGCGTAACGCTCGACGCGGCAACCGCGGCCACTCGCGCGATTGCCGTCCGGGCCGAGCGGTTCGACCCGGCCCTGGCCACCACGGCCTTCATCCGGGAAGACCGCGGCGGCAAGGTGTTCCTTGATTCGACCCGGGCTGGCGGGGCGACGGTCGTTGCCGCCTACAGCCCGCGCGTCCGGCCGGGCGTGCCGGTGTCGTTTCCGGTGGCCTGGGATGACCTCGATCGCATCGCGCCTGCTGACTTCACTGTGCACACTGCAGCGCAGCTGATCACCGCCGGTGATCCGTGGGCTGGCCGGATGCCCGCGCCGCAGCAGCTCAGCGCCGACCTGGTCGAGGAGGGCCGGGCGATTCCCATTGCCCGGGTGCAGGCGATGCATGAGGGCAAGCGGCGTGCTCGGGCTCGCCGCGGCGCGGCCGGATGATGGGCTCGAGATGACCAAGGGCTAGATGACCGCGGGGCGCTATAAGAGGAGGCAGTATCACGGGCAGCTCAGCCCAGCGCGAAAACCTGGGCTGCGTTGCGGCCCCAGGCGGCGGCAACCTGCTGCGGCGTGCAGCCCGCATCGAGCAGTACCTTCTCGAGAGCGCGGGCGTTGCGCTCCACGCCGGGTATGCCGGGCCAGTCCGTTCCGAAGATCATCTTGTCGGCGAGCCGGCGCAGCGACGGGCCGTAGTAGTCGGCCAGCTTGTACGGCGGCAGGCCGGACACCTCCAGCCAAACGTTCGGCTTCATCAGCGCCAGAAACGCCGCCTGGTGGTACCACCAGCCGCGGCCGCCGTGCGCCAGCACGACAGTCAACCCGGGGAAGTCGCGGAGCACATCGTCGAGCAGGATCGGGTCGGCGTAGGCGTTGCTCGACCCGGAGAATGTCGATGTGCCGGAGTGCACGATCACCGGCAGCTGTCGTTCCTGTGCCCAGGCATAGGCCGGGTAGAGCATCCGGTCGCGGGCCTCGAACCCGCCATGGACCGGATGAATTTTCAGCGCGACTGCGCCCAGACCCACCTGACGGGCCAGCTCGGCGGTCACCGGATAGTGCAGATGCGGGTTGATGTTCGCCACCGGGCGAAACCGCGCCGGATTGGCCTCGACCAGCGGGAGCACATCCTCGATCGGCTGGATCCCGGTTGCCTTGGGGCTGTACTCGGTGAACAGCAGGACATGGTCGGCGCCCTGCCGGGCGAAATGCTCATCGATCGCGGCCGGGCGCGGGACGCCGCGAGCGTCGAACAGCTCATCCAGCGGTATCCCGTTGCCGAAGGTGCGCACCCATGCCTGCCAGTCGGCGGACAAGGTGGGGATCCTGGCCACATGCACGTGCGCATCCACCAGCAGCTGACCGTCGATCACGCCGGACTCCCCGTTTCGCCTTGCTGCCGTTCAGCAGTCAAGACGGCGAGCGCATGCTCACGGAGCCCGAAGCGCTGCACCTTGCCGGTGGCGGTGAGCGGAAACTCCGGCAGGAACAGGACGTGCCGGGGCCGCTTTAGAGCAGCAAGCCCGGCCCGGCAGAACGCCACCAGCTCGTCCTCGGTCGGCTGCTGGGCCGGCCTGGCGACCACGCAGGCCACCGGCTTGTCGATGCCGTCTTCGTCGGGGGCGACGACGGCCGCTGCCTGCTCGACACCGGGGTGCGCGCGCAGCCGGGTCTCGACCTCGGCCGGTGACACCCACATTCCGACGACCTTGAGCACATCGTCGCTGCGGCCGAGGCACGTGTAGTAACCGTCGGCGTCGCGGGCGTAGATGTCGCCGGTGCGCAGCCAGTCGCCGCGGAACACCCGGCGGCTGGTCTCGCTGCGGCACCAGTAGCCGGTGGCGATCGAATAGCCCTTGACGTAGAGGCTGCCCGGCTCGCCGTCGGGCACCGGCTCCCCGTCGGGTTCCTCAATCCGCAGCTCGTAACCCGCCACTACCTCGCCGGTGGTGCCCGGCCGGACCCGGCCCGGCCGGTTGGAAACGCTGGCCAGCCGCGCGGGCGTGGCCCTGGCGCGGTCCACGATGCTGCGGGCCCCGACTGAGAACGGGAAGGTCAGCGTGTTACCCGGGCCGTAGGCGAAGAAGAACTTGGCTGCCGAGTAACAGACGTCGGCTGGCCCGACGCCGAGCACGTCGGACACGTAGGTCAGCGCGGTGCTGCGCAGCGAGCCGTGCCGGCGCATGGCGGCCTTGGGCGTACCTGTTGTGCCCGAGGTATAGAGCCAGAAGGCCGGGCTGTCGGCCAGGGTCGGCTCGGCCCCGCGGGCGGCTGCCAGGTCGGGGGGGCCCGCTGCGGCGAGGAACCCGCGCAGCGTGCGGACCCGCGCGCCCGGCCCCGCCCGCGACGGCACCAGCAGCGGCGCCAGATCACTGGTCTCGCCGGTGACCATCACCTCGCGCACGCCGGGCAGGCTAGCGGCCTGCGCGGCTGCTGCGCTGAACTCGGTACTGACCGCGAGGAACCGGGCCCTGCTGTCTCGCGCCACAGCCGCCAGGTCGGCGGCTGTGGACATATTGCTGACCGGAACCGGTACCGCACCGATGTACAGGCAGCCCAGGAACAGGGCCAGCAGCTCAGGAGTATCGGTCATGCACAGCAGCAGCCGCTCCTCGGCCCGAATCCCGGCTGCGACGAGGGCGGCCGCAGCCTGCCGAGCGAGGTCGTCGAGCTCGCGGTAGGTGTAATCGGCGGCCGATTCGTCCAGGCCGACGGCCGTCACCGCCGGTCGCTGCGGTGTCGCGGCAGCCTTGCGGCCCAGCAGCCAGTCCGCCGCGTTGAAGAACTCGCCGAACGCTCCCACCGCTGCCCGATCCCTGCCTGGTGCCCGCTGGCCAGTGCTGATGCTCAACCGACCGGGTTTCCCTTCGTCTCGTCTCATCTCACAGTGTTATCGCTCAGTAGTTCGGTCGCTCAGGAGTTCAGTAGCACAGAGCCGTCGCTCAGATCACCGTGGCCGAACGCGTAGATCCGGTCTGCCCCCTCCGACAGCAGCTGGTGCCGCCTCGGTGAGGTCCCAGCGCACCCGCCTGCCATGCAGCTCTGCGTCGGACAGCTCTGCGTCGGACAGCTCTGCGTCGGACAAATCGGATGAGCGATACTCTACGACTGCAGCGTCGGACGTCAAGTCCCTGTAGTACGTGCGGGCGGCGTAATACGGCTCGTACCGCCTTGGAGTACGTGCCGACGGCGTAGTGCTGGGCTAGCCCGCGCCCGGATCCGGCGGTGTGCCAGGAACCGCTAACCGATTGCGGCCCAGCTGGCTGGTCTCGGCCAGCCGCTCCGGCCGCAGGCCGAAGAACATGCCGAACATGGCGCCGAGATCCAGGATCGCAATCAGGCCGCCGATGTACGGGCCTGGCCCGCCGAGCCAGGCAAGGTAGCCGCAGAACGAGAGCACGACGATCAGCGCGCCGAGCACCCGCGGCCGTCCGCTCTGCGCCAGCCGCTCGGGCACCTCGTAGGGCGCGCGCTCGACATAGCTGGCGGTGGAAGCCTTCTCCTGGGCGATCTTGAGCCAGAGGTCGTAGAGTTCGGGGGCCTGCTCGCGCAGTGCGATGGCCTGGTCGACCGACGGCATTTCCACGGCAGCCTCGCGCTGGCCGCCGAGCTTATCCTTGATCCGGGCCAGGACCGCGCTGGCGATCTGGTCCAGATCGGAGTCGGCCGCTCCGGACGGCGCAGGCGGGACTGATGCGCCCGGCGCAGTGGGCGTGCGCAGCGGCGTCGGCGCAGCGGGCATGGAGAGCGGCGTCGCGGGCTGCGACTGAGGCGCGATCCCTGGCCGATCGATGTCCGTCATGCGGCTAAGGTCACGCGGCTTTCGTCGCTCGCGCGGACGACCGCGTCGCGATGTGCCGCCATGATCGTGCTCATCGCGGACCGCAGCGGGTTGTCGTCCGCGGTCTGCTGCGGGCACTCGGGCAGGCTCGGCCGCATCATCCGGTAGACGGTTGCGCCGGTCAGGTCGAAAATCGCCGCGATGCCCATGGTGAAGGAGAGGACCCGGCGAGCTGAGGCGATCGTCGGCATAAACAATCCGTGCCCGATTCCGCGGAGCCCAAAACCCCGCAGCCGGCCCAGAGCAGCTTCCCGGCGAGCGAAAAGAAATAAAGCCGCAAAAAATTAGCTGGAGCAGGTCCAGACGATCTCGCCACCGATTGCCGGGCTCGCCGTCTGGCCGCTGACGTGTGCTGATGAGAACGCCAAGGTGCCCGAGCCATCGCTCTGCAGGAAGAGGACCTCCTTTCCGTTAGTGTGACCGGGCGGCGGCGCCGCGGAATGCGAGGTGATCTCATACTTGTGAAGTGCCTGGCCCGTTTTCAGCCAGATAACATGCGTGTCTTTTTCCAGCATGTTCGGGGTATAGGTGCCGGCACCGTGGAATCCCCCTCTGTGTCAGGCCACGTCGATGTCGATTTGCGGATCGCTCTGGCCCGACGGTGATGGCACCTTGAGGACGTCGCCCGGCGCGTTGCCGGATTCGGCCGCGTCGGCGCAGTTCTTGACTGTTGTGACCCGCTTCGGTGAAGTCCTGGACCAGTGAGCTTGCGCCGGTGAAATGTCCTTCGCCATGGAAGGTCACGCCCGTAGAGCCGGTGGCTGCCAGGTAGCTCATGGGGGCAACCCTAGGGAGAATCTAACCTTTTGTCGCAGCGCCACGACATAAGGTGACTACGGGCCGTCCCGGTCTGTGCTGGATCGGGCCGTAGGTGCTCTCCGCTGACGACCAGCGGTGCTGGGCGGGAGTCACCGGGTGGCCCGCCTGCGCATCGAGCCGCGAGCAGCCGTATGAGCATGTGCCTTCTGGTCCATGGCTGACGCCTTAGAATGCGGTCTTCTGCTGAAATCCCGTTCTCTAGGCAAGGTATCGAATCATGCGCTGGTCACAGCTCTACATTCCGACACTGCGCGAGGACCCGGCGGAGGCTGACGCGGCGAGCCACCGGCTGCTGCTGCGGGCCGGGTTCATCCGCCAGCTCATGGCCGGCCACTACAGCCTGCTCCCGTTCGGCGTCCGGGTCCGCGCGAAGGTCATGAACGTGATCCGGGAGGAGATGAACAGGATCGGAGGGCAGGAATTCCTGCTGCCGGTTATGCAGCCTGCCCAGATCTGGGTGAAGAGCGGGCGGCTTGCGGTCATGGGGGGGGAGATGTTCCGCCTGAAGGACCGCAAGGGCAGCGACGTGGTCCTGGGCATGACGCACGAGGAGATCTTCGCGACGGTCGCGCTCGAGCTGTCGTCCTATCGTCAGCTGCCGCAGTTCTGGTACCAGATCCAGACCAAGTTCCGGGATGAGCCGCGGCCCAAGGGCGGCCTGCTGCGGGTTCGCGAGTTCACCATGAAGGACTCCTACAGCTTTGATATCGACGAGGCGGGACTCGATGCCTCGTTCGAAACGCACCGGAAGGCCTACGAGCGGATCTTCGACAGGCTCGGCATCCCGGCATTCGGCGCGGAGGCCTCGAACGGCACGATGGGCGGCACCGACTCGATCGAGTTCATGTGCCCGTCGGATGCGGGCGAGGACCGAGTCGTCCGCTGCCCCAGCTGCGGCTATGCCGCGAACCTGGAGAAGGCCACATCGGCGCTTTCTCCGGTGCAGGACGCAGTCGGCCCGGCAGCGCCCGCGCGGCTGGCGACCCCCGGCGTGCGCACGATTGATGACCTTGCGAACAAGCACGGCATCCCCGCCGACCGGCAGATCAAGACCCTGGTGCAGGTGATCAACGGTCAGCTGACTCTCGTCTTGCTGCGCGGCGATCATCCGCTCGCCGACCAGAAGCTCGTGGATGCCACCGGGACCGGGGATATCAGGCCTGCCCAGGCCGACCAGATCCGCGCGGCACTTGGCGCCGCACCCGGCAGCCTGGGCGCCGTCGGTGTCAGTGACTTGCCTGCCATCGCTGATCTGGCGCTGCGGGGCCGGCGGGACATGGCCACCGGGGCGAACACCGATGACGTGCACCTGACTGGCGTGGATATGGCAAGAGACATCGCGGTGGGCCGCTGGGCGGACCTGCGCGAGGTATCCGAGGGCGAGCCGTGCCCCCGGTGTGGCACCGCGCTGGAATTCATCCAGGCCATCGAGGTCGGGCACATTTTCAAGCTCGGCCGGAAATTCACGACGGCGCTCGGCGTTTCGGTCCTGGGCCCGGACGGAAACGAGATCATCCCGATCATGGGCTGCTACGGAATCGGCGTGGAGCGGGCGATCGCCGCAATCGCCGAGGTGCACCACGATGATGCGGGCCTGAAATGGCCAGTTCAGGTTGCTCCGGCTGAGGCCACCGTGATCCTGCTGTCACCGCGCGACGAGGCAGCGCGCGAGGCGGCCGAAGGTCTCTACCAGGAGCTGCTGGCGGTCGGGGTCGACGCGGTGATCGATGACAGGGATGAGCGTCCGGGCGTCAAGTACAAGGACGCGGAGCTGACCGGCATCCCGTGCCGGGTGAGCATCGGCAGCCGCGACCTGGCCGAGGGTGTGGCGGAATTCACCAACCGGGCGAATGGCGAAAGGGAACGGGTACCGGTAGCCGAGGCGGCCGGTTATGTGCGGGATTTCCTAGATCCGCGACCTAGGACAGTCGTGACCTAGGGCAGTCCGTGACCTAGGGCAGTCCGTGACCTAGGGCAGTTCCGGCCGGTTTCGAGCTAGGCAGCTCCGGCCGATTTCCTGGTCATCCGCCAGCGGCGGGTGCGTGCCGACGGCGGCTTGGCTGCCAGCGGACTCGCGCCGTCGGAGCCGCCCATCCCGTGCCGGGCCGGACCTCCCGCGGTGCTCATGGCGGCGCCAACCGGAATGCGGTCAAAGGAATCCGTCGGCGCGATAAGCCGCTCATTCTCGCTCGCCAGGTCGTCCCAGCTGCTGTGGTTCACCATCGGTTCCTCCCGTGGGGCGCGCCCGGGCGCTGGTGCCCTGCGGCCCGGGCCTCACCTTTAGACACGCTGGAGGCCCGCGTTCTGTATCGCAGAACTGGTTACAACTGCATAACTCCTGCGCTGCCGCTGTACTCCTAGTGCGCTGTGGCCCGCGTCGGGCGGCGGCCCCTCGCGCGCGCCCTGACGTTATTAGTTATGACGCGCAAGAGCCCGGTTCAGTCGGACCAGGCTGGTAAAGAATTGGTGAACTTCTGCGGGGTGTGCGCCGCAATCGGGCGAACCGGCACAGTGCAACCGGCACAGTGCAACCGGAACCGGGGCAAACCGGAACCGGGGTAACCGGCCCAAGCTGGCTCAGATCCTGGACCATGCCTCCGTCAGCACGCTGCGCAGGATCTGCTCCATCTCGTCGAAATGCTCCTGGGTGCACGTCAGCGGCGGCGAAAGCTGGATGACCGGGTCACCGCGGTCATCGGCGCGGCAGACCAGGCCGGCGTCGAACAGGGCCTGCGAGAGGAAGCCGCGCAGCAGCCGCTCGGACTCATCGTCGTCGAACGTCTCTTTGGTGGCCTTGTCCTTGACCATCTCGATGCCGTAGAAGTAACCGTCGCCGCGCACGTCGCCGACGATCGGCAGGTCACTGAGCTTCTCCAGCGTCGCGCGGAACGCCGCCTCGTTCGCGCGAACGTTGCCGAGCAGGTCTTCCTTTTCGATGACATCCAGGTTGGCGAGGGCAACAGCGCACGAGACCGGGTGCCCGGCGAACGTGACACCGTGCAGGAACGTGCCGTGGCCGTCGCTGAACGGCTCCATCAGCGCGTCTGTGACCATCATCCCGCCCATCGGCGCGTACCCGGAGGTGACGCCCTTGGCAAAAGTGATGATGTCGGGCTGGTAGCCATAGCGCTGGGAGCCGAAGTAGTACCCGAGCCGGCCGAAGGCGCAGATCACCTCGTCGGAGACCAGCAGCACGCCGTAACGGTCGCAGATTTCCCTGACCCGCTGGAAGTAGCCGGGCGGCGGCGGGAAGCAGCCGCCGGAATTCTGCACCGGCTCGAGGAACACCGCGGCTACCGACTCCGGGCCCTCGCGCAGGATCGCGCGCTCGATCTCGTCGGCAGCCCACTGCCCGAACACCGACTCGTCGTGCGCAACGAACTCGGGAGCCCGGTAGAAATTGGTATTCGGCACCCGCACGCCGCCGGGAGGCAGCGGCTCGAACGGCTCCTTGATGCCGGGCAGGCCGGTGATCGCCAGCGCGCCCATCGAGGTCCCGTGGTAAGCGATGTCACGGCTGATCACCTTGTAGCGGCTGTACTCGCCGATGGCCTTGAAGTACTGCTTGGCCAGCTTCCACGCCGCCTCGACGGCCTCCGAGCCGCTGGTGGTGAAGAAGACCCGGTTTAGGTCGCCGGGAGCTACGTTCGCGAGCCGTTCCGCCAGCTCGATGGCCCGCGGATGGGCGTACGACCAGAGCGGGAAGTAGGCGAGCTCGCTGGCCTGGCGGGCGCTGGCCTCCGCCACCTCGGTGCGGCCGTGCCCGATCTGGCTGACAAACAGCCCGGACAGGCCGTCCAGGTACCGCTTGCCATGCTGGTCGTAGACGTACTGGCCGCTGCCGCGCACGATCAGCGGCACGTCGCTGTCCGCATAAGAGGACATCCGGGTGAAGTGCAGCCAGAGGTTCCGTTTTGCCGCAGCCTGCAGTGCCGCGATGTCGTCGGTGCTGTACGAGGTGGTCATCTGGTCCCCCAGCTGTAGGTCTGCTTACGCAACTTCAGGTACACAAAGGTCTCGGTCGTGGTGACGCTCGGGATGGACCGCACCCGGCCCAGGATCTCGAGCAGCTGGTCATCGTCCTCGCAGACGACCTCGATCAGCACGTCGAAGGATCCGGCGATGATCACCACGTAGTCGATCTCCGTCATGGCCGCGAGCTGGCTGGCCACAAGCTGCAGGTCACCGCTGCACCGCACGCCGACCATGGCCTGCCGCCGGAATCCCAGCGTCATCGGGTCGGTGACGGCCACGATCTGCATGGCGCCGCTCTCGATCAGCCGCTGGACCCGCTGGCGCACTGCTGCCTCAGACAGCCCGACCGCCTTGCCGATCGCCGCGTACGAGCGGCGCCCATCCTGCTGCAGTTGCTCGACGATCTGCTTGGAGACGTCGTCAAGCGCCATGCAGTAGCTCCCTCGATCCCGGCCGCCCGGATCGTCGCGCAGGCGCCCGCCCGCCACAGCCAGAACTCCCGGCGTGTGCGCCATGCGACCGCCTCCTTGCAAGGCCATGGTGCCACTCAACCGATATCTGTCAACTGATTCCGTTGAAGACACCCGTTTTCGGGACTGATTCACTTGTGTCAGACCGGATTGTCTGCCAAGGTCAGTAGCTTGACCGGCGCCTGAACAGCCGACGCCGGGCTGAACCGGCGCTGTGTGGAACCGGCACTGAGCTGAACCCGCTGACCTGAACGTCGGGAGGCCGCCGTTGACCGTGCCCACATCCGGCCGGGCGGACCATCCGGTGCTGGCGAACTTCGTGAACGGCCAGAGCGTGGCCGCCCGCGACGGCCGCACCAGCGACGTCGTCGACCCGTGTACGGGCGAGGCGTACGCGCAGGCGCCGGCTTCGCGCAGCGGTGACGTGGACGCCGCGCTGCAGGCGGCGGGCGTTGCCTTCGAGATCTGGCGCGACACGACCCCAGCGCAGCGGAGCCTGGCATTGCTCAGGTTCGCCAGCGCGATCGAGGCGCCGCGCGGAGGGCCTGATCGAGGCCGAGAGCCGCAACACCGGCAAGCCGGTAGCGATGACCAGGACCGACGAAGTGCCGCCGCTGGCAGACGAGCTGCGCTTTTTCGCCGGCGCGGCGCGGATTCTGGAGGGCAAGTCGGCGGGGAGTATCTGCGCGGCCACACCTCCATGATCCGGCGCGAGCCGGTGGGAGTCTGCGCCCAGGTCACGCCGTGGAACTACCCGATGATGATGGCTGTCTGGAAACTCGCCCCCCGCACTGGCGGCCGGCAACACCGTGGTGCCGAAGCCGTCCGACACCACGCCGGTGTCAACCCTGCTGCTGGCGGAGATAGCTGCCGAGTTCCTGCCGCCCGGCGTCCTCAACGTGATCTGCGGAGACTGTGACACCGGCCGGGCGCTGGTAGCCACGACATCCCGCGGATGGTGTCGATCACCGGGTCAGTCCGGGCGGGCATCGAGGTCGCCGAGGCAGCGGCGGGCGGGCTCAAGCGGTTGCACCTTGAGCTGGGCGGCAAAGCGCCTGTGATCGTCTTCGACGACGCGAACGCCGAAACGGCCGCCGCGCAGATCGCCGATGCCGGCTACTACAACGCTGGTCAGGACTGCACCGCGGTGACCCGCGTGCTGGCGGCCCCCGGTATCGAGGCAGACTTGGCCGGTGCGTTCGCCGAGCGGGCGCGGGGCCTGACGGTGGGCGGGCTGGAGACGCCAGCGGCGGACTTCGGACCGCTGAACAACCCGGCGCCGCTCGCGCGGGTCGAGGGCTTCCTGGCGCGCGCGCCCCGGAGCATGCGAGCGTGCTGGCCGGCGGCCACCGGGTCGGCGAGCGGGGCTTCTGCTGTGCCCCGACCGTCGTGACCGGCCCGCGCCAGGATGATGAGATGATCCAGGACGAGATCTTCGGGCCCGTGATCACGGTGCAGCGGTTCAGCGCCGAGGACGAAGCGCTGCGCTGGGCCAACGGAGTGAAGTACGGGCTGGCCGCCAGTGTCTGGACAAGGGATCACGCCAGGGCGATGCGGATGGTGCGGCAGCTGGACTTCGGTGCGGTGTGGATCAACACCCATGTCCCGTTCGCCTCGGAGATGCCGCACGGCGGCTTTAAGAACTCCGGTTACGGCAAGGACCTGTCCATGTACGGGTTCGCGGGGCGGCAGAGGCACTGGCCGGGGCCAGGCCCATGCCGTACTGGCTGGATCAGCCGGGGGCACCGGAGCCGATGCCCGCGCTCGCCGGGCATTCGTCGGCGGGCCTCGCGGTCGTCGGCGGCGGGTTCACCGGGCTGTGGACCGCGCTGCTGGCCAAGGAGCAGGAACCCGCGCGACGTCGTCCTGGTCGAAGGCCGCCGGGTGGCGTGGGCCGGCACCGGCCGCAACGGCGGGTTCTGCTCGGCCAGCATCACTCACGGCCTGCGTAATGGCCTGGACCGGTTTCGGGCCGAGATCGCCACGCTGGAGCGACTCGGTCGGCACAAGCTGAACGAGATCGAGAAGACCATCGCCCGGTACGGGATCGACTGCGACTTCGCGCGCACCGGGGAGCTGGCCGTGGCCACCAGCGACTGGCAGCTGGACGGGCTGCGCCACACGGCGACAGTCGCCCGCGGCCTTGGCGCCGTCGTCGAACTGCTGGGCGCCGAGGCCGTCCGCGCCGAGCTGCACTCGCCGACCTACGCTGGCGGCCTGTGGGACCGCGACGGCTGCGCGACCGTGGATCCGGCCCGGCTGGCCTGGGGCCTGCGCCGGGCGTGCCTGGAGCGGGGGGTGCGGATCTACGAGCACACCCCGGTCACCTCGATCGACGCGGAGCCGGCTGCCGGAGCCGGCCACGGCGGCCTGGTCCTCACCACTGGCGCTGGGGCTGGGGTGGGGCTGGCACCATAGCTGGCACGGTGGCAGCGCAACGGGTCGCGCTTGGCAGCGGCGCGTTCGCGCCGCAGCTGCGCAGGCTGCGCAACTACCTGGTGCCCGTTTACGACTACGTGCTGATGAGCGAGCCGCTGTCGGCCAGCCAGCTGGCCAGCATCGGCTGGCAGCACCGCCAGGGCATCGGCGACAGCGCCAACCAGGTCCACTACTACCGGCTCACTGCGGACAACCGGATCCTGTGGGGCGGATACGACGCCGTGTATCATTACGGCAGCAAGATCACCGCACCGCAGGATCAGCGCCCGCGTACCTCAGTTCGGCTCGCCGAGCACTTCTTCGAGACCTTTCCGCAGCTGACGGGGCTGTCGTTTACCCATACCTGGGGCGGCGGCATCGACACCTGCTCGCGGTTCAGCGCCTTCTTCGGCACTGCGCATGGCGGCTGGCTGGCCTATGCGGCCGGGTAGACGGGCCTCGGCGTCGGGGTGATCCGGTTCGGGGCCCGAGTGGTTCTCGACCTGCTGTCTGGACAGGCGACCGAGCTCACCGAGCTGACAATGGTGACCGACAAGCCCATCCCGTTTCCGCCTGAACCGATCCGGTCGGCGGCTATCAAGCTCACCGTCTGGTCCCTCGCGCGTGCCGACGGCAGCGACGGCACCCGCAACCTGCGGCTGCGCGCGCTGGACCGGCTCGGTCTCGGCTTCGGTTCCTGACGGACCTGACGCCCACTGACGAATGACGGGCATCTGGCGCCCGGCATTTTGCGTACGCGGGGCATTCGAGCGCTGTCCGCGCGCATTCGAGTTAATAGTGTTAACATTAGCTATCGTTGTAAATAGTGCTGGGGCAGGGAGCCGTCATGGAAGTGCTCCTTGTCGGCGCCGGAGTTATCGGGACCGTTTACGGTGCCCATCTCGCCGAGGCGGGGAACCATGTCTCGGTATTAGCCCACCGGCCGAGGACCGATGAGGTAGCCGAGCTAGATCTTCGCGTCCGCGACGTGCTGGACGGGAACCACATCGAAGCCAAGGCCAGCGTGGTGCCCGATGCGGCGGGCGTTTATGACCTCGTTCTTGTCGCTGTCCGGCGTGATCAGCTCGCCTCAGCGTGCGAGGGGCTCGCTGCCCTCGCGGGGCATCCGGCTGTGGTCTTCTTCGGTAACAACCCGGCTGGCCGCTCCGCCATTACTGGCCGCGTCCGCGGCGACGTCTACCTGGGGTTCCCCGGCGTTGGCGGCGTCATGGCCGGCGGGACGGCCGTTTATGTCCGCATCCGGCAGCAGCCGACTGCTATGCAGGACGCACCCGATCCACGCCTCGCCGAGTTCGAGTCGGCGCTGACGACAAGCGGGTTTGCCGTCCAGCGTGTCGCCGACATGGACGGATGGCTCATTTACCACGCCGCGCTCGTCGCCTGCATCGCCGCGGCTCTCTACCGCTGCGGGACCGATCCGGTACGCCTCGCAGCAGACCATCGGATTCTCACGCTTATGTGCAGGGCCATCACCGAAGTGTTCGCCGCCTTGCGCGCTGACGGTATCGCCGGGCTTCCGTGCAACCTCGCCGTGCTGCACAGCCCGCTGCTCGGGCCGGTTGCCGTCCGCTACTGGGGCACACCATGCGTTCGCCCATGGGGGAGCTGTGCTTCGCGGCGCACTCCCGGCGCGCCGAGGCCGAGTTGCGGGCCCTCGGCGATGACGTGGCGGCTCGTATCGCGGGCTCACCTGCGCTCACCGAGCTGCTTCGTTCTTGAACCGGCATGACGACCGTCGCCCCGCGGGGCGCGGGTTAGCGCGAGCTAGCCGGTCGCCGCGCGGCGGGCCCGGTAGGCGGCGACGTGCAGCCGGTTGCCGCAGGTGCGGCTGTCGCAGTACCGGCGGGATCGGTTGCGGGACAGGTCCACGAAAACTTCCCGGCAGGTCGGTGCCGCGCAGCTGCGGATCCGGTCGCTCTGGCCGGCTACTACGAGCTCGGCGAGGCCCATCGCGAAATGGGCGGCCATCCGGTCGGCCAGCGGCGCCTGCGGGCGGGACACGTGAATGTGCGGGCCGCGGCCGTCGTGCGAGACGATCTGCGGGATCGCCCCGGTCTGCGCGAGCAGCGCATTCAGCATCCCGATGGCGGCGGAGTCGTCGCCTTTCTCGCAGGCGGCGGCGATGGCGTCCAGCTGGGTGAGATGCGCGCGCAGCCGCGGCAGGTCGCGAGGACCGGCGCCGACCCCGTGGAACGCGTAGCGATCACCGAGCGACTGCACGTCGGCCACATCGCGCAGGCCGTCACCGGCAGCCGAGCGGCCGGTGTTGATCAGCTCGGCGCAGCCGGTCAGAGCCTCCAGCAGGTCAGCAGTAAAACCGCTTTGACTCCTGTCGGGCGGCGCTCCTAGGGTGGAGGCCATGTCAGCACCGTATGCCAGCACGGTCATTACCGGCAACGAGGCTGGCCGGTCCGTCGCCGCCCGCCGGCCGCTGCTGATGGCCGCCCTCGGCGCGGCCTGCATCTCGGCCTCGGCGGTGCTTGTCAAGCTTGCCGACACCGGCACCGCCACCACCGCGTTCTTCCGCTGCTTCCTGGCGCTGCCGGTGCTGGTGACGCTGGCCGCGGCGGAGCAGCGGCGGCATGGGTCCCGGCGGCCGGCTGTCCGCGCGGCCGCAGTCCTGGCGGGGGTGTTCCTGGGCGTGGATCTCGTGCTGTGGAACCACTCCATCGCCGCGGTCGGAGCTGGGATCGCCACAGTGCTCGGCAACCTGCAGGTGCTGTTCGTGGCCCTCGCGGCGTGGGCGCTCTTCCGCGAGCGTCCCTCGCGCAGTTTCCTGGTCATGCTTCCCGTCGTGATGGCGGGAGTCGTGCTGGTGTCCGGCCTGGCCGGTGGCTCCATAGGCGGCAGCCACCCGCTCGCCGGGATCTGGTACGGGGTCGGGACGTCGATCGCCTACGCAGTGTTCCTGCTCATCTTGCGCCGGACATCGGCCGGCACGCCGCATGTCGCAGGCCCGCTCGCCGAGGCCACCGCCGGCGCCGCGCTGGGCGCCCTGGTTTTCGGCCTGATCTTCGGGGGACTGCGGCTGGAGGTGCCCTGGCCGTCGTTCGGATGGCTGCTGATGCTGTCGGTGACCAGCCAGACCATTGGCTGGCTGCTGATCACCTCGTCGCTGCCAAGGCTGCCCGCCGCCTCGTCGTCGCTGGTGCTGCTGCTCCAGCCGGCCGCCGCGTTGCTGCTGGCCGCCGCCGTGCTGGGCGAGCGGCCCGGCCTCCTTCAGCTTGGTGGCGCCGTCCTGGTCTGCGTTGGTGTCCTGGTGGTCAGCCGGGCGGGCGCGGCGCGGCGCGAACCGGCCGGCAGTCCTGCCAGCAGTGTTGCCAGCAGTCCTGCCAGTGGTGTCGGCCCGGTGGGGTCACGCAGCCCATGCGAGAGCCCCTGACCCGGCCAGGAGGGGCAGCGCCGGACTCGTCGGCCGCGTCTGTGCCGGCAAGGTGCGTCTGCGCTGGCGGGGCCCCTCGCAGCTTCACGCCCGGCGACTGTCGGCTGCGTCCGGTGACGGTCGCGCGAGCGAGGACGGCAAGCTCGGTCGGGCGCAGGGCGTCGGACCGGTTCCACAGGCAGCGTCGACCGCGTCGCGCTGCCGGACCTGCTCAGCGACGTCGAAGCCGTGCCCGGCCAGCAGTGCTGACATGTCATCGGGACCGAGCAGGGTCAGCCACGGCTCGCCGCGTCCGGCGGCGGCCGGCATGATGAGCTCGGCGTAGGTGTTGCCGTCGGCGTTTCGCAACCTGGCGGGCAGCATGTAGTCGGCGATGATTTCGGTGCCGGGTGCGAATCCGCCGATCTGTCCGAGGGTCTGGCTGATGGCCGCCCTGGTTAGATACATGGTGACGCCGAGCCAGCTGACGAGCGCCGGCCGGGACAGGTCCAGCCCGTGCTCGACCATGCTGCGGTCAGCAAGCCGGTTTCGAAGTCCGACCGGGACAAAGGTCGCGCCGTCTGGCACGGGGATCAGCGCGGCCGACAGGCGCTGGCGCTTCCAGCGCTGGGTGGCGGGGTGATCGACCTCGAAGACACTGACCTCGGCCGCGAGGGCGGAGCGGTAGGCAAACGAGTCAAGCCCGGCACCGAGGATCACGTACAGGGTGACGCCGCGGCGGACGCTGTCGGCGAGGCGGGCCTCGGCGTAGCGGCTCCTGCAGGAAGCTTGTGCCCGGGCACCGGACAGCACGACGTGCGCGCCGTGCGCGCAGTGAATAGCCGATTAATTACAGTTTGGTTTCATTGAGCGGGGTTGCTGATTGGCTCAAGGCGGTGCGCACGTATCCGCGGCGCATGGTGCGCAGGTATCCGCGCGTCGCGGTCCATCGCGCAGCCCCCGGCCCCGTGCAGCCCGGTGTATCGCGCAGCGCGGGTGTCAGACCCTCCCGGGAACATGTCTGTGAGTAGATCCAGCAGCAGGGAGGGCCGATGGCTGCCGCATCGTTCACCATCACGCCGAGCGGGCCGTTCTCGCTGGCGGAAGCCGCCACTTTCGGCTTCGGCCAGCGCGGCGGACAGGACTGGGACGGCGTTATGCGGCTGGCGTTCTGTCTCGACGGCTATCAGGACCAGGTCGGAGTCGAGCTGCGGCAGGACCCAGCAGGCGAAGTGCGCGCCGCGACCAGCGGGGCGGCGGATCTCGACATCGAGTGCGTGCGGCGGCAAGTCGCCCGCGTGCTTTCCCTCGACTACGACGGTGACGAATTCCTGCTCGTCGGCGAGCGGGACCCTGTCATCGGCCGATTGCAGGCTGCGGCGCCCGGGCTCCGGCCGCCGTTGTTCTACTCCCCTTATGAAGCGGCAGTGTGGTCAGTTCTGAGTTCCCGGCGCCCGCCAGGCCAGATGATGCAGCTGCGCCACCGGCTGAGCCGCGCCCACGGGGCGGTCTTCGACCTCGCCGGCGCGCAGCTGGCCGCTCTGCCCACTCCCCGCCAGATGCTGGGTGTCGAGTCGTTCCCCGGCATTCCCGATGACCGGATGCGGCGACTGCATGGCGTCGCACATGCGGCGCTCGAGGGTCGTCTCGATGTTGACCGGCTGAAGGAGCGGGGCCCCGAGCGCGCCATGACCGAGCTGCAGTCGATCAAGGGCATCGGCCCGTTCTACAGCGCGCTCATCGTGATCCGCGGCAGCGGGCTTGCCGACGTGCTGCCCGTCAGCGAGCCGAAGGCCCTGGCCCTGACGGCTCGCCTGTATGACCTGGCCGGGCCCCCGTCGCAGGCGGAGTTTCGCGAAATTGCCATGCCGTGGAAACCGTTCCGCACCTGGGCCGTCGTCCTCATCCGGGCCGCCGCGGGGCGCATTCTGGACGGCGCCGCGGCACCGCCGACCTGAGCGACCGGGCCGGCGAAAGTTCTCTGTATCGTCAGCAGATGCGCTTAGTCGCGCCCTGGCGCTGGCGTTCTGGCTCGCAAGTCGGCTGCGTACACCACGACGTCGGTGCCCGCCCTGTCTTGAGTCCGCTTCTCCGGAAGCAGGCCGATCTTCTCCGCAACACGCTGCGAGGGCCGGTTTTGCGGATGGATGATCGCGATCAGCCGGGTGGCCCGCAGCACGTCGAGGGCCAAATCCCGCGAGGCGGCGGGAGTCGGCATCCCGCTCGCACTCGGCGATCCGGAAATCACGCGACGGGGCGGCCGCCGGCGTCCAGTCCGCCCTCGCGGAGCTACTGCACCTGCATGCTGCCCAAGCCTAAGCGGCTCGGCATTTTCGCGGGGCTCTTGGTGGGCGCAGACACGTGCGGCCCCTTGCCGTCGCTAGGCGGCTTGCGCTGGCCGCTGACGCGCCCCTTGCGGCCGGTCTCGTCAGTCGTTATCCTCAACCTGTCGGTTGCACAACTAATAGGATGAATAATGATGATGGCCGACGAGCTCGGCACGACCTTCGCGGCTCTGGCGGATCCGACCAGGCGGGCGATACTCGCCCGGCTTGCCGACGGCGACGCGACGGTCAACGAGCTGGCTGAGCTTTTCCCGATGACCTTCCAGGCGGTCTCCAAGCATCTGAAGGTCCTGGAGAGCGCCGGCCTGATCACGCGCGGACGGGTGGCTCAGCAGCGGCCTGCCCGGCTGCGGGGGCGCCCGCTAGAGGACGCCGCCGACTGGCTGGAGCGGTACCGGCAGTTCTGGGAAGGTAGTTTCGACCGGCTCGACGCGCACCTCAGGAACGTCCTGCAAGACGGTGTGCAGCAGGAACGGTGAGCAGCAGAACCGGTGAGCAGCAAGAACGGTGAGCAGCAGACACTCGGCTGCAACAGCCAGCGGCCGAAAGACCAGCGGAAAGGCAGCGAAAGCGATGACTGAGAACACGACCCCCGAGCAGAACGCGGCCCGCGGATACACCATTACGAGGGTCTTCGACGCGCCGCGCGAGCTGGTGTGGAAAGCCCTCACCGAACCTGAGCAATTCGCGCAGTGGTTCGGCCTGGTCGGCTCACGGCTTGAGGCGGTCTCGATGGACGTGCGGCCCGGCGGCCGGTGGAGCGCCACGATGATCATTCCCGGCGCGCCCGAGATGGCCTGGGAAGGGCACTACGAAGAAGTCGCGGAGCCGGAGCGGCTGGTGATGACGCTGCTCGACCGGCAGGTTCAGGACAGGGTTTACGAGCTGATGACCTTCACGCTGACCAACATCGGTGACAAGACCGAGCTGGTGCTCCGGCAAAGCGGCGGCCACCTCACCGACGAGCAGTACGGTCAGGCCAACGAAGGCACGGCCGCGTTCCTCGACCGGATGGCCGAGCTGCTCGCCCGAGCCTGAGCAGTGCGCGCGCGAGGAACCAGCCGGGAGCGGGCGGCCAGGCGGCACGGCGTCGTGCTGATCGTGCCCATGTATGAGGAAGAGCTGCCCGGCCTCTTCTACAACACCGCCGCGGTCATCGACGCGGACGGCAGCTATCTCGGCAAATATCGCAAAACGCATCTCCCGCAGGTCAAGGGGTTCTGGGAGAAGTTCTACTTCCGGCCGGGCAACCTGGGCTACCCGGTATTCGATACCGCCGTCGGCCGGATCGGCGTCTACATCTGCTACGACCGGCATTTCCCGGAGGGCTGGCGGGCCCTCGGCCTGCACGGCGCGCGGATCGTGTTCAACCCGTCGGCCACCAGCCGCGGCCTCTCGCAGTACCTGTGGCGGCTCGAGCAGCCGGCCGCGGCGGTCGCCAACGAGTACTTCGTCGGCGCGATCAACCGGGTAGGCATCGAGTCGCTCGGCGACAACGACTTCTGCGGCCAGTCCTACTTCGCCGATCCGCGCGGCCAGCTGATCGGCGACGCCGGGTCGGACGCCGCCGACGATGTCGTGGTCCGGGATCTGGACATGGGCCAGCTGGAGGAAGTCCGCCATCTGTGGGCCTTCTACCGCGACCGGCGGCCGGACGCTTACGGGCCGCTGGCCCAGCCTTAGACCGCAGGCGGCGCAGCCCGCAGGCTGTATGGATCGGAGGCAGTGGTGCGCATCGTCATCAGCGGCGGCATGGTTATCAGCGCGACCGGCGCCGCGCCCCTGGACGTGCTGAGGGACGGCGAGCAGATCGCCGCGCTCGCTGCGCCGGGGACCGAGGTGGCCGCGTCCTGGGCGGCGAGCGCCGACCGGGTGATCAGCGCGGCGGGCAAGTACGTGCTGCCCGGCGGGATAGACGCGCACACGCACATGGAGATGCCGTTTGGCGGCACGCTCTCCGCCGACACCTTCGAGACCGGAACCCGCGCGGCCGCCTGGGGCGGCACCACGACGATGATCGACTTCGCCGTGCAGGCCAAGGGCACCTCGCTGCTGTCCAACCTGGACAGCTGGCATCGCAAGGCGGACGGAACTGCGCGATCGACTACGGGTTCCACATGATCGTGTCCGACGTCAACGACACGACGCTGAAAGAAATGGAAGCCTGCATCGGGGCCGGCGTGAATGCTTCAAGATGTTCATGGCCTATCCCGGCGTGTTCTACGCAACCGATGGCGAGATCCTGCGCGCAATGCAGCAAGCCGCGCAGACCGGCGCGCTGGTCATGATGCATACCGAAAATGGCATCGCGATCGATCACCTCGTTGCGCAGGCCGTGGCCGCCGGGAAGACCGATCCGGTCCAGCACGGCCTGACCCGGCCGGGCTGGAGGCGGAGGCAACCTCGCGGGCGATCGCTCTGGCCAAGGTGAAGCGGCGCGGGCCGCGGGACGTCCGGCCGACGCCGTCACCATCTGCGTGGCCGCTCCCGCCTACGTCGGCACCGATCTGGCCCACCAGCGGAATCAGCTCCGCTGGTTCGGCGGGATGGTAGGCAACCACGTGGCTGACCTGGTGCGCCGGTACGGCACGGACGGCCCGGTGCCGACGGCCCTGACTGACTACATCGCCGGGCGGCAGGGCTACGACTACTCCCATCATGGCCGCGCGGGGAACCCGGACACCGAGTTCGTCCCCGACGACATCGCTCTGGCTGACCGGGCCGTCGTCCGCGCATGTCGACCGGCTGCGCGAGCTGGCGGGCCTCGGCGTCGACCAGTTCGCGGTCTACCTCATGCACGACCAGCCCGAGGCCACCATGGCCGCCTACGGCGCCGGCATCATCCCGGTGCTGAGCTGACTGAGCTGACTGAGCTGACCGGAGGGGCGCCCCGCCGCGGACGGGCCCATTATCGGGGACGATTGTCAGTCCCGAATCCACGAGTAGGGCTCTACTCGTGGATTCGGGTCAGTGGATATGACTGAGAATCGTCCCCGATAAGCTGACGCAGCCTGGCACAGCCCGGGACGAGCTGACCAGGTACCACTGCGCGGTTGTCACCGGGCCGCTGCGGTGCGGCAGACTAGGGGCCATGTCTGAGCTTCTCGCCCGCCACAGAGCGGTCATGCCCGACTGGGTGGCGTTGTACTACGACGAGCCGCTTGAGCTGGTCAGCGGCAAGGGCAGCCGCGTCACCGACGCATCGGGACGCAGTTACCTCGACTTCTTCGGCGGCATCCTCACCAACATGCTGGGCTACGACGTGGCCGAGGTCCGCGAGGCGCTCGAGCGGCAGCTCTCCTCCGGCATCGCGCACACCTCGACGCTGTACCTGATCCGCAACCAGGTCGAGCTGGCGGAGAAGATCGCCCGGCTGTCCGGGATCGAGGCTGCCAAGGTGTTCTTCACCAGCTCGGGCACCGAGGCAAACGAGACCGCGCTGCTGCTGGCCACCGCCGCCCGCCGGTCCAACCAGGTGCTCGCGCTGCGAAACAGCTACCATGGCCGGTCGTTTGGCGCCGTCGCGATCACCGGCAACGGCGCCTGGAAGAGCTCGCAGCTGTCCCCGTTCGCCGCGCACTACCTGCACGGAACGGACCGGCAGCTGCCCGCCTTCGCCGGCCTGCCGGACGCCGAGTACATCAGCGCCTGCGTCGCCGATCTGCGGCACGTGCTCGCCACGGCAACCGCGGGCGACGTGGCCTGCCTGATCGCCGAGCCGGTACAGGGCGTCGGCGGCTTCACTATGCCGCCGGACGGCCTTTTTGCCGCCTACAAGGAAGTACTCGACGAACGCGGCATCCTGCTCATCTCCGATGAGGTGCAGACCGCGTGGGGCCGCACCGGCGGCCATTTCTGGGGGATGAGCGCGCACGGCGTCGTCCCGGACATGATGACCTTCGCCAAGGGCCTCGGCAATGGCCTGGCGATCGGCGGCGTGGTCGCCCGTGGTGACCTGATGGACGGGCCGGTCGGCAACGGCATCTCGACCTTCGGCGGCAACCCGCTGGCCACCGCCGCGGCGAACGCGACGCTCGACTACGTGCTCGACCACGATCTGCAGGCCAACGCGGCGGCCCTCGGCAGCCTCATCATCGAGGGCCTGCGGGAGGTGGTCGGCCCGCTGGCCGTGGTCGGCGAGGTCCGCGGCCGGGGCCTGATGGTCGCGATCGACCTGATCGACCCCGGCACCGGGGAGCCCTGCCCGGCACTTGCCGCGCAGATGCTGGAGGCCACCAGGGAGCGCGGGCTGCTCATCGGCAAGGGCGGTCTGTACGGGCACACACTGCGGATAGCGCCGCCGCTGAACCTGAGCCGGGCCGAGGCGCAGGAGGGCCTGGCAATCCTGACGGACGCGCTGCGCGGGGTCGATGCGGCGACAGCCTGACCGCAGCCCGGAATTTCCCGCGGCGGGAGGAACCAACCATGATCATGGTATGCAGTAGAACGGACGGGCAATGAAGCACCTATCGCACTGGATCGGCGGCAAGCCATGGTCGGGCGAGGCGGCCCGGCGGGGCGACGTCTACAACCCGGCGACCGGGCAGGTGACCGGCACCGTGGACTTTGCCGGCCCGGACGAGGTGGCAGCAGCGGTCGAGGCTGCCACCGCGGCGCTGCCGGGGTGGCGGGAGGCCTCGCTGGTCAAGCGGGCCGGGGTGATGTTCGCCTTCCGCGAGCTGATCCGCGCCCGGCAGGGCGAGCTGGCCGCGCTGATCAGCTCCGAGCACGGCAAGGTGGCCTCCGACGCGGCCGGCGAGGTGGCCCGCGGGCTCGAGGTCGTCGAGTTCGCCTGCGGCATCCCGCACCTTCTCAAGGGCGGCTTCTCGGAGAACGTGTCGACCGGGGTGGACGCCTACTCGATCCGGCAGCCGCTGGGCGTGGTGGCGGGGATCACCCCGTTCAATTTCCCGGCCATGGTGCCGATGTGGATGTTCCCGATCGCGCTCGCCTGCGGCAACTGCTTCGTGCTCAAGCCGTCGGAGAAGGACCCGTCCGCCTCGCTGCTGCTGGCCGAGCTGCTGGCCGAGGCCGGATTGCCGGACGGGGTGTTCAACGTGGTGCAGGGCGGCAAGGAGGCGGTCGACGCCCTGCTGACCCACCCCGGTGTCCGCGCGGTCAGCTTCGTCGGATCGACGCCGGTGGCCCGTTATGTATCCGAAGTTGGCACAGCTGCCGGCAAGCGGGTCCAGGCTCTCGGCGGCGCGAAAAACCACATGGTCGTCCTGCCCGATGCCGACCTGAACCTTGCCGCTGATGCCGCGGTCTCGGCGGGTTTCGGCTCCGCGGGTGAGCGTTGCATGGCTATCTCGGTGGTCGTGGCGGTCGAGCCGACCGGCGACGAGCTGGTCGCGAAGATCGCCGAACGGGTAGCGCGGCTGCGGGTGGGCCCTGGTGATGACGAGGAGGCCGAAATGGGCCCGCTGGTGACTCAGGCGCACCGCGACAAGGTGGCTTCGTATCTCGACTCGGGCGCGGGCGACGGCGCGGTGCTGGCGGTCGACGGGCGCGGGCACCCGGTGACCGGGGGAGAGCCAGGCGGCTTCTGGCTCGGGCCGAGCGTGCTCGACCACGTGACGCCGCAGATGAGCTGCTACACCGACGAGATATTTGGCCCCGTGCTGTCGGTGGTGCGGGCGTCCAGCTACGCCGATGCGCTGGCTGTGGTCAGCGAGAACCCGTACGGCAACGGCACGGCGATCTTCACCAACGACGGGGGAGCGGCCCGCCGGTTCACCCACGAGGTCGAGGTCGGCATGATCGGGATCAACGTGCCGATCCCGGTGCCGATGGCGTTCTACTCGTTCGGCGGCTGGAAGTCGTCGCTGTTCGGCGACACGCACGTGCACGGCACCGAGGGCGTGCATTTCTACACCCGCGGCAAGGCCGTCACGTCCCGCTGGCTTGACCCCAGCCACGGCGGCGTCAACCTCGGCTTCCCGGTGAACCAGTAGGAGAGGCAGTCATGACCGAGCACGGGGCGGACCCCGAGCACGCGGCCGGCGCTGAGCACGGGGCGGACCGCGCGCACGCCGCCGACCCAGCACGCGGCGCGCAGGTCGTCGCGATGGACCGCGCGCACGTCTTCCATTCCTGGTCCGCGCAGCAGGCACTCAAGCCGCTGCCGGTCGCCGGGGCGGCAGGCTCGTGGTTCTGGGACTACGACGGCCAGCGCTACCTGGATTTCTCCAGCCAGATGGTGAACATCAACATCGGGCACCAGCATCCGCGGGTCACCGCCGCGATCGCCGAGCAGGCGGCAAAACTGGCCACGATCGCTCCCCAGCACGCCAACGAGGCGCGCGGCGAGGCGGCCAGCAGGCTCGCCGCGCTGGCGCCTGCCGGGCTGGAGAAGGTCTTCTTCACCAATGGCGGCGCGGACGCGAACGAGAACGCCATCCGGATGGCCCGGCTGCACACCGGCCGGACCAAGGTGCTCAGCTTCTACCGCTCCTACCACGGCAACACCGGCGCGGCGATCAGCTCCACCGGGGACCCGCGGCGCTGGCCGAACGAGTTCGCCGTCGGGCACGTGCACTTGTTCGGGCCGTACCTGTACCGGTCGGCGTTCTGGGCGGAAACCGAGCAGCAGGAGTGCGAGCGCGCGCTGCAGCACCTGGAGCAGGTCATCCAGCTCGAAGGGCCGCCGACGATCGCCGCCGTGCTGCTGGAGACCATCGTCGGCACCGCCGGGGTGCTGATCCCGCCGCCGGGCTACCTGGCCGGCGTCCGGGCGCTGTGCGACAAGTACGGCATCGTCTATATCGCCGACGAGGTGATGTGCGGCTTCGGCCGCGCGGGCAGCTGGTTCGCGTTCGACCAGCACGATGTGGTGCCGGACCTGATCACGTTCGCCAAGGGATCGAACTCCGGCTACGTGCCGGCCGGCGGCGTGATCATCTCCGACGAGATCGCAGCGACCTTCGAGGACCGGGTCTTCCCTGGCGGCCTGACCTACTCGGGTCACCCGCTGGCCTGCGCGTCCATCGTGGCCACCATCGACGCGATGCGGGACGAGGAGATCATCGAGAACGCCGCGCGGATCGGGACGCAGGTGCTCGGCCCTGGCCTTCGTGAGCTCGCCGAGCGGCACCCGGTGATCGGCGAAGTACGCGGGCTGGCCGTGTTCTGGGCGCTGGACCTGGTCTCTGATCGCCAGACGCGGGCGATGCTCGCGCCCTACGGCGGCTCGTCGCAGGCGATGCAGACGCTCGTCGCCGAATGCCGGGCCCGCGGCCTGATGCCATTCGTGAACTACAACCGGCTGCACGTGGTCCCGCCATGCACCGTCTCCGAAGCCGAGGCTAAGGAGGGCCTGGCCATCCTGGACGACGTTTTTGCCGTGGTCGACCGCTACTACGAGGGCTAGCCCGGCGCGGCCCGGCTCCCGGGCCCGGCCTGTCCGACGGCCGACCTCTGGCCGCGCCGGTCTAGCTGGCGTACGGTGCTAGCTCGCGTACTGCGCGAGCACCGGGTAGTAGCCGTCGGCCTGGTCGGCTGC
>ODAK010000751.1_pt1 | contig 37036 bp, 31 predicted proteins | sample 1539591 | NCBI WGS metagenome assembly ODAK01 (sample SAMEA3539303, study PRJEB22396) | soil metagenome | biome: tundra; feature: field; material: soil | place: USA | collected 2010-05 | depth 0.15 m | reverse complement strand
CGGCTACCATCGGGCGTGCTTCGGCGTCTGGATGGGTACGTGTTCCGCGAGGTGCTCGCGCCAACGCTCGTCGGCTTCCTCGCTTATACGGGGTTCATGGCCGTCCGGGGGCTCGTGCAGTTCGCGGAGCTTCTCGTGCAAAGCGAGCAGCCGTTCGTCGAGGCCGGACTGGTTGTCGCCCTCTCGCTCCCGCACATCGTCGTGCTCACGCTGCCCGTCGCGTTTCTCCTGGGGCTTCTCATCGGAATTGGCCGGCTGTCGGCTGACTCCGAGCTGACTGCCCTCCGCGCCTCGGGCGTCGATCTGATGTCCCTTTATCGGCCGATCGCACTCCTCGCTGTCGCGATCGGAGCCGCAACGCTCGCGCTCATGCTTGGCGTCGTCCCGCGGACAAACCACCTCCTTTACGCAATGAAGCTCCGCCTCTCGAGCTTCGCGTTCGCCCAGCGGATCCAGCCGGGCGTCTTCAGTCCGGAGATTGCCGGGCTTCGGGTTTACGCCGAGGGGGCGTCCTCCGACCGCCGCGAGCTCACGGGCCTCATCATCTCGGACCGCTCCAGCGCCGAGGGTGAACGGCTGACCCTCGCAAGGCGAGGCTGGTTGGAGCTGGAGGAGGACCAGGGCCGTCTCTGGCTGCGCGTCGAAGACGCCGAGACCCACCACATGCAGGACGGCGGCGCCCGGTACGACGTCACGTCCTTCTCCGAACACCGCATGGTCCTGCAGGACAATGGCCCAACCCGCGGCGTCACGGAGAAACAGATTCGCGAGCAGACGCTGCGCGAGCTTCTGGAACGCGCCGCGGCCCGCACGCGGCGGCCCGAAGACCGAAGGCTCGCGCTCACCGAGGTCCACAAGAAGTTCGCGCTTCCGGCGGCCTGCCTCGTATTCGGCCTCATAGGGCTGCCCCTCGGAATCGTCAACCGGCACGGGGGGCGGGCGGCCGGGTTCGCAGTGTCGGTAGCGATCGTGCTTCTCTACTACGCCCTTCTCGCCACTGGCGAGGCCCGCGCGATCGAAGGTCGGATGTCACCGGCTCTCGCCATGTGGCTGCCGAACCTCCTCCTCCTGGCTTTTGGCGTTTTCGCGCTCGCCCGCGTGCGGCGTGACAAGTCGGTCTTCTCCCTTCCTGTGTGGACCGCCGCTCCGGCCGATTCGACGGAGGCGGCGGACGCTGGTGAAACCCTCATCACCGAGAAGGGGCGGAGCCTTCGGGGCCGGCGGGGTCCTTTTCCGGGCCTTCTCCTCATCGATCGCTACGTCGCGCGGCGATTTCTCGGCGCCTTCGCCCTCGTCGTCACCTCGATTGCCACGCTCTACGTGCTCATCGATTACCTCGAGATCTCCGACGACATCGCGCGGCATCGGCCACCGACGACTCTCATCCTGCGTTACTACCAGGCCTTCCTGTCCCCGATCATTCTGGACATCGTACCGTTCGCGTTTCTCGTGGCGGCGCTCGTGACCATCGCGGGCCTCGTGCGCTCCGGCGAGACGACCGCCCTTCTCGCGCACGGAGTCTCACTGCATCGGGCTACGGCTCCCCTTCTCGTGCTCGCCGCCGCGGCGGGAGCGGGGCTGTTCCTGTTCGCCGAGCGCGTCGTTCCGGCGGCGGCTTCCGAGTCCGACCGAATTCGCTTCCTGCTCAAGGGCCAGAAGCCACCCCTCAGCGGGGCCGGCGGTGCCTGGTTCCGAGGCGACGGAGGACGCTTCCTGGCGGCGGACGCATACGACCCGGCCTCCCGGGTCGCGAGTGGCGTCACCGTGCTTCAAATCGACCCAGCGAGCTGGCGGCTCGTCTCGCGCCACGATGCTGCCCGGGCGCGCCTCGTGCCGGGGAAGGGTCTTCTCGCGGAAAGCGGCTGGATCCGGACGTTCTCGCCGGGCAATACCCTCGCCATTCGGCGCGACGATCCCTTCTTCATCGAGGCGCCCGAAGCCGCCGCCGGCTTCGCCGCCGGCCGGGCCGACCCGCGTCAGATGACGTTTCGCGAGCTCGCGCGGTTCATCGACGTGCGTCGCAGGGCCGGCGCCGACACGGCTGCACTCGCGACCGGTCTCCACCAGAAGACAGCGGCGGCGGCGTCCGCTCTTCTGCTGACGCTCATCGGACTCCCCTTCGCGTTCGCGTACGGAAAGCGTGGAGCCGTAGCGGGTGTCGGCGTCGCGCTTTTCCTCGGCTTGACGTACCTCTTCCTCTCCGCGCTTCTCGTCTCGTTCGGGCAGCAGGGCGCGATCCCGCCCTTCCTCGCCGCCTGGGCGCCGAACATCTTCTTCGGCCTCGGCGCGGCGTGGGGGCTCCTCGGAGTTAGGACGTAAGAGCGATTTTCTTAGAAGGTGCCCGAGCAGGACGCGGCGGCGGCGCCGAAAGGCCCCGGCCGCCCCAAAAAATCCTTTCTAAGAAATCTCTTCTTAGGTTCCCTCCTCCCATCCTGCCAGATACTTTTCCTGTTCCTTCGTGAGCACGTCGATCGCGATGCCCATCGAGGCGAGCTTGAGGCGCGCGATCTCGGCGTCGATCGCCGCGGGAATCGAGTGGACCTTGTTTCCGAGCGTCGCGTGGTTCCTGACCATGTACTCGGCGCCGAGGGCCTGATTCGCGAAAGACATATCCATCACCGACGCCGGGTGGCCCTCGGCGGCCGCCAGGTTTATGAGACGTCCATCTCCGAGCAGGAAGATCGTGCGGCCGTCCTTGAGACGGAACTCCTCGACGAACTCGCGGATAATGCGGCGCGACGAAGCCCGCTTCTCGAGCGACGGTATGTCGATCTCGACGTTGAAGTGGCCCGAGTTCGCGATGACCGCGCCGGACTTCATCATGGCGAAATGCTCGTCGGAGAGGACGCTCTTGTTGCCCGTCACCGTGACGAAGATGTCTCCGATCTTCGCGGCCTCGGACATCGGCATCACGCGGAAGCCGTCCATCGCGGCCTCGATCGCACGGACCGGGTTGATCTCGGTGACGATCACGTTCGCGCCGAGGCCCTTCGCCCGCATCGCGACGCCCTTGCCGCACCAGCCGTAGCCGGCCACGACGATGTTCAGGCCGGCGATGAGGAGATTCGTCGCGCGGATGATGCCGTCGATCGTGGACTGGCCCGTGCCATACCGGTTGTCGAAGAAATGCTTCGTCTCCGCGTCGTTCACGGCGACGACCGGAAACTTCAGGACGCCTTCCTTTTCCATGGCCTTGAGGCGGATGACGCCCGTCGTCGTCTCCTCGGTTCCGCCGATGATCCCTTCGAGAAGAGCCTTCCTCTCGGCGGCCGAAAGGCCGCGGACCCAGGCCGCGAGTGAGGGCTCGAGCTGCCCTTCCTTGCCGAGAGCGATGAACAGCAGTGACGACACGAGGTCAGCGCCGTCGTCCATCGTCATGTTCGGCTTGTGCTGGAGAGCGGCCTGAATGTGCGCGTAGTACGTCTGGTTGTCCTCGCCCTTGATCGCGTACGTCGAGATTCCGAATTCGGCCACGAGCGCGGCGGCCACGTCGTCCTGCGTGGAGAGCGGGTTCGAGGCGCAGAGCACCACGTCGGCACCGCCGGCCTGGAGCGCGCGCGCGAGATTTCCCGTCTCGCTCGTGACGTGGAGGCAGGCCGAGAGTCGAATGCCCTCGAGCGGTCTTTCTTTCTCGAATCGCTCGCGAATCCTGGCGAGAACGGGCATCGAGCGATCGGCCCATTCCATGCGGAGCCGCCCCTTGCCGGCGAGAGCGAGGTCCTTCACGTCGTGGGCGGGGAGGGTGGCGGTCGTCATGCGATCTCCTTCCGGCCGTGCACGGGATCCCGGACGGCGTCGACGATGTACGTGGCGAGTGCGACTTCCCCGGACTCCGAGGAGACGCGGTAGGGAGCGAAAGCCGAGAAGCGCGCGGCGGCAAAGCCAGCGCGCCTAAGACCGGCGCGGAGAGTCTCGCGCGGCAGGCCGAGGTGCTGCGCGCCCGTCACGGCGCGCAGCGCGCGGAGGCCGTGGGGCTCGAGCTCGACGAGGACGACGCGGCCGCCCGGCTTCACGGTTCGCCCGAGCTCCGCGAGCGCGTCCGCCGGCCGGACGAGATGCCGGAGAAGGTGAAACGCGAAGATCGCATCGAACGCACCGTCGTCGAACGGCAGCTTCTCCGCGCTCGCGCGCCGCACCGTTACGTTCGCGGCGCCTGCGCGCCGGAGCTTCTCTCGCGCGAGGCGCACCATGCGTTCGCTCGCGTCCACGGCATCGACCCTCTCTGCCACGCCGGCAAGCGTGAGGGTCAGGAGGCCCGTGCCGCAACCGACATCGGCGACCCTGAGGCCGCGCGGCACGAGTCTGAGGAGCGCCGCCTCGCGGACTCCCGGCGAGTAGAACGGGCCCTGAAACCGGTCCCACTCCCCCGCGACCGCGTCGAAGCTCACTTCGGGAAGCGCCGTGGCGCGCTCCTCGAGCACGTCCTTCAGCCGCTCGTCGTCCGACGGGAAAGCGGAGTCCGTGACGGCCGGGGCCACCGAGGCCCAGAGCTTCCGCCCGTCGCCTGTCGCCGCGTAGCGCTCGGCCCCGTTCGTCCGCCGCGTCTCGACGAGACCGGCGCGCCGCAGCACGGCGAGGTGGTTCGAGACGCGCGATTGAGCGGCCCCGAGGATCCGCTGGATTTCCCGCACCTGCAGCTCGTCATGGGAGAGAAGCCGAACCGCCCGCAGACGCAACGGGTCGGCGAGGGCGGACAGGGCGGCGGCAGAGTCCAGCACCGCGAAACCATATCATACGATCATGCTTGCGTGATACGAAGGAGAATGAAGAGAAGAAGATAGAGAAAGATTTTCTTAGAAAGATTCAGAGAGAGTTGCACGCTCGAGAGGGGGCGGCGCGTCAGGCGGTGGCGGGCACCGCCGAGCGGAAGGCCGCCGCGAGGGATTCGGCCTTGTCGGTGCGCTCCCACGTGAACTCCGGGAGGCGCCGGCCGAAATGGCCGTAGGCCGCGGTCTTCTTGAAGATGGGACGCCTCAGGTCGAGCGCGTCGATGATGCCTTTCGGCGTGAGCTTGAAGTGCTCGCGCACGACCTTCGAAAGCGCCGCGGGGTCGACGTTCGAGGTTCCGAACGTCTCGACGAGGACCGAAACCGGATCCGCCACGCCGATCGCGTAGGCGAGCTGGACCTCCACCTTGTCGGCTAGGCCGGCCGCCACGAGGTTCTTCGCGATGTAACGCGCCATGTAGGAGGCCGAGCGGTCCACCTTCGTGGCATCCTTGCCCGAGAATGAGCCTCCGCCGTGGCGCCCGAAGCCGCCGTAGGTGTCGACGATGATCTTGCGGCCCGTCAGCCCGGTGTCGCCCTGCGGCCCTCCGACGACGAAGCGGCCCGTCGGGTTGATGTGGAACTTCGTGTTGTCGTCGAGGAGCGCCGCGGGCACGACGCGCCGGATGATCTCTTCGCGCACCGCCTCGCGCAGCTCCGACGTGGGAACCGTCTCCGCGTGCTGCGTCGAGATGACGACGGCCTCCACGCGCACCGGCCGGTCGCCTTCGTATTCGACGGTGACCTGGCTCTTGCCGTCGGGGCGCAGCCACTCCAGAGCCTTCGACTTGCGGGCCTCGGCGAGCCGCATCGTGAGCTTGTGCGCGAGCGTGATCGGAAGGGGCATGAACTCTTCGGTCTCGCGCACGGCAAGCCCGAACATGAGGCCCTGGTCGCCGGCGCCGCCCGTGTCGACCCCCATCGCGATGTCGGGCGACTGCTTGTCGATCGTCAAGAGGACGGCGCACGTCTCGTAGTCGAATCCGTATTTCGCTCGCGTGTAGCCGATGTCGCGGATCGTCTCCCGCACGATGCCGGGGATGTCCACGTAAGTCTTCGTCGTGATCTCGCCCGCGATGAGCGCGAGGCCCGTCGTGACGAGCGTCTCGCAGGCGACCCGCCCGAGGGGATCGTCCTTGAGGATTGCGTCGAGGATCGCGTCCGAGATCTGGTCGGCGATCTTGTCCGGGTGGCCTTCCGTGACGGATTCCGACGTGAAAAGGCTGCGGTTCATGCCCATGGCTCTATGCTCCAAAGCCGCGCTGCGGCGAAGCGCGGAGTTTAGCAGGGCCGTTGATCCCCCGAGGGGTGGAAGATGAGGAAGCGCGTCGTGCCATAGCGCCGGTGGTCGGCTGGCTCGAGTCCCGACGGATGAAAGACCTGGTCGTCGCCCCGCTCGTGAAACAGCCAGCCGCCGGGGCGCAAGAGGTGAAGGAGAAGCTCGAGATCGGACTCGGAATTCTCTTCGAAAGGGGGATCGTGGAATATCACTTCGAACGACTGACGCTGCGGCCGACCGGGCCGACTCGAGCCGTGAAAGCCGCTCACGTCGCGCGCCGCCCCGCTCCCCTCTTCATCATTCGAAGAAAAACGGGCCACAGTCGTCTCTTCGACCAATGCCCGTTCTCCCGCGTCTAACCGTTCCACATTCCCCCTCAAGACCTTCACGACACCACGATCCGCTTCGACGAGTGTCGCGTGCGCGGCGCCCCGCGAAAGCGCCTCCAGGCCGTAGGCTCCCGAGCCCGCGCACGCATCCAGCACTCTGGCGCCGACGACAGCCTCCCCCAGGATGTCGAACGCCGCCTTGCGCGCGAGCTCGGTCGTCGGCCGGATGCGCGGCGGAATCTCCAGCTTCCGCCCACGCCATGTTCCGGCAGTCAGACGCACCATCCTCAGCGCCTCGTCGCGGGCGAAGGCGAGGGCTTCCGTGAACCCGCGGCGGCGGGATCTTCGAAGAGGTGCGGGATGTCGCCGCGATACACGAAGATCCTCAGCTCGTGGCTCCCCTGCTCACCGTTCGCGTCGAGCTCCTCGAGCTCGAAGTCGTGATCCAGCGTGTCGTCGTGGACGACGCGATACCAGACGCCGTCGGCCCGCCTCCGAAGAAAGGTACCGTCCTTCAGGGGCTTCGTGTCCCACTTCGTCTCGGCGAGATCCTGCTTCTCGAACCGAGACCGGAGGTCTTCCAGCGCCCCCCGCGCTCTCCCAACCGCCAACGGCAGCGAGGTGAGATCGTCGTACGTGTAGATGCGCGAGCCGCCGGCCGGATCTGTGATCTCGATCGTGATGCGCCGCGTCTGCGCGTCCCCGAGGACCGACCGGCCGGGGTCCTCGACGTCTTTCGCGCGCACGGCCAGAGCCTCGAGACAAACCCTCCGCACCACGTCGATCTCCTCCCGCGAGATCGCCTTGCGGTCGACGATCCGCTCGGAGCGATATCCGCGGACCCTCACGAGGGTCCCATCGTCGAAAAGCGCCACGCGCTCCATCCCCATGCCCTGCCGGGACTCGAGCGCGGCGACGAGATGAGGATCGCGCTTCTCTGGCGTCGGCGTCGGAAGGGCCGTCGGTGTCGGAGCGGGCGATGGAGAGGGACCTACCGCGAGCAGCGCCGCGAGCAGCACGGTCCGCGTCATGGCTCTTCCGCCTCTGCAGCGCGCCTCAGAGCTTTCGGGAAGTTCAGCCGAGAGGCGACAGCCGCGCGCTCGACCGCCGTCAGCGGCGCGAGGAGACGCTTCCATGAGACTTCTGGTTTTGGACTCTCGGGCTCACGGCGCAGCGCGTCGAGGGACGCCGACGCAGCGGCCAAAATCGATTTTTTCTTAGAAGGTGAATGGGGGCCCGCCCAGCCGGGGAGCACATCGCCAAAGAGTTCAAGTTCCGCCGCGAGCCCGAGGGAGCGGTCCCAATACCCTTCTAAGAAAATCTCCTCGAATCCCCTGCGCATCCGGTCGCCGGAAAGGGCACCGAAGGCGCCTGCGGCACGGGCCTTTTTGAGAGCTTTCTCGAATTCCCCGTCCCACGCGAATCCCAGCCGAACGGCGTATTTCACCGCCCGGTAGGCGCGCGTCGGGTCGTCGACGAGGGACTTCGGGTGCAGGAGGCGGAGCGTCTTGGAAGCGAGGTCCCTCCGGCCGCCGAAAGGGTCGAGGACGCTTCCCGTGAGGCCGCGCTTGCCAACCCGTAGGGCCATCGAGTTGATCGTGAAGTCCCGGCGACCGAGATCCTCCTCGATCGTGGTCGTGCCCGTGACGACGGGCAGGCTCGCCGGCGCCGGATACTCCTCCCGGCGCGTCGCGGCAACGTCCACGCTCAGGCCGCCGGGCCCCCGGAGCCTCGCCGTGCCGAACCGCGCATGGGACTTCTCGAGCGTCCAGCCGGGCAGTTTGCCGAGACGCATCGCGAGCTCGAGCGCAGTCGCGGCGGCCGCCTCCACGGCGAGATCCACATCGTGAAGCGGGCGGCCGAGGAGCAGGTCGCGCAACGCCCCTCCGACGAACCACAACCCCACTTCGCGCCGGTCGGCGACTTCGCCCGCCCGCACGAGCTGGGCGCTGACCTCCTCGGCGGCGAACCCGGGCGCGGTTTCGCCCTCGGCGGTCATGGAGCAGCCGCGTAGGAGTATCGGACGGAGCTCGGCCCGAGAAGGGTCTCCATCGACGCCGTGAACTCGGGCGAGGGTCGCACCCACAGGCGGGAGTCGATTTTGTGGCGGGCGGCGAAGTGACCCGGCCGGCGCAGCTCGAGCGAGACGGGCACCGAGCCCGCGTATCTTCTAAGAATCTCCCTGAGCGCCTCTTCGTCGAAGGTCTCGAAGTTCTGAGGAACGATGAGCACCGCGCGCGCGCCTTGCTCCTTCAGGCCCTCGAGAGGCTGGATCTCGCGCGCGATGATCTCGATCGGCATGCCGGCGGACTCATTTTCGGACGGATCGTGCGTCCCGCCACCGGACGCCATGGACAGGCGCACCGTTCCGGTGACGAGCACGGGCCGGCCCGGCGCGAGCCACGACCCGACGCGCTCGAGAAGGCCCGCGAAAACGGTCACCGGCACGGAGCCCGTGAGGTCCTCGACGACGGCCTTCGCCATCATTTTCCCCTCGTTCTGGCCCTTTTTGATCTGGCTCTTCTTGACCGCCCCGACCAGTCCCACGAGCTTCACCTGTGCGTCGAGGCGCTCGCGCAGCGTCTCGCACGTAACGTCGCCGAACATCCGGATTTCGTCCTCGAATCGCGCCAGCGGATGGCCCGTGATGTAGAAGCCGAGCGTCTCTTTCTCGTAGCGGATCTTCTCGTCGACGCTCCATTCCGCCTTGTCGGGAAACTGATCCTCGACCTGCGTCTCCTTCGGAACGTCGAAGAGGAGAGTTTGAGTCGACGACGCGGCCTCACGCGCGTCGGCCGCCACGTCGATCGCATGGTCGAGCCCGTCGAGAAATGCGGCCCGGCTCTTCCCGAGGGAGTCGAAGCAGCCCGACTTGATCAGCGCCTCTATGACCCTCCGGTTGTTCAGGCGGAGGTCGACACGCGAGCAGAAATCCGTCAGCGACTTGAACGGGCCATCGCCCGCGCGCGCTGCGAGAACGGATGCGACGGCGCCTTCCCCAACGCCCTTGACGGCACCGAGGCCGAACCGGATCGCGGGCCCGTCCGGCGTGAACGAAAGGTCCGACGCGTTGACGTCCGGCGGCAGCACGGGGATCTTCATGTCGCGGCAGGTGTTCACGTACTTGACGACGTCGTCCGAGCTGCCCGAGCTGGCGGTGAGCGTGGCCGCGAGGAACTCCACCGGGTGATGCACTTTCATCCATGCCGTGCGGTACGCGAGAAGCGCATAGACGACCGAATGCGACTTGTTGAAGCCGTAGCGGCCGAACGGCAGGATGAGCGACCACAGCTCCTCGGCCTTCCTCTTTGGCGTCCCGTTCGCGACCGCCTTCTTGACGAACTTGTCGCCCTCGGCCTTGAGAAGCGCCTCGTCCTTCTTCCCGATGGCCTTGCGGAGCTTGTCCGCCTCGCCGGGCGAATAGCCGGCCACGGCACGCGCCGCGAGCATGACCTGCTCCTGGTAGACGAGGACACCGTACGTGTCCTTGAGGATCGGCTCGAGCTGCGGCAGGGGGTACTCGAACTTCGTCCCGCGGCGACGCTGGATATAGACCTCCACGGTTCCGGCGTCGAGCGCGCCCGGCCGGTAGAGCGCGTTGAGGGCGGCGAGGTCGTCGAACACCTCGGGCCTCACCCGGCGGAGCAGGTCGCGCATTCCGGACGACTCGAACTGGAAGACGCCGTCCGTGCGTCCGTCCGCGAAAAGCCGGTACACCTCGGGGTCGTCGAGCGGAATCGCGTCCATGGCAGGGCGCTTTCCCGTCTTCTTCATCACGAAACGCAGGGCGTCGTCGAGGATCGTCAGCGTGATGAGCCCGAGGAAGTCCATCTTGAGGAGGCCCATCCGGTCGACCGACTTCATCTCGAACTGGGTCGTGATCTCGTCGTTGCTGTTGCGGTAGAGCGGCAGGTACTCGACGAGGGGCCTCGGGGCGATGAGGATCCCCGCCGCGTGGACGCCCGCGTGGCGCGACACGCCTTCGAGCCGCTCGCCCAGATCGAAAAGGCGGCGGTACGTCTCGTTGCCCCTCAGGGCTTCGGCCAACTCCTTCACATCGCGCCGCGCCTCGGCGAGCATCGTCGGCTTGCCGGGGTTCGCCGGGATGAGCGAGCAAAGCCGGTTCACCTCGGCGAGCGGGACGTCGAGGACGCGGCCCACGTCGCGAATGACGGCCCGCGCCTTCATCGAGTTGAACGTGATGATCTGGCCCACGTTTTCGCGCCCGTACTTGCCGCGCACGTACTCGATGACCTCGCCGCGGCGGCGCTCGCACAGGTCGACGTCGATGTCGGGCATCGAGACGCGGTCGGGATTCAGGAAGCGCTCGAAGAGGAGGTCGTACACGAGCGGGTCGACGTCCGTGATCGCGAGCGCGTACGCGACGAGCGAGCCCGCCGCGCTCCCCCGCCCCGGGCCCACGGGGATTCCCTCGTCCTTCGCGTACTTGATGAAATCCCAGACGATCAGGAAGTAGCTCGAGAGGCCCATCTTGCGGATGACGGAAAGCTCCCACGCCAGCCGCGCGTCATACTCCTGCCGGGGCTTTTTCGCGGTGCCGTTCTCGAACGCCGCGCGCTGAGGCTCGAGCCGCCGCTCCAGCCCTTCCTTCGCGAGGTCCTCGAGATACACCTCGGGCGTCCGGTCGCCTCCGGGGACGGGGAACATCGGGATCTTGAGCCCCGTATCCACGATGACGCTGGGCGTGATGCGCTCCGCGATGGCCGCGGTGTTCCTCACCGCCTCGAGCGTGAGCGGGCGGAACACGTCGCTCATCTCCTCGGGGCTCTTCACGTAGAACTCCGAGTTGTAGAACTTCATCCGCTTCGCGTCGTTGAGCGTCTTTCCCATCCCGATGCACAAAAGGACGTCCTGAGCCGCGGCGTCGTCGCGCGTCAGGTAGTGCGAGTCGTTCGTCGCGACTGGCGGAATGCCGGTCTCCGAGGAAAGCCGCATCTGGTCCGGCAGGATCTGCCTCTGCTCGGGGAGGCCGTGATCCATGATCTCGATGAAGTAGCGGTCCTTGCCGAAGAGGTCGCGATACTTGAGGGCCGTCTTCTTCGCGCCCTCGTAATCGCCGATCCGGAGCCGCTTCGAAACCTCCGAGTTCAGGCAGCCCGAGAGCGCGATGATTCCCTCGTGATACTTCTCGAGAAGCTCCCAGTCCATGCGCGGCTTGTAATAGAAGCCTGAGAGGAACGCCTCGGAAACGAGCCGCGCCAGGTTCCGATAGCCGTCCGGCGTCTCCACGAGCAACGTCAGGTGATAGTTGTTCCCTTCGCCGTCGAACGTCCTCACGCTCTCGCGGTCGAAGCGGGAACCGGGGGCGATGTACGCCTCGACACCCAGGATGGGCTTGATGCCCGCCTCCAGCGCGGATGTCTGGAGCTCGTACGCCCCGAACATGTTCCCGTGGTCGGTGACCGCCACGGCATCCATCCCGGACACCTTCACCTGCTTGATCAGATCCTTCAGCCGGTTCGCGCCGTCGAGGAGGGAGTACTGGGTGTGGAGGTGCAGGTGGACGAAGTCGCCGGACATCCGGCCCGCGATTGTAGCCGTCCTGGAGAGGGTCGACGTCGGCCTCATGGAACGGCCTCGGGTTCTTCCGCAAGCCGCTCAACCTCGACGGCGTCCTGGCCCGCGCACGCTCCGTCACCCCGCGCTTCGCCTCCGGCCGACCGAGAGGAGCGCCGAGGCCGCCGCGAACAGGGCGGCCGCGGCGTAGGCCCATCGAAGCCCAGCGAAGAAGGCCGCCGCCTCCACGGGACCGAGCTCCGGCGAATTGAGGACGCCCACTGGAACGGCGGCGTAGAGGACCGCCCCTGCCGCCGCGACGCCGAGGACCATCCCGACGCTGCGCGAGGTACCGAGGAGGCTCGACACGACGCCGAGGTGCTCGCGCGGCGCGGCGCCCATCACCGCGCTGTTGTTCGGCGACTGGAAGGTCCCCGTCCCGAGGCCGAAGACGACGAGGCAAAGGATCACGGGGAGGATCGCGCCGTCGCCGGGCCTTGCGGCGAACAGAAGGCACGCCATCGCGCAGACCGAGCTGCCGCCCGCCGCGAGCGCCACGGTACCGATCCGGTCCGACAGCGCACCCGCGAAGGGCGCCACGGCGAAGACCGTGAGCGGGAAGGCGGTCAGGACGAGACCGACGCGCGCCGGCCCCTCGTGAAGGACACGAGAGAGAAAGAACGGCGTCACGAAGACGACGACGTACTGGGCCATGAAATTCAGGAGGGCGGCGAGGCACCCGAGGCCGAGCGCGGCGCTCCGGAAGAGACCAAGGTCGAGGAGCGGCTGCGGGGCCCGGCGCTCGATCGCGACGAACGCGGCACCGAGGAGGACGGCGGCGGCGAGAAGCGCGGCGGCGACGGCGTCGACGCCGTACTGCTGAATGCGGTTCACCGAGAGCAGAAACGTCGAGAGCGCGCCGAGAACGGCGAGCGCGCCCGGCACGTCGATCCGTCCCGGCTCGCCCCGGAGGTCCGGCAAGACCCGCCGCGCGAACGCGAAGGCGGCGAGCCCCACCGGCAGGTTCACCAGAAAGACGGCTCGCCAGCCGAAGGCCGCCGCGAGGAAGCCCCCGAGGCTCGGCCCCACCGCGAGGCCTACGGAGATGCTGCCGGCGAAGAGGCCGATGACCCGTCCCCGGTCCGCGGCCGGGTATGTCCCGGTCAGGATGGCGAGCGGAACCGACGACGTCATTCCGGCTGCGAGACCCTGCAGAGCCCGAAATCCGACGAGCGCGTGCAGGGTCGGGGCACCCGCGCAGAGAACCGACGTCGCCACGAAACCGAGGAGGCCGAAGAGGAAGACGCGCCGGTAGCCCCAGAGGTCTCCCAGCCTCCCGAAGAAGAGGACGAGGCTTCCCGCCGTCACGAGGTAGACCATCGGCACCCACTGCGCCGCCGCGAGGCTCGCCGAGAAAGACCGCGCGATCGTCGGAAGGACGACGTTGACGACGCTCGCATCGATCGGACCGAGGATCGAGCCGAGCATGACGGCGGCGAGGATCGCGCGCCGTCGGGACGGGTCGGGGCCGGCCAGCTCGGGTGTCACGGACGCCTCCGGCGGAGCTTCTACTAGTTAGCAGGCTTCGGCGGAGCGATGGTGATCTTGATCCTCTGCTGCGACGCGTTCTTCATGGAGCCGCCCACGTCTGCAGCGACCGTACCGAGATTGAACTGAAGCCCCCCCTTTACCGAATTCGTTACGGTGAAGGCCAACTCCAGCGTGAGGTTTTCAGCGTCCAGCGGTGGCTTTCCTTTCCTGGCGGTTTCGGCGGCATGGGCTGCCTCTTTGATTAACGCCACGATGCTATCGGCGACCGTTGGCGGTGCATTGGTCATTTTGATCGTGCTCGTCGTGTTCGTGCTCGTAGGCGGACGAAGTGTTAGAACGAGGTCCTGCGACGCCGACACGCTTGGGCCACCGCCAACACTTATGACGAATATCGTCATCTTTCCTGTCTTGTCTTCCTCAGACTGCGTGTGAAGGGTGAGTTGAACGCTTTGCAGCTTCCCTAGACTGGAACCGTTGAGGTCGTCTTGGGCTTTTTGAAGACCTCGTTGAACCTCCGTGAGCACACTGTCAAGTGGGACTACCAAAGGGGGGCCCACCGAATTACAGCCGCATAGCAGGGCAAGAGTTACCACCGGGATGCACGGGAGTCTCATGAATCTCCTCCTCACTCCCACTCGATCGTGCCGGGCGGCTTCGACGTGACGTCGTAGACGACGCGGTTCACGCCGCGCACCTCGCCCACGATGCGGCGGGAAGCGCGGTCGAGGAGATCGTGCGGCAAGCGGGCCCAGTCGGCGGTCATGAAGTCTTCGGTCGTGACCGCCCGCAGCGCGACAGCGCTCTCGTAGGTACGGCCGTCGCCCATGACGCCCACGCTCTTCACGGGCAGCAGCACCGCGAACGCCTGCGAGGTCCTCTCGTAGAAGCCGCCCGAACGCAGCTCCTCGAGAAAGATCGCGTCGGCCTCCTGCAGGATCCTCACGCGCTCCTTCGTGATCTCGCCCGGGATGCGCACGGCGAGGCCGGGGCCCGGGAACGGATGGCGCGAGAGCATCTCCTTCGGAATACCGAGCTCCTCGCCGAGGCGTCGCACCTCGTCCTTGAAGAGCTCGCGGAGCGGCTCGAGCAGGCGGAACCCGAGCTTCTCGGGCAGCCCGCCCACGTTGTGGTGCGTCTTGATGACGGCCGACGGTCCTTTGATCGAAACGGACTCGATGACGTCGGGATAGAGCGTGCCCTGCAACAGCCACTCCGCGCCGTCCACGGCCTTCGCGTTCTCGGTGAAGACGTCGATGAAGAGGCCGCCGATGATCTTTCGCTTTCGCTCGGGCTCTGCCACGCCCGCGAGGGCGCTCAGGAACTTCTCCGACGCGTCGACGCCGGTCACGGGCAGGCCGAGGTGCCGGAAAGCCTCGAGCACCTGCCGCCCCTCGTACTTGCGCAGAAGGCCCGTGTCCACGAAGACGCCGCGAAAGCGGTCTCCCACGGCCTCGCGCATCAGGACCGCGGCGACCGTCGAGTCCACTCCTCCCGACAGCGCGCCGAGGACGACGCCGTGCGTCACCTCGTCTCTCAGGCGAGCGACGGTCGCGTCGCGGAACCCGGCCATCGTCCACGAGGCCTTCGCGCCGCAGACGTCGTAGAGGAAATTCTCGAGCATCTGGGCTCCATGCTCGGAGTGGTGAACCTCCGGGTGCCCCTGAATGCCGTAGAGGGCGCGCGCCGGGTCCTCGAACGCCGCGACGGGCGCGTTCTCCGTCGTCGCGGTCACGGAGAAGCCCGCCGGAGCGACCTCGACGTGGTCGCCGTGGCTCATCCAGATCGTCTCGACCGGGCCGAGGCCGCGGAAGAGCCGGCCGCCCACGACCTTCACGTGCGCGCGGCCGTACTCGCGGCCCGGCGCGCTGCCCACCCGGCCGCCAAGGCGCTGCGCGATCCACATCATCCCGTAGCACAGGCCGAGGACTGGCGCGCCGAGATCGAAGAGCCCTGCGTCCCCCTGTGGCGCCCCCTTGTCATAAACGCTCGAGGGACCTCCAGACAGGATGATTCCTTTCGGGGCGAGCGCCGCGATCTCCCCCGCCCTCGCATCGAACGGAAGGACGACGGACCGCACTCTCGCTTCGCGGATCCGCCGGGCGATCACCTGTGTGTACTGGGAGCCGAAGTCGAGGACGACGACGGTATCGGCGCTGGCGTTCACAGCGCCGAGTATACGGACGGCGTCGCGACCGCTCAGGCGGGCGTGCGCATCCGCCCGATCAACGCGCGTGGCACGGCCACGAGGCCGGCCATGACGAGGCCCGCGATCAAGGCCGCGAACGCGGCAAGCGCGACGAGCAAGGGCCCCACGTTGATCCCGCCCGGCAGGTCACCGCCGTGCGCCACGCGGTGCAGGGAAACGCCGAACGCCAGGGCGGCGAGAGCCGTGATCGAGAGGAACGCCCAACGGCTCTCCGGGGGTATCGACGCATTGGCCCGCCGTCCGGGACCGCGCGACCACAGGGGCGCGGCGGCCGAGACCCCCGCGTCGGCGAAAAACAGCAGGACGCCCGACATGAGGTAGAGAGGGACGAAACACACGATCGCACCGGCGATGAACCGCACGAAGGGCCGCTTTGAAAGGGCCGCGCCGAGCGCGTCGGCCAGCAGCGGATAGGGGACGAAGGACTCGGCCGCGCGGGAATGCGCCGCGAGAAACGCGGTGAGCACGAGCACGAACGCCGCGGGCGCCACGACGAGAAAGGCACGCGCGATGCGAAACATTCGTCAGAGCGCCGAGCGTGACAGCGCCGGCGAGCCCCAGAGCGCGAGAACGCGTCTGACGTAGTCACGCGTCTCGCGATAGGGCGGAACGCCTCCGTGCTCCTCGACCGCGTGCTCTCCCGCGTTGTACGCCGCGAGGATCAAGTCCGCGTTCGTCTCGCCGAACCGCTCAGCGAGCTCGGCGAGGTACGCGACACCGCCGCGGATGTTTTCCCGCGGGTCGAACGCGCTTCTCACGCCGAGGCGACGCGCCGTGGCGGGCATGAGCTGCATGAGTCCGCGCGCTCCCTTCCGAGATACGGCGTACGCGTACCCGTTCGACTCCACCTTGATGACGGCGGCGATGAAAGCGGGATCGACGTTGTGCTCTCGCGCGGCCGCGAGGATCTGAGACGCGTACGGGGAGGAAGGAGAGAATGCGGAAGCGAGAGGAGAGGAGAAAGACGAAGATTCTTTGAAGGCGCGGACAGATCGGCTCTCTTCTGCGGGCGGCCCGACCGCGATCGGATCAGCGTCCTCGGGCCTTGCGGGTTCCGGTCGCTCGTACTCCTCGTCCACGATGCGCTCGACGACATCGAGGGGGATCGTCATCGAGCCGCCGCCCACCAGCCCGACCGTGAGCCGGTCGTCGTCGACGACCTCGTAGCTCGCGACCCTCAGGTGCCGCCCGTCCTCGAAGACGACGAGCGTGGCGGCTGCTGTAGAAGGCTTCACCATCAAGAGCAAGAGCCCGCTCCACGCAACGGCCTCACTTACCCTTCTAAGAAAATCTTCTTTTCCCCAACTCATCGCGTCACGCTCTCGGGTGGGTCCGGTCATAGACTTTTCGCACGCGCGAGCGCGAGACGTGCGTGTAGATCTCCGTGGTGGCGATATCGGCGTGGCCCAGCATCATCTGCACGGCGCGCAGGTCGGCGTCATTGTCCACGAGGTGCGTCGCGAACGCGTGCCTCAGGACGTGTGGCGACACGGCGGACGCCGGCAGGCCCGCCTTCCGCGCGGCCGCCTTGAGCGCGAGGAAGACCGTCTGCCTCGTGATCGGCTTCCCGCGCGTGCCGGGGAAAACCCATCGTCCTGCCGCGCCCGGCCTTTCGGCCCGGACCGCCTGAAGGTAACGCGCGACCCAGCGGGCGGACGAGTCGGCGATCGGCACGACCCGCTCTTTCGCGCCCTTTCCGCGGACGAGGAGGAATCCCTCCGGAAGGCGCAGCGCCTCCACGGGAAGAGCGGCGAGCTCGGAGACGCGCAGGCCGCACGCGTAGAGCAGCTCGAAGAGTGCCCGGTTTCTCAGGCCGCGCGGCGTCTCGACGTCGGGCGCGTCGAGGAGCCGCGTCACGTCCTCGAGCGAGAGCACCTTCGGAAGCATCGCCCAGCGGCGGGCGTTCGTGAGATCGGCCGTCGGGTCCGCCCCGAGGACCTTTTCCGCCGAGAGAAACCCATAGAGGCCGCGCAGCGCCGAGGTCACACGCGCCAGCGTGCGGGGCGACATGCCGTCCGCGCGCCTCGCGCCGAGAAACGCCACGATGTCGCGGCGCGTGACGCTCGCGGGGTCGGTGAGTGAGGAGGCGAGGAACCGGCCGAATCCCGCGAGATCGCGGCGATAGGCCTCCAGCGTGTTCGGGGCCAGACCCTTCTCCGCCGAGAGGTAGTCGAGGAAGAGCGGGAGGTACCGCTGAAAGAAGGCGCCGGCCGGCGTTTTGGCAGGAGATACCGAACTCACTCGGCCATTCTACGGAAGCAGAGCCTCTCGCGTCGCGTTCAGGAGCTCCGGAAGCGCGCGGGGGCGGGCGCGCCGACCGCGGCCGGCTCCGGCAGGGCCGAAAGCACCGTCCGGATCTCCGACTCCAAAAGGACATGGTCGGAGGCCTTCGCCGCCCGGTAGAGCGCGGCGACCCGCCCGGGCGTCGGGTCGATGTCGCGCGTCCGCAGCCAGAAAATCACGTTCGACTCGCCGGACATCGGGCCCACCTCGATGACCTGCGTGAGGCCGACCATGGCCGCGGGCACGCCGGAGTAGATCCTGTCCGCGAGCCAATCATGGCCCTTCGCGCGGGCCTTGACGATCGCGGCCGCATGGACGCCCGTCCCGGTTCGGAAGGCGTCGCGCCCGACCACCGGATACCCGTCGGGAATCGGCACTTTCAGGCAGGCCGAGACCTTTCCGACGTAGGTAGCGAGCGCCGACAGGTCGCGGTCGATCCAGCCGAGGAGCTGGAGGTTCACGAGGAGCTGGTCGAGCGGCGTGTTTCCCACGCGCTCTCCCACTCCCAGCCCGCAGCCGTGCACCCGGTGCGCCCCGGCGCGCAGCGCGGCGAGCGAGTTCGCGACCGAGAGCCCGCGGTCCTCGTGGCCATGCCAGTCGATGCGCACGGCCGGGTTCTCACGCGCCACGAACTCCGCGAGGAAGCCCACGAGCGCCGCGGCGCCCTCGGGCGTGGCGTGGCCCACCGTGTCGCAGACGCAGATTCGGGTGGCGCCGGCGGCGATGGCCGTCCCATAGAGCGAGACGAGATCCTCGGGGCGCGCGCGCGTCGTGTCCTCGGTGACGAACGTGACGTGAAGAGAGTTGCGCACCCCGAGCGACACGGCGTCGCGGGTGAGCTTCATCATGCGCGAGAGGTCCCAGTCCTCCACGTACTGGCGGATCGGCGACGACCCGATGAACGTCGTCATCTCCAGCGCCCGCCCCACGCGCTGCGAGATCTCGATGATCGGCTCGATGTCGGACGCGAGCGTGCGCGCCGCGCAGCAGGGCTTCAGCGACAGCCGCGCCTCCGTCATGCGCCGCACGAGCCACTCCAGGTCCTCGACGGAGCTGCCGCCGGCGGCCGGGATCCCGATGACGGCCGTGTCGATCCCGAGCCGCTCCATCAGGACGAGAAGCTCGAACTTCTCGTCGAGCGTCGGCGCGATCGCCGAGGGAGACTGGAGCCCGTCCCGAAGAGTCTCGTCGACCATCTCGACGGGAACGTGCCGGGGCTGGCCCTCTCCCGCGGCCCGATTCCAGTCATATACGAGGCGTTGCGGATCCATCGCGCCTTTCCGCGCCGGGCCACTCTTCCCGCCCGGCGGTCCCCCGGACTAAGATCGCATTATGGTCGATTCACTCGGAATCGTAGGCTACGACTCGTTCCATTTCGTCGTGGCCGATCTCGAACGGAGCCGCCGGTTTTACGCGGGGCTCGGCTTCACCGAGGTGGCGCGCGCCTCCGCCTCGAAGATCGAAAAGGGCGGCGAGGTCGCTTCCGTTTTCGGCGCCGGGCAGATCCGCGTCCTCGTCTCCAGCCCGAAGCGGAAAGACTCGCGCGCCGCGCGCTTTCTGAGGATCCATCCCGACGGCATCTCCTCGCTCGCGCTCCGGGTGCGCAACATCCAGGCGACCTGGGATTTCCTCGCGGCGCGCGACGCGACGTTCCTGTCGGACATCGCGGTGGATGAGGCTCCCGGCGGCGCCTTCAAGACGTTCAATATCGCGACGCCGCTCGACGACGTGACGTTTCGATTCATCGAGCGCGACGGAAATTACCGGCGCTTCGCGCCGGATTTCGAGGACGTGGGCGACGGAAAGCCGCGCGAGAACCCGCACGGGTTCGCGACGATCGACCACGTGACGTCGAACGCCTACACGATGCTTCCCGTCGTGAACTGGTACCGCGACGTACTCGGGTTCACGCACTATTGGGACGTCGAGTTCCACACGGCCGAGATGGCGGGCGGCCGCCCGCTGACCGGCTCCGGCCTGCGGTCCATCGTCATGGCCGATCCCGAGAGCGGCGTGAAGTTCGCCACGAACGAGCCCATGCGGCCGTTCTTCCGCGAGAGCCAGATCAACCGGTTCTGCGAGGACCACCACGGTGCGGGGGTGCAGCACATCGCGTTCCTCGTGAAGGAGATCATTCCCGCGGTCGAGGCTCTTCACGCGGAGGGCATTCAGTTCCTGAAGGCTCCCGGGGCCTATTACGACCGGCTGCCGAGGCGCCTCGAGGAAGTGAAGATCACGAACGTCAAGGAGCCGATGGACGCCCTTCGACGAAACCACATCCTCGTGGACGGAGCCGACGACAAGTACATGCTCCAGATCTTCATGCTCGACGCCATGGCGATGTACGGCGACGAGAAAGCCGGCCCCTTTTTCTACGAGATCATCCAGCGCGAGGGCGACCGCGGATTCGGCTACGGAAACTTCCGCGCGCTCTTCGAATCCATCGAGGCGTCGCAGCGCGAGGGCTCCCCCGCCCTCGAGGTCGTCGGCTGAGAAGAAACGAGCACAAGGAGAGAAAAACCAAGAGAATTCTGCTTGGAAGGAAGAGAGACGAAGGTGCTCGTCGAGCCGATAGCAGCCATGGCTGCCATGTCTTTATTCCCTTTCTAAGCAAATCTTCTCTAGTCTCTTCGGACATCACATGATTGACCGCATGCAGCTCGGGGAGGTTCCAGCCAAGCCTCACATCGCGTTCCGCTCGAACTCCGGCGCGCTGCGCTTCGAGGAATGCCTCACGCGCCGTGGCTTCGACGGCGAATTCTCGATCCTCTACCACGAGGGGCCGCCGATGACGGACACGCGGATCTCTCCCGCGAAGCCGGGCTGCTTCGACCGTCAGGTCGGAACGCTCGCTCCCCCGCAACCGCTGAAGCGGAGGCTCGTGCTCGGAGAAAAGGCGCCCGATGGCTTCACGCCGATCCTGAAGAACGACGATGTCGTCGTTTCGCTTTTCAGGCTCCCTAAGGAGGCGGCACCGGAGCACGGCTTCTCGAACGGCGACGGCGATGATCTGTTTTTCTTCTACGAAGGTGAGGGAACGCTGGAGTCGCCTTTCGGCGATCTCGCGATCCGCGGCGGCGATTACGTACTCGTCCCGCGGGGCGTGATTCATCGTTTCCGGATCTCTTCCCCTTTCGAAGGAATTCTCTTTGAATTACGCGGCGGACTACACATTCCCCGCGAATTCAGGAACCTCGTCGGCCAGCTCCGGATGGATGCGCCGTACACGCACCGCGACTTCGTCCGGCCGGTCTTCACCGGACCGCGGCCCGGTCCCTCGCGCATCCTCGTGAAGAAAGACGACACCTTCGTCGAGCGCTTTCCCCTCGTCTCGCCGTTCGATGTCGTGGGCTGGGACGGCACGGTCTGGCCGTTCGCTTTCGACATCCTGAAGTACCAGCCGAAGACCGGGCTCGTTCACCTGCCGCCGACCATCCACTCCACGTTCGGCGGGCGCAACGCGCTCATCTGCTCGTTCGTCCCGCGCGTCACGGACACGCATCCCGACGCGATTCCCTGCCCTTACCCGCACGCCTCGGTCGACTGCGACGAGGTCATCTATTACGTGCGCGGCAGCTTCACGAGCCGCAAGGGGGTCGGCCCGAAGGCCGTCTCCCTGCATCCCGCGGGCGTTCCCCATGGCCCGCATCCCGGCGCCTACGAGGGCTCGATCGGCTCTAGATCCACGAACGAGCTGGCCGTCATGATGGACACCTTCGCGCCGCTCCACCTGACGACGCAGGCGCTCGCACTCGAAATTCCCGGCTATCACGATTCGTGGAACGCCGGCTGAGCGCTACTTTCCCGTGAACTTCGCCGGCCGCTTTTCGAGAAAGGCCGAAACGCCTTCCTTCATGTCGTCCGTCGCGACGCAAAGCCCGAACAGCGTCGCCTCGTGGTCCTCGGCTACGGCGAAAGGCATGTCGAGACCCGCGTTCACGGCGTCGAGGACGCAGCGGATCGCGACGGGCGCCTTCGCGAGGATTTTCTTCAGGATCTCCCGGCTCGCCGGCAGCAGCTCGGCCGGCTCGACGACCCGGTTCACGAGGCCGATGCGCCAGGCCTCGTCGGCCGAGACCATGTCGCCCGTCAGAAGCATTTCGAGCGCCCGGCCCTTGCCCACGAGACGCGGCAGCCTCTGGCTCCCGCCGTAACCCGGAATGATGCCGAGGTTCACCTCGGGCTGGCCGAGTCGGGCGGTTTTCGACGCGACGCGCAGCGTGCAGGCGAGCGCCACCTCGCAGCCGCCGCCGAGCGCGAAGCCGTTCACGGCCGCGATCACCGGCTTGCCGAGAGTTTCGATCGTGTCCAGGAGCGCCTGTCCCTTTCGTGCGAAAGCGCGGGCCGAGACGGGGGTGAATGTCCGGAAGATCGTGACGTCGGCGCCCGCGATGAACGCCTTCTCGCCCGCGCCGGTCAGGATCACGGCGCCGACGGCCTCGTCGCCCCGCGCGCTCTCGAAGGCGGCCGCAAGCCCCTCCATCACCTCCGGGTTCAGCGCGTTGAGCTTGTCGGGCCGGTTGATCGTGACCGTGAGGATGCGATCCGAGACTTCGCTGAGAACCACGGACATCGTGGGCACCTCTTTCACGCGAACGGGTTTTCGTCCGCGCTCGGCCCGTACATGCCGGGCACCGGCACGTCGAGGAGGCGGAGATAGACGGAGAGCTGGCCGCGGTGATGCACCGAGTGGTTGAGGATCATGGTCCGCACGACGGCGAGACGCGGCATCGAGAAGACGGGCGTCCCTTTCATCGAGAGCGTCCAGAGCCCCATCGCCCGCTCGTCGTCCAGTCCGTTCAAGACGCCCTTCGCGTCCGCGATGGTCTTGTCGAAAAGGGCGACGAGGCCGGCCGTGGTCGGGGGCGGGGGCGGGACGCCGACCGAGTTCACGCCGATGTCGAAACCGTCCTCTTTCAGCGAGCTCGCCCAGTTCGGGATCGTCGCGACGTGCGTCGCGAGCTTCCCGAGCGTCATCGACTTCGGATGCGGCGCCCAATCGTTCCTTCCTTCCGGCACTCGCTCGAGCATCTTGCGGGTCGATGATGCCTCGCGGTCGAGCTCCATGATGGAGGGATCGATGAGTCTCATTTCCGATTTCCCCTCTCGTCGTATTCGAAGAATCCCCGTCCGCTCTTTCTCCCATAGCGCCCCGCCACCACCATTCGCTTGAGGAGGGGCGGCGGCGCGAAGCGCGCCTCGCGGTACTCGGTGAACATGATCTCCGCGATCGCGTAGACGGTGTCGAGCCCGACGTAATCGAGAAGCTCGAACGGGCCCATGGGATGCGCGCAGCCCAGCTTCATGCCGGTGTCGACGTCCTCGAGCGAGCCCACGCCCTGCTCGTACGCGCGAATCGCATCGAGGAGGAACGGGACGAGCAGCCGGTTGACGACGAACCCCGAGTTGTCGCGGGCCGCGATGGGCTCCTTGCCGAGCGTCCGGGCGAAGGCCGTCACGCGCGCCACCGTCTCGTCGGACGTCCCGATCGCCCGCACGACCTCCACGAGCTTCATGACGGGGACGGGGTTGAAGAAATGCAGCCCGGCGAAGCGGTCCGGCCGCGCGGTGGCGGCCGCCATCTCGGCGATCGTGAGCGACGACGTGTTCGAGCAGAAGATCGCGTGCGGCGCACACAGCGCGTCGAGCGCCTTGAACACCTCGCGCTTGGCCTCGAGGTTCTCGACGATCGCCTCGATGACGAGGCCGACCGAAGAGAATTCTTCGAGTGAAGTAGAGAACCGCAGGCGCTTGCGGATCGCTTCGCCGTCGCTGGCCGTCAGCTTGCCGCGTTCGATTGCCTTCGAAAGTGACTGCTCGATTCGGCGGCGGCCCGCGGCGAGCGCCTTCTCGTCGACTTCGCGGACGACGACCTCGTAACCCGCCTTCGCGCACACCTCGGCGATTCCCGAACCCATCAGGCCCGCACCCAGAACTCCGACTCTTCGAATGTCAGGCATGGCGCGAACTCTCCTCGAGGGGCGAGCCACCCGCCGCCACTCGTTCTGTATCGACCATTCTAAGAATCTTCGGCGCTCTTCGAACCTCACGCATGGTGCAGGATCACCTCACGGCTTATGGGAGGCCGAGCTGGGGGCGTTTTTCTCCAGTTCCTTGAGTAGAGGCTTTTCCAGAGCATCTTGCGAGGCCGCGAGGCGCGACCGGTACGGCTCGAGCGTCTTCATGTTCGAGCGGATGGCATCACTCTCGCGCACTCTCGATTCCCGGCGCACTCGTTCGGCCTCGGCCTCGAACTGCCCCGTCTGCTCGGCGAGGAGCTTTCGGGAACCTTCGTCCGCGGCGTCCGCCCGCCGGGCCTTCAGGTCGGCCAGCGTCTTCTCGAGCATCGTGAGAGCCGAGGCGTTGAGCCGGGCGGTCATGGTCGCCGCCTCGGCTTCGAGCACGCGCTCCTTCACCCACAGAAACTCCTCGACGTTCACGCTGCGGGCCCGCGCCGCGGCGACGTCGGCGGGAACGGTCGACAGAGGATCGCTGCCGGGTGTGGGCGTCTCTCCCCGGAGGTCGAGGCGCTCGCGGTCGAGAACGGACAGGAACATCTCCACCTGGGCCACCGTCACGCGCCCGTCGGCGGGAGGCCGGTAGACGTCGCGTGGCTCGGCCGCCCGCGGCAGAGGCGCGCTCGTGGACGCCGCGGGATTCGCGTCGGGCGAGCCGCAGCCAACGCCGAGGACCGAGAAAACGACCAGGAGGTCCCGAGCGTAACGCCGCACGCCGGGATGATAGCCGCGTGGTACGATTTTTTGACACCATGCTGACGCAAGTCGGGAAGTACCAGATCGTCGAGAAGATCGGCGTGGGCGGGTTTGGAACCGTCTACAAGGGCCGGGATCCCTTCATCAAGCGGTCCGTCGCCATCAAGACCTGCCAGAGCGAGGAAGAGGAAATCAAGAAGCGCTTCTTCCGCGAGGCCGAGTTCGCGGGAAACCTGCACCACCGGAACGTCACGACGATCTACGACTTCGGCGTCACCGAGGATGGCACGCCCTATATCGTGCAGGAGTTCCTCACCGGCGACGACCTCGACAAGGCCATCAAGAAAAAGGAGCCGCTCACTCTCAAGCGCAAACTTCAGATCCTGATCGACGTCTGCGACGGACTCGGCTACGCGCACTCGACGGGCATCATCCATCGCGACATCAAGCCGTCGAACATCCGCATTCTCGAGGACGGAACCGTGAAGATCATGGACTTCGGCATCGCGAAGTCGATGGTCTCCCAATCGACGCTCACTCAGACCGGGATCACGCTGGGCACGGCCTCGTATCTCGCGCCGGAGCAGATCCGCGGAGAGGATCTCGACCCGCGGACCGACATCTTCTCGCTCGGCGTCCTCGCCTACGAGATGCTGACCGGCCAGAAGCCCTTCACGGGCGACCACATCTCGACGGTTCTCTACAAGATCATGAACGAGTCGCCCGCGCCGCCGAGCTCGCTCGACCCCGCGCTGCCGCGCGGCCTGGACGCCTTGATCCTCAAGGCTCTCGACAAGGACCGCGCGAAGCGTTTCTCGTCGTGCGGCGAGCTGCGCGCCGAGTGCTTGGCGCTTCTCCAGAACGTGCCCGAGGGGCCCGCGTTTGAGATGCCGGAAGGCGACATGGAAAAAACGGTCGCGACGCCAACATCGGGCTTTCCGGTCACGGCTTCCGTGTCGCCCAGAACACCGGTTGGGGGCAGGTCCTCGCGCGTCCTCGACACGCCTCTCGGACCGGCCGCTTCGCGGCCCACGGCCGGAGGCATCGGGGACGTACGCCTCCATGCGGACACCGCTGCGGGCCGTCCTGTCACCGCACGCGAAGAGGGCGGCTCGGCCCTGAAAGTCTTCCTCGCGGCCGTCGTCCTCCTGGCCGTGGGGGGCGGCGCCTGGTACGTCGCGCACCAGCGGAACTCCGGGGTTCCTCTCGCGCCCACTCCCGCGCCCGTTCCGACCGCAGCTCCCGCCCCGACCGCGCCGCCCGAGCCGACGCCCACCGCCGCACCCGAGCCCACCGTCGTGATCAAGGAAGTGCCGACGACCGCCGTCGTCACGTTCAAGTCGAACATCTACGCCGAGCTCTCGATCAACGGAAAGCGTCAGCCGGCCAGCCTCCCGGCCGCGACGCGCGTCACGCTCAAGCCGGGACGGTACGTCGCCGTGTTCGACGCTCCGGGGTTCACGAAGGTCCAGGAGGAATTCGAGATTCCCGCCGCGAAGCCGGTCCCCCTGACGATCAGCGGAAGGTTTCCGCCCCGCGCGATCCTGTCGCTCACGGTCCGTCCCATGGGCGCCGAGATCCGCATCGATGGCGTCCTCGTCGGCTCCTCCTCCGGCGCACCGATCAAAAAGACGCTGCGAGCGGGTCCCCACGAGATATCGATGAGCCTCGCGGGTCACAGGAGCGAAGCGCGGTCGGTGGACCTCAAAGAAGACGAGGTCTACGTCCTTCCTGCCATCGAGCTGAAGAAGGAATAGCTACAATCCGCAAGATGCGGATGCGCGTGCTCCTCGCGGCGGCCGGGATCCTCCTTCTTCTTGGCGCCCCGCTTCTTGCCCAGGAAGGCTCGGAGTCGCTCGAAAAGGAGGCGCGGAAGGCCGTCAACGCCGGTCAGTTCCGAAAGGCCGCGCTCAAGTTCGAGAGCTCCGCCTCGGCGGCGAGCGATCCCCAGCGCCGCTCGCGCATGCTCGTACAGGCCGCCTGGGCGCACTTCAACGACGGAAAGAGACCCGACGCTCAGGATGCGCTCCGCCGCGCGTTTACCGGCAGCCCCGACCTCGAGATCGTGGCCGACTTCTTCTCGCCCGAGTTCGTCAAGCTCGCGGGCGAGGTGCGCGCGGCCGCGCTCGCCGCGATGCCGCCTCCGGCGGCCGATCTCGACGAAATGAAGCGCGTCGCGAAAGAGAAGCTCGCCGACGGCAACAACGAGGACGTCATCCACGACCTCCTCTACAACGTGCCGCGCGAGAAGCTCGACGCGGAGGCGCTCGACCTCCTCGCGCAAGCCTACGAGAAGCAGGGCAAGTTCACCGAGGCCGCGAAGGTTCGCGCCTCGGGGCCCGACGCCCTCAGGGCTCCCGCCACGACGCCCACCGGTCCTCGGCCTCCGGTCGGCGGCGTCGTGGCCGTGCCACCGCAGACTCCGGCACCCACGGCGGACTACCTCGCCCTCGGCCGAGCGGCCCTCGCGCGCGGCGACGCCCTGAACGCCCAATCGGCCGCGAACCGGCTTCTCGAGATCGACCCGCAGTCCAGCGATGCCTACCGTCTCCTGGGAAACGGTTACGCGTTGCGCGGCGAGAAGGCCTTCGCCGAGGCAAACCTCAGACAGTCGCTCAAGTACAACGAGAAGAACGAGGGAACCCTGCTCGATTTGTACGAGCTTTCGCTCGGGGACAAGAACTGGGACGCCGCGCTCGATGCGCTCCGGCGAGCCACCGCGGTGAATCCGGAGAATGGCGCACGGCTCGTCGCGCTCGGCCGCAAGGCGCGCGCGGACGGGGATCTCGTGCATGCGCGGCAGGTCTTCGCGACCGCCGCTGCGGCGTCTCCGAAGGACGTCTCCGTCCTGACCGAGTACGCGAGCATCCTCCTGCAGGCGAAAGACGTCGACGCTGCTCTTGACCCTCTCATGAAGGCGGCGGCCGCGGAGCCGGACCGCGAGATCGTGCGCGCGAATCTGGCCTCGACCCTTCGAAGGAAAGGCCTCTGGAAGGACGCCGAGAAGGAATATCGCGAGGCGATCCGCTCCGATCCTGACTACGCCCCCGCGCTGCGCGGGCTCGGCTCGCTCCTGCTCGAACGCGGGCAGGCAGGCGAGGCGATCGAACCTCTCAAGAAGGCCGTCCTCCGCGACCCGGCGAACCTCGAGGGCGCATGGGCTCTCGCCCGCGCGCTGCGCCAGACCGGGGCGCTCAAGGACGCCGCCGAGAGCCTCGCCGCGTCCGCCGCGCTCGACAAGGCGCCGCTCGACGACGAGGCCGGGGCCGTGGCCTACGAGCGCGGACGTTACGAGGAAGCCGTCGGATTCTTCGACAGGGCGCTCGCGAAGGAGCCCGGCTCCGCCGTTTTCAAGGCGAACCGCGAGAGGGCGGCGGCCGCGGCCGCGTTCCTCAAGGGCTCGGGCCTCACGGCTCCTTCCGAACGCTGACGAGATCGAGCGCTCCGTCGCCTCGCATCACCGTCAGCAGATCCGTGAGGATGCGCGCGGTCGCGCCCCAGATCGCGTGCCCGCGGTAGTGGTAGACGAGCGTCATCAGGTCCCGGCCCTTCCACTTCACGACGCGCTCCTCGACGACCATCGGGTCGAGGAGGTACGACATGGGGACTTCGATGATGGATTCCACCTCGCCGGCGTGCGGCGCGAATGCGACCGGATAGGGAATTGCGCCGACGAACGGCGAGATCTCGAAGTCGGTGACGGTCTCGAGCTTCGGCAGCGCGCCGAGGATGCGGACGCTGGAGCGCGGGACGCCGATCTCCTCCTCGGTCTCGCGGATCGCCGTCTCCCAGAGGTTCGCGTCGCCGTCGGACACCCCGCCGCCCGGGAACGAAATCTGGCCCTTGTGATGCTCGACCATGTCCGTCCGCTTCGTGAAAAGAGTCCAGAGAGCCTTCTCACGCACGTACAGCGGGATCAGGACCGCCGCCGGGCGAAGCGGCGCCGCGCCCTCTTCCCTCTCGGAGGCGCGCGGTCGCGACGGGAAGCTCCGGCCGAGTCGCGCCCTCAGGTCTTCCATCCAGGGGCTGTACGCGCCGCCGTCCGGTTCCGTCATGGAGCGGCGTCGGGCGCGCCGAATCCCTGCCGCTCGGTCGCGCCCTTCTCGCCTTTTTTCACGAAGGACTGAAGATATGCCTCGATGAAGCCGTCGAGATCGCCGTCGAGCACCCGGTCCACGTCCCCGACCTCGAAGTTCGTGCGGTGGTCCTTGATGAGCCTGTAGGGCGCGAGAACGTACGAACGGATCTGCGACCCGAACCCGATCTCCATCTTGGTGCCCGCCCGCACGGCGTCCTTCGCGACGCGCTCTTCGAGGGCACGCTGGTAAAGGCGTGACCTCAGGACCTTCATCGCCGCGTCCTTGTTCTTGTGCTGGGAGCGCTCGTTCTGGCATTGCGCGACGAGCCCCGTCGGCAGGTGCGTGATGCGGATCGCCGATTCCGTCTTGTTGACGTGCTGCCCGCCCTTACCGCCCGCCCGGAACGTGTCGATCCTCAGGTCCTTGTCGCCGATCTCGACCTCGATCGTGTCGTCGATCTCCGGCGACACGTAGACCGCGGCGAACGACGTGTGGCGCCGCGCCGCGGCATCGAACGGCGAGATGCGCACGAGCCGATGCACGCCGCGCTCGGCCTTCATGTGGCCGTACGCGTACTCCCCTTCGAAGCGCAGCGTCGCGGTCTTGATGCCTGCGTCCTCGGCGTACGTCGCCTCGAGGACGTCCGTCTTCCAGCCCCGGCGCTCGCCGTAGCGGAGATACATGCGCATGAGCATTTCCGCCCAGTCCTGCGCCTCCGTCCCGCCGGCGCCCGCGTGGATCTCCACGAGCGCCGGCAGCGGGTCCTCGTCGTGCGTGAGCTTGAACGTGAGCTCCTTGTGACGCGCCCACGGCGCGATCGTCGCGAGCGCCTGGTCGGCGTCCGCCTCGACTTTCTCGCCCGCGCGGAGGAACTCGCCGAGGATCTCGAGCTCCTCCTGCCGTTCCTTGAGATCCTTGTCGTCCGCGAGCACGCGCTCGGCGCGCTTCAGCTTGCGGAGCGTCTCCTGCGCCTCGAGGGCGTTCGTCCAGAAGCCGGGCTCGCCGGTCGTCCTCTCGAGCTCTTCCTTCTCTTTCGCGGCTTTCCGGACGTCAAAGATAGCCCCGGAGGGCGCTCACGGACGACGCGAGCTCGAGCAGGCGCTCAATGCGTTCTTCGTTCACGTGGAACTTCCTCCTAGCGCGTGCCGGAGAATACCGGCCACCAGCCCTGCCGCGCAAACCCACGCGACCGAATCCCCTGCGGCAACCGCGGGCGGCGGCGCCGAGGGGCGCTCGAGCGGCACCGAGAAAGCGCCTTTCGTATCGGGACCCAGCGTGACGAGAACGCGCCCGGTTCCGTCCACGGCCCCGCTGATGCCGGTGATCGCCGCGCGCACGAGCGGGCGGCCCGTCTCGATCGCGCGCACGACGGCCGATTGCCAGTGCTGCCGCTGCGCGCCGGCGCGGCCGTACCACGCGTCGTTCGTGAGCGTGAACAGGATGTCGGCTCCCGCGCGCGCCTCCTCGCGCGCGATCCAGGGGTAGACGACTTCGTAGCACACGGCGCCCCCGAGCTTCCAGGTCCCGAGCGGCAGCAGAGCCGTCCCGGCGCCGGGAGTGAACGCGGAAGGCACCGCGCGGCTGATGGGCCGGACCCTCCGAAGGAGGCCGGCGAGCGGCACATATTCGCCGAAGGGCACGAGCCGCTGCTTGAAGTAGGGCGGCCGCACGGGGCCGTCCTTCGTCACGAGGAGCGCGGCGTTGTAGAACGGGGCGTCGGGGTCGCCCGGCTCATCGGACCAGACCGTGCTCAGAAGGATCGCGATGTCGAGCTCCTCGCAAAGCGCGACCACCCGGTCGCGAAATGCGGGCGCGAACGACCAGGCGTAGGGCGACGCGCTTTCCGGCCATAGCACGAGAACCGGCCGGGCGTGGCGGCAGAGGCTCCGCGTCTGGTCCTCGAGACTGGCGAAGAGGCGTTCCGCGGTGCCTCCCTCCCAGCGGAGATCCTGTTGCACGTTCGGCTGGACGACGCCGACCCTCAGGAACTCCCCTGAAGGGCGCGGCCGCCCGGGCCCGGCCGCCGCCGCGATCACCGCCGCGAGCGCCGCGCCCGTGAGCCACGCAAGGCGCGGATTTCGCGCGGGCCGCGTGAGCGCGACGAAGAGGGCGGCGTTCAGAGCGGCCACGAGAAGCGACGACAGGAAGACCCCGCCGAGCGCCGCCGTGCCGAGCAGCTGCGGGACGTCGGCAAGCGGGTTCGCGAGGAGCGCCCACGGGAAGCCGCCGAAGATCCAGATCGTCGTGCGAAAGAACTCCTGGAAGACCCACGCCGCGCCGAAGGTCGCCACGATGCCGGCGGCCGAGCGCGGCGCCACCCATGCGTAAAGAAGTCCCATCACGGCGAAGGGCACCGCGCAGATCGCGGCGGCGAGCGCGAGCGCGAGGCCTGCCACAGGCCAAGGCACACCCCCGAAACGGTGCACGGTGTAGGCGATCCAGGGAATCGTCACAATCCAGAAGCCGAGACCGAAGAGATATCCGAGGGCTGCCGCGCTCTTCGCTTTCGCGCCGTCGAGCGCGGCGAGCAGCGGAATCAGCGCGATCGGCAGAAGAGGAAGAATCGAGAAGTTCGGAAAACACAGAGCCAGAAGAACGCCGGAGGCGAGAGAGAAGAGAACACGGGGGATTTTCTTAGAAGGTAATACGGTGAGCATGCGGCGCGAACTCTTCCGCCCGGTAGCTCGAGCGCACGAAGGGGCCCGAAAAGACCGCCGAAAAGCCCATCGCCTCGCCTTCGAGCCTCAGCGCGTCGAAGCGCTGGGGAGTCGCGTACTCGACGACGGGCAGGTTCCACGCGGACGGCCGCAGGTACTGCCCCACGGTGACGACGTCGACGCCCACGCCGCGCAACGCGCGAAAGACCTCCACGACTTCATCGTCTTCTTCGCCGAGGCCGAGCATGAGGCCGGACTTCGCCGTCATCGCGGGGTGCCGCGCCTTCACGCGGCCGAGGAGGTCCACCGAGCGGCGAAACGCCGCCTTCGGGCGGACGGTGTCGTAGAGGCGAGGGACCGTCTCGACGTTGTGGTTGTAGACGTCCGGGCCGGAGTCCGCGACGCGATCGATCGCGTCCGCTGCTCCTTGAAAGTCCGGCGTCAGGACTTCGACCGTGCGCGCGGCGTCGTCCTCCTTCAGCGCCCTCACGACGGACGCCCAGTGCGCCGACCCTCCGTCGTCGAGGTCGTCGCGGTCCACCGACGTCACCACGATGTGCCGGATTCCCATCTCGTTCGCCGCGTCGACGAGACGCGCCGGCTCCGCCGCGTCGAGGGGCGCCGGCCGCCCGGACGCGATGTGGCAGAAGCCGCAGGCGCGCGTGCAGACGTCGCCCGCGATGAGAAACGTGGCCGTTTTTCGCTCGAAGCACTCGGTGCGGTTCGGGCAGCGGGCCTCCTCGCAGACCGTCGAGAGGCTTCCTCGGCGCATCCGCGCTTTCATTTCGTGCAGCTCGGCGAGCCGCAGCTTCTTCTCGCGGATCCACGGGGGCAGCGCGGGCGCGCCATGCACGGGGAGAGCGCGGCTCAAGGCACCACCAGGGGCTTGTTCTTGATCTGCTTGTCGGTCACCTTGATCTTCCGTGCCGCCGTCTCCGCCTTCGCGCGGTCCTTGAACGGTCCCACGCGCACGCGGAACCAGCCGTCCTTGCCCGGCACGGCCGAGACGTCCGCGGCGAAACCCTCGTCCTTGAGTCGCTTCATGAGCTCGTCGGCCGCCTGGGCATTCTTCGTCGCGAGAAGCTGGACCCAGAACGGTCCCTTCGGTGCGGCCTTTGCCGGAACGGCCTTTGCCGGAGCTTCCTTTGCCGGCGGAGCCGCCGTCGGGGTGGGAGGTTTCGGCGTCGGAACTGCCGTGGGTGCGGGTGCCGGCGTCGCGGCGGCCGCCGTCTCCTTCAGGGCGGCGCGCTTGTCGGCGGCGAAGCCGAGCGCCTCCTCGGCGGGTTTCTTTTCTTCGCGGGAGTTTTCTGAAGGCGCAAGCGTGGGGACGGGCAGGTCGGAGGCCGCTGCCAGCGTCGTCGCCGCGCCCGGGCCCTTGCGCGCCGCCGCGCCCGTCCTCATCCCGAAGAAGAAGGCGAGCGCGAGCGCGACGAGAAGAAGCAGGAAGAAAAAAGCGGCCTGCCGCCCCGTGACCGAAATCTGGTAATGGACGGGCGGCCGGTCGTGTCGTTCCTCGGGGCCGTCCGAAAGCCCAAGCGCCGTCATCCGGGTTTCTCGCCCTTCTTCAGGAAGGCAGCGACGAGGTCCATCGGCAGCGGGAAGATGATCGTGGAGTTCTTCTCCGTTGCGATCTCCGTGAGCGTCTGCAGATAGCGGAGCTGGAGTGTCGCAGGCTCGCGGCCGATGATCGCGGCCGCCTCGGAGAGCTGCTTGGAGGCCTCGAACTCGCCGGAGGCGTGGATGATCTTCGCGCGCTTCTCGCGCTCGGCCTCGGCCTGCTTCGCCATGGCGCGCTGCATCTCGATCGGCAGATCGACGCCCTTCAGCTCGACCATCGTCACCTTGATGCCCCACGGGTCCGTGTGCTTGTCGAGGATCTCCTGCAGGTTCTCGTTCAGCTTGTCGCGCGAGGAGAGCAGCTCGTCGAGCGTCGCCTGCCCGAGGATCGAGCGGAGCGTCGTCTGGGCGAGCTGCGACGTGGCGTAGAGGTAGTTCTCGACCTTCACGACGGCCTTCGCCGGATCCATGACGTGGAAGTAGACGACCGCGTTCACCTTCACGGACACGTTGTCCCGCGTGATGACGTCCTGGGGCGGCACGTCGAGGACCACCGTCCGCAGGGAGATGCGGATCATCGTCTCGAACGGCCAGAAGATGAGCGTGAGCCCGGGCCCCTTCGGGGCCGGCCCAAGGCGTCCGAGCCAGAACGTGACGGCCCGCTCGTACTCGTTCAGCACGTTGATCCACTTCGACAGGAAGACCAGTCCGACGAAGACGATCGGGATGAGGATCGGCAGATTCGACATCGAGTCTCCTTAAGCCCCTTTCGGGGCGGGGCGAACGAGGATGGAAAGGCCGTCGAGAGCCATGATCTCGACGTTCTCGCCGGCGGCGACCGGCGCTGACGACCGCGCCTCCCAGATCGCGCCGTCCACGAAGATCTTGCCCGTCGGCGCGAGGGCGGTCCGGGCGGCGACGATCTGGCCCACGAGAACGCCGGCGCCGGTGCGATCTGGCAGCCGCTTCACGGCGAGCGCCCTGAACGAGAGCAGCGCGAGGATCGTGGCGGTCGTGACGGCGCCCGCCACGAGCGTGGCGAGCTCGCCGCGTGGCGCGCCGGGCCGGTCGGGGAACAGCAGAATCGCGCCCAGCACGATCGCGACCGCGCCGCCCACGGCGAGGACGCCGTGCGCCGCGAGCTTGATCTCGAGAAAGAAGAACAGAGCTCCGAGCACGAGAAGGCCCATCCCGGCCCCGCTCACCGGCAGGACGGACATCGCGAAGAGCGCGAGGACGAGACAGATCGCTCCGAGGACGCCGGGCAGGATCGCGCCCGGGTGCGAGAGCTCGGAGTAAAGGCCCACGAGCCCGACGAGAAACAGGAGTCCCGCGAGCGCGGGGCTCGCGAGGACGCCGAGAAATTTCTCCCGCCGCGTCATCTCCTTGATCTCGGTCGTGAGGCCGGCCGTCTTCAGGATCACGTCGGGCTTCCCGACGCGCTTCGCGGTCCGCCCGTCGAGGCGCGCGAGGAGATCCGGAATGTCGCGCGCGATGACCTCGATCAGCTTTCGCTTCTCGGCTTCGGTCTCGGAATACGACGCCGCGTCGCTCACGGCCTTCACGGCATCGTCCACGGGACGGCCGCGGGGCTCGGTCACCGAGCGCAGCAGCGCCGAGACGTCCTCCCCCACCTTTTTCGCGATCGTCTTCGGAAGATCCTCTCCGCTGCCGCCGACGGGCGACGCGGCGCCCGCGTTCGTGCCCGGCGCCATTGCCGCGACGTCGCACGACATGAGGACGATGAAACCGGCGGAGGCTGCCTGCGACCCCGGAGGCGCGACCCAGCCCACGACCGGCACGGGCGACCCGAGGATCGCCTGTGTGATCGCCCGCGTCGAATCGAGCCGCCCACCCGGCGTGTCGATCCGCAGGATGACGAGCGGCGCCCCGGCTTCTCCCGCCTCCTTGATCGCCTGCGAGACGAAGCGCGCGCTGACGGCGTGGATCTCGGTGTCGAGGTTCACGACAGGAACCGGCGCGGACGGAGGGGCCGCCGAAACCGCCAGCGACCCGAAGAGGAAAGCAGCCGCCGCGTTGCGCACGCATCGATTATAGGCGCCGGGTCAGGGCGGGGCATCGCGTAGAATTCGCCGCCAGCGCGATGCCTCAGCCACTCGGGAGTTCTTCGCCGACGATTTCCGTCGTGGTGCGGACGCTCGGCTCCGCGCGCCTCGGCGACGCGCTCGAAAGCCTCGCGGTTCAGACGCGGCAGGACTTCGAGGTCGTCGTCGTGGACATGAGCAATGGACACATCGAGGTTCTTCTCGACCGTTTCGGGTCCCGGCTCCCGTCCGTGCAGCGGATCAAGCCCGCCGGCCGCCGCACGAGGCCCGCGGCGCTGAACGCGGGTGTTCGCGCGGCCCGCGCCCCGCTCCTCGCCGTTCTCGACGACGACAACCTCTACGACCCTGGGCACCTCGAGACCCTCGTCGGCGGCCTCGAGGCGTCGGGCGCCGACTACGTGTATACGGGCGTCCGCCATGCGACCTACGAGCCCTCCGGGCGGCTCATCGAGAACCGGGACGTCTCTCTGCCCTGGAGCTTCGAGAGGATGATCCTCGGCAACTTCGTCTACGCGACCGGGTCGGCCTACCGGCGTTCGCTCTGGGAGGCGGTTTCCGGCTATGACGAACGGTTCGAGGTCTTCGAGGACTGGGACTTCATCATCCGCGCCTCGCAGCGCGGCCGGATCGAGCACCTGAACGTGGTCTCGGGAGAGTCGCGGAAGTTCACCGGACTCCCGACGGTCTCGCACTTCGACCGCGAGATCGGCGCGGCCAGGCGCTGCCTCGCCGGCGTTTACTGGACGCATCGGCATCTCTACCGCGGCCGGCTCCGCGACGAGCTCAAGGCCGCCTCCGCCGAACACTGCCGACGTCGCTTCCGGGCCCGCACCGGACTCCTCGCGAAGACCGTCGGAGGATTCCGCCTCGAGCTCGGCCTCGATCTCGCCGGCTGGTGGACGGTGAACGCGGCGGGTCACCCGCGAGTCGCGGCATGACCTCGGCCCTCGAGGCGAACCCGGAGATTCCGCGTCTTCTCGTCACCGGACATCCCAATCACGAGCTCGCGATCCACGGCTTCGTTCAGCGGATGCGGCCCCACATCCTCTTCCTGACCGATGGCGGAGGAGAGGCCCGTTCGGCCGAGTCCCGCGCCGCGCTGGCGAGGCTCGGCCTGGCGGAACACGTGAAGTTTCTCGGCGTTCCCGAAAGCGTCCTCTACCAGGCGCTCGTCGACGGCGACGCGTCGATCTTCTCGGAGCTCGCGGCCGCCATCCGACACGAAGTCGAACGCGTCGGGGCCCGACAGGTCCTCTGCGAATCGGTCGAGTTCTACAACCCGCTTCACGACCTCACGCTGCCGCTCGTCCGGGCGGCGACTCGAGGCATGAAAGGGATCGAGGTCCTCGAATTTCCCCTCATCGCCGAACGGGCAGAGGCGCCGGGAAGCTATCGCGTTCAGCGGCCTCCGGCGAGCCGCTCGGCCGACGTCCTTTCCTTTCGGCTCACGAAGGAGGAGGTCCGCTGGAAACTCCGGGCTGCCCGCGAAAGCTATCCGAGCCTGCGCACCCAGATGGGCCCCGTTCTGGACGGCGTCGAGGTGGCGCAGGCGGCGCTCGAGTGTTTTCTTCCCGCTGCCCCGCTGCCCGCGCCCGGGCCCGAGCACGTGCTCCGCTACGAGGCGCGCGCGCATCTCCTCGCGCGGGAAGGACGCATCGACCGAGCCATCACATGGCGCGATCACTTCCTTCCGGCCGTGGCGTCCCTCGAGAGCTGACTTAGAGAGGCGCACGAGGCTCGACGGCCGTCGTGTGCTAGAACGCGCCGGTGCGCTGGAAGCCGGTCGACGTCCTGACGTTCGTCTTCGCAAGCGCGCTCCTCCTCGTCGGCCTCCTGCGTTTCGGCGCGCTCGAGGACCGCTCGGTCCTCGCGAGGATGGCCGCTGTCGCCCTGGTGCCAGTCGGGATCGCCGCCTGGCGCGCGCGGCGGCCCGACGCCACTGGCGCCCTCGCCGTCCTCTTCGACTACTACATCATCGGCTGCGTCGTCGTGATCTTCGACGGGCTCGGCCCGCTCATCCGCGCCGTGCACCC
>ODAK010000749.1_pt1 | contig 37048 bp, 67 predicted proteins | sample 1539591 | NCBI WGS metagenome assembly ODAK01 (sample SAMEA3539303, study PRJEB22396) | soil metagenome | biome: tundra; feature: field; material: soil | place: USA | collected 2010-05 | depth 0.15 m | reverse complement strand
TTCCACTTTCGGGACGCTGACCGCAGTCGCAGAAGCGCGGGTACAGGCGAACGGCCCACAAGACGCCCACATGCGGACACTGACGCTAATCGGCGGGCAGGCCGATGAAACGCCTGCTACTGGCGGTTCGGGCACACCGTCTGTCGCTGCCGACCTCACCAACTTCAAACTTGGGGCGCAAGGGTGGGCGCTCACGATGGGCGGCGCAGGAACGGGCCAGTTCTTCGTCAACCCGGCCGCCGCTATCACACCAGCACGACCCATCAGTGCCGTCGGCATGTGGGTCTACATCCCCTCGATTACGAACCTGACACAGGTCACTATCAACATCATCAACGGGACGAACGTGTGGCAGAGCACGCTCAATAATGCGTCGGTTCCTGTGATGGCCAACGGATGGAACTACATCAGGTCCGCCGCCAGCAGCAGCACCCTGGCTGGGCTGTCAGGCTTCGACACGGTGCGCATGTTGGTCGTCTCGACAGGTGCAACAACCGTGACCATCGGCCACCTATGGCTGGAGATGCGCCCCAAGGCGTCGCTGATCTTCGTCTGTGACGGCTCCTACGGGTCGGCCTTCGTCAACTCCCAGCCGATCACTGCCGCTGGGTACTCCACGAGCGCCTCAGGCTATGGCGGGTACGCCGACCTGAAGGCTCGTGGGCTCCCCGTCGTCTTGGCCCCTGACACTGGCCAGATGGGGGCGAGCACGGCGCCTACTGATCGTGCTACGTGGGCTAATCTGGCTGACGTCATGGCAGACGGCAACGGCAACGAGATGAACTACCACGGCTCAACCGGAAACGCGACCTCGGCCATGACCGCCGCGCAATACCAGGCAGAGTGCATGGCAGCCATCAAAGGGCTCCAGGCTCAGGGATACGCCGCTCCGCTCATCAAAGCCGCTATCACACAGAACAGCGCAGCACACCCAGAGGGCGCGGCAGGGTTGCACCTCGGCAGTCGCAGTTACTCCAACGCGAATGGCACCGTAGCAATCTGTTGGCCCCCAGCGGACATCACCAACATCCCGTGCTACGGAATCAACTACGTCATCACCAACGCCAACCTCGACACCCTATTCACTGCGCTGCTCGCCACCAACGAGGTCACGTTCTGCTACATCCACGGCATCGACCCTGCAGCCGCGTCAAACAACGACTTCACGCTCCCGGCGACATGGGCCTATTTCCTGTCCAAGATCGACACCGCAATCGCGGCAGGACAACTCGAAGGCGTGACCCTCAACCAGTTGTTGGCCCGTGATGGGGTCAAAGTGCGCCGTACTGCTGGCGATCAACAGGTTGAGTATTTTGACGCAACAGGTACTCGTCAACAGAAGCGACTGCCTTAGGGCATAAGGCCCGGTATGCCCTAGCTGATCCACAACAACGCCCCTCGTCCGGCTCATACCTGGACGAGGGGCGCTTTGTCATGCCCTACGCGGAACAGGATGATTGGATCAGACCCCCATCCATCGTCTGCATCTGCTTGTCCCCAGCGTCGCGACCCGTGTAGTACTGCGCGTACTCACGAGCTATCGCCGGGGCCGTCTTGTCCGCAATCAGGGCAGCCATGGCAGCAGTGATGCTGTCCGGGGTGCCAGTCAGGATCGCTTCCCGTGCTACGTCACACGTCGAAGCCACCGGGGCTGGGGCTGCCACCGGGGCTGGGTCCGCTGCCACCGGAGCCGCAGGAGCAACTGCCGGGTCAGTGTGCGTACACGTCACACCCGCCTGCGTGCAGTCCATGGACTGAGCGAGCGGCGCCGACCCGGACGTGCAGCCGGCGAGGGCCAGGACTGCTGCGGCTGCAATGGCGGTGATGGTGAGTTTGCTGTTCATGACGGGGCTCCTTATCGGTGGTGGTGTGCTCTGTCTTCAAGGTACGGCGGTGCTATAGCGAATGTCAAGGGGTTTGCTCTAGCAGTTGCTATAGCATATGCTAGAGACATGCCACCGAAGCGCAAAACCCCCATGCACTGCTTCCCAGTCCCAGACGAGGACTGGGTTGCAGGAATGGCCGCAACCGCGGCACGCGGGGAGAACTTCAGCGAGGAGCTACGCAAAGCCGTCCGCAGGATCGCCAAGCGGGCGCCGAAGCCCTAGCGCGTGACCGCGTCCGCGATCACGTCAAGCTCCTCATCGCTCGTGACTGCGGGTGTTTCGATTGTCGGCGTCTCGGGCTGTGCGAGGTGCTGAACTTGGTGGCCCTTAGTGCGTTCCCCCAAGGGGCCGGGGAACGTCGACGGTGTGTTCATGACTGCCTTCTCTGGTTGGGTGTTCATTGACTAGCGGGTTACTGCTGCTGCGATGACGTCGAGCTCGGCGTCCGAGGTCTCAACGTAGATCGCCGTAGTCGTGACGCTCGCGTGCCCCATCGCTCGCGACACCGCCAACAAGTTCGCCCCATTCGCAACGGCCATCGTCCCGAACCGGTGCCTGAGTTGGTGGAACGTTGCGTGCACCCCAGCCTCGGCAATAGCCCGGTTCACGCGCCGCTGCAACACCCCGGCGCTGCTCGGCCGCCCGCCAGCTGCCACGACGTTGCCACCCGTGTTGGGCAGCAGAGCATCCAGCAGCAGCACGGAGATACCCACCAGCCTCGTTTTGTCACCCTTACCCAAGACCCGGATACGGTGCAGCTCAAGGTCGATGTCAGCCCAGTCCTGAGAAGCCGCCTCAGAGACCCGCAGACCACCGTACGCACCCAGACACACCGCACGACACAAGTCAGGCGGCAGGACGGCCAGCAGACGGTTCAGGTCCGCCTTGGACATGGGCCGAGGCAGGCCCTTCGGAACCTTGGGCGGGTCAATGCGCAGCGTCGGGTCGTCGCCGGCTGGCCGATGCTCCCAGCGCCTGCACCACTTGTAGAAGCTCCGCAGGTTAGCGAGGTCGTTGGCGCGGCTTGCCGGTGCGTGGCCGGTGCGGGCAGTCCACCACGCCTCGACGTCCTCACGGGTCGCTGTCCCCGAGCCTGGGAGGGATCGCAGCGTGGCAAGCCTGCGGGCGACGGTGTTGGCTGGGATGTGCTCGTTGTGACACCACTGGATCCACGCGATGCTCAGCGGGTCCGTCAACGGGATCGGGCGGCTCATGGCGCCCACTCGGACTGATAGCCAGGGTGAGCGAAGTAGATCGAGCCGAGGTGCCGCAATGTCGGACAGGGTAGTTTCCACAGGTCATGCCCGCAGAAATCGGGATGTTGCCCAGGCCCGGCACTGTGCAGTTCCACGATTCGCCGCAGTGCGTCGCACTCAGTCATCAAGCGACTCCCTGCCTCATTGCGTAGCGCAGTCCGTCGTCTCTCAGTGATCCTTGCAATCAAGAACTCAGTCAGTGTCAGATCGATTGCCATGTGCTCACTCTACCATCGAAACAGTAATAAACAACCTTATCGGTCAAGCAGGTAGGGCGGCTTGTGTGGCGCGTCCGGGTTGGTCTCATAGGTGCCGACAGTGCCTTTGGAGATGCCGATCTTGGCGGCGAACTCCTCCTGGCTGAGGCCGGTCAGCTCGCGCGCCTTGCGCAGCCGGTCGGCGATGGTCCATTTGTAGGGATCTGTCCCCGTTCCGCTGTTGGTCATGCGTCCAGAGTAGGCACACTGAATAAGTTTGTGCAAGGGGTCAAAGATGGGCAAAGTCACAGCGACACGCCCGACTACGTAAATTTGAGCAAAAAACGTAGGACAAACACTTGACATCGGATTAGACGTAGGCTTAATTTTGTGCACATGGACAAAACTGACCTGATCGGCTCACGCGAAGCCGCCGACCTCCTCGGGGTCAACCGGACCACCTTCAACCGGTGGTGCGTCTCGGGCAAGGTCCCCATCCACTTCACCGCACCCAGCAAGGTCGGGGCCCGCCTCTTCCGGCGCGCCGACATCCAAGCGCTCGCACAGAAGCGTGCGGCATGACCGCTCACGTCTACACCTTTCGTGCGATCGACGGCACGGTTCTGTACGTCGGATGCACCGAGCGCATCGGTCGCCGCCTTCTGCAACACGAGTACAAGCCGTGGTGGCCCGAGGTCGTTCGCATCGACAGTGTCGCGTTCGCCACCTTGGCCGAAGCGCGCTTGGCTGAAACCTCGCGCATCCGCCAACTCCAGCCGGTTCACAACACGGTCATGACAGACCACCGCGAGGACCCGGGCGGGTGGGCGACCCGTCGGCGCCGCGAAGCCCTTAAGGCCGCCGCACTCGTAGAGGCCACGGCATGAAGACCTCAAAGCAACTACTACTCCAGCACCTCTACGACGGTGACCTGGATGCCGACATCGAGTTCATGTCCGGCCTTGGCGTGTCCTGGCGGGAGATGGCCAAGCGTGTCGGCCGCAGCACCGGGCACAAGGTCAGCTACGAGTCACTGCGCAAGTGGTATCAGAAGGACGCGACCAAAGCGGACCCCGAGGCGAACCGCGAGAAGAGTCGTCGCTGGCATGAAGCGAACCCTGAGAAGGCCCGCGAGAAGAACCGTAGCTGGACCAAAGCGAACCGCGACGCGATCAATGAGCGCGTTCGTGCATCTCGTGCCGCCAAGGCCGCCGCACTCGCAGAGGCCACCTGATGGACGACATCGACCTCGATTTTGACTTCAGCCCCGAAGGCATCAACCGCCGCTACCGCCAGCGCCAGTGGGCCGCGCAGCCGGTCGGCGACGACCTCGAAAGCGTCTGGGACGACGACGCAGTTTGACGCAACCCACCGCAAAGCCGTGCCCCGGCATCCATGACGGAGACAACCGGGGCAACAACCTTCAAGGAGATTCTAATGGCAACAGACGCACAGATCAGCATCAGTCGTATCGGCACCGAGACGTTGCGTGTCCCGCTCGTGGGCACGGCGCCGCTGATCGTCCACAAGTTCGGTGAGAAGGCCAAACGTCAAATGCTCGACAACATGCAGGGCCGCAAGTCACCCAAGCAGCCCAAGGACCCCGACGCCGAGTATGAGGCCGCGTTCTACCGGCTGGACGACGGCACTCCTGGGATGCCTGTAATCGCATTCAAGTCTGCAACGGTCGGCGCGGCCCGGTTCTTCGGCAAGGACGTGTCGATGACTGCGTTGCGCCAGTTCATGTTCTTCGATGCCGAGTTCTCGAAGAAGGATGGGCAGAAGCTGGCCAGGATCGTGGGGAACGCGCACATGCGTGAGGACGTGGTGGCGGTCGGAATGAAGGGTCACGACCTGCGCTACCGGCCGGAGTTCACGGAGTGGTCAACGGCGATCGAGGTCACGTATGTGAAGTCGATGCTGACCCGTGACTCAGTGGTGTCCCTGATCGACGCGGGCGGCATGGGTGTCGGTGTTGGTGAGTGGCGGGTTGAGAAGCGTGGTGACTTCGGGACGTATCAGATCGACGCGACCCGAGAGGTTGAGGTGCTGTCGTGAACAGGGCGACACATGGCAGGCTGGGCAAGGCGCGGCCAGGAGCGGCCGGGCTCGGCGAGGCGAGGCAGGCAAGGCTAGGCACGGCGGGGCATGGCTCGGCGCGGCGCGGCTTGGCAGGCACGGCACGGCGCGGCCCGGCCCGGCTAGGCACGGCAGGGCTCGGCGCGGCAGGTGTGGCATGAGCGCCGACCTGATCAGCATCCTCAACGACATCCGCGACGAGTCTGGGGATCTCACACCCCGGCTCGTCGTGGAAGCCGCCCGCGCAGAAGACAGCCCACTGCATAGCAGATTCGAGTGGGACGACACCCAAGCCGCCGACAAGTGGCGGCTTGAGCAAGCCGGCCAACTGCTGCGTGTCACCTTCCGGCCCGACCCAACGAAGCCGACAGACCTCCGCGCGTTCGTCGCCATCAAAGGCGAAGAGACGCCGCGATCCTCATACGTGCCAACCGAAACCGCCATGGCGGACGAGTTCATGCGCGCGCTCGTCCTGCGCTCCATGAACCGTGACTGGCGCAACCTCAAGAAGCGCTACGAGCACATGGCCGAGTTCGCCGTGCTCATCCAACACGACATGCAAGGAGAAGCATCATGAGCAAGATCCGAGTCACCATCGAAGCCCGCGACTGCACCTGGACCGACTGGACCGACCGGGAGCTCGCCCACCTGGCTTGGCACGCAGCCGGCGAGAAGACCCGCGCCCAGCTCGACCGCGCCTACACCTTCCACGGCGCAGTCCAGCCCCCCGCCAAACGCATCAACCAGGTCGGCGACATCACCGGGCTGCACATCTGCGAAGGCCTGTCATGAGCGCCCCTCAGCACTTCCTTCAGATCGAGCGCGACATGAGGCCGATTGTCGTCTGCACCGCACTGGCTGGCGCACCTTGCCGCATGGTCTGCGCCACCTGTGAGGAGTCCTGCTCCTGCGGCGAGCCGCATGTCGATATGGGTGAGTGCAACTGGTCGCTGTGGCTCAACGAAAGCGACAACCTCATAGAGGACGGCTCAGGCGTTGCCTTGCTGCCGATCGACGTCAAATGGGAGGGCGACTACTACTCGTGGGCGTTCACCAAGCCGGTGTCGGCATGACCCGCCAGCGGCGCGAGGATTGTGCCCGAGCACTCGAGCGCAAGGCCGTCCTCCACGGCCGCGACATGATGCTCGCCGGCAGGCCCATCAACGACGTCGACGCCTACCTGATCAGCGCGTGCGCTGTCGCTGAGGGCATCCGCACGGGCGACGTGGACGAGGCGTCATGACGAACCTGATCTGGCTGGCCCTCGCCGGCGTCAGCCTGGCCGCCGCTTACGTCGCCGCCCACTGGCAGACCGCTAGTGCCGAACTCGACAACGTCATCGCCATGCGAGAGGCAAGGCATGGACACGCGTGGCAGCGGTACGCCAACTACCAGCTCTGCCTGACGTGCGGGACACGCGAGCAGGTCGTCTATGACCAGGACCTCGACGGGACTGACCTGGCCGCGTGGGACCGAGAGGTTGAGTCGTGACCGAGATCTTGGTCCTCCTCGTCCTTTGGGCCGTCGTCGTCTGCTACGCGCTCACCCGCAAGCACCCCAAGCGCCCCAAGTCCGTGCCCGTGCCCGAGTCCATCCGCCACGACACCTGCGACCTCGAACTCTGCGAGCAACCCGCTGCCTACGTCTACAACAGGCACCCTTCGGGCGGCCGACTCTACATCTGCCACGAGCACGCCGCTGGTGTCAGTGAGTGGCTGCCCCGCGAGACGCCTCGCGACCAGCAAGGGGTCGTGTCGTGAACGCCGCGAGTACACCCGTCACGCTGATCTATGAGCTGGTCGAGGGCGAGAACGCCGTAGCGGTCTTCGACACGGCGTTCCGTACCGTCGCCATCCTCGACGAGTCCGACCTCATCACGCTCCTGGCTGCTATCCAGGGCGACAGCGGCGGCGTGCCCGGCCTGGCTGGGGACCTGTGATGGGCGACAAGCCGAGCGTCTACGAGGCCCTGAACGCCGTCATGCGCGACATCAACCACGTCGGCAAGGAGGGCTGGAACGATCACCAAAAGTTCAACTTCCGAGGCATTGACGCCGTGGTCAACGCGGTCGGCCCGGCCCTCCGTAAGCATGGTGTGATCGTTGCGCCGACCCTCGTTAGCGTCGACTACCAGACGGTGCAGACAACGACAGGGAAAGCGTCTACTGCCTGCCGCGTTGTCGTCACCTACATGTTCTACGGACCTGCCGGCGACCGCATCATCGCGACTGTCGCTGGCGAGAGTTGGGACGCGGGCGACAAGGCTTGTCCCAAGGCAATGTCGGTTGCGTTCCGCACTGCGCTCCTGCAATCCCTTGCGCTGCCCACCGACGAACCAGACCCCGACGCGGCCACGTATGAGGCGGCCGCGTCGGATCCGCTCATCACAGCCAAGACGCGCGTCAGGGCCGCGTGGGAGGCCGCGCACGGCTCATGGGATGCCAGCGCCATGCTCGCCGACCTTGAGTCACAGATGGGCCTAGGTGACTCCACAAAGGCCACTGCTGCCGACCTCAATACCTACGCCGATCTTTTAGAAGGCAAGTCATGACCAAGAGCTTGAACGCTCCCACGCGCGTCGCCGCACTGATCGCACTACGCGACGCCATCGAGGCCGAGATTAAGGCCGACAAGCTCGAGGCAATCGCCTTCGCTGGCGAGTACGGCATCAAGTCCTACGCGACCCCCTTCGGCCCGGTGAACGTCGTCACCAAAGACGCCGCGATCGGGTGGGACGCTGACGCGCTGTTGACCTGGGTGGCCGAGCACTACCCGAGCGAGGTCGAGACGATCCGCCGAGTGCGACCTGCGTTTCAGCCCGTCCTGGCAACCTGGCTCGTGGTCGCCGGTGGCGATGTCGTGAACACCGTGACCGGCGAGACCATCGACTTCGCCTACGTCATACCAGCCGGCGAGCCCTACGTGTCCTGGCCATCGAGCGCCAAGCAGAGAGACGCGAAGGCAACCGCCCGTCGCGTAGTGCAGGAACGGGCGCTCGGGTGGGCCAAGTCCATCCTGCCCGCGATCGAATCCAAAGCAGCAGGAGAGAAGTAGTCATGGCTGGAGAAGCTCAGATTTCGTTCACCGGTAACGCAACCGCTGACGTGGACTTGAAGTACACGCCAGCCGGATTGGCTGTGGCGAACGTGACCGTAGCTGTGACGGGCCGCGAGAAGAAGGGTGACACCTGGGTCGACGGCGCTGCCGCGTTCTACCGGGTCGCAGTATGGCGTGACGCCGCTGAGAACCTCGCCAACAGCATCACCAAGGGCGACAGGGTGACGGTCGTCGGCCGGTTGAAGCCGCGCGAGTTCGAGCAGAACGGCGTGAAGCGGATCAGCTTGGAGGTCGACGCTGACAGCGTTGCGCTCGACGTCCGCTTCAAGGTGGCTCACTTCGCCGAGGGTACGCAGCGCAGTGGCCCGCCAGCGTCCCCAGCCGGCCGCCTGGACGCCGAGAACCAGCGGCGTGGCGCCCGGACTGCACCGCCTGCTGCTGACCCGTGGGCGACCCCCGCAGCATCGGCTGAGACGCCGTGGTGAACGAGTGCCAATGGCCGGAACATTGGCCTACCCACGCGACCCGCCGCGGCGCCTGCCACGAGGGCGATTGCACTCGCTGCGCGATGGAGCAGGAACACTGCGAGTCTCACGAGGGCGAACCCTGCCCGTGGGACGCCAACACGGTCGAGCGTGATTGGAACGTGGCGACGTCCGAGCGTTCCAGCATGCGCGGTTGGTGGCAGTCATGAGAGACATGAGCGTCTACGAGGAGCGTGATGGACTCCTGGCTGAGGTTGAGCGCTACCGGAGCACGCTGAGTGACGCGCAGCCACTCAACAGCCTCGAAGCGCAGGCGATCGTGCGGCTCATGATGCACATGTCCGGCGACCAGGTCCTCTACGCCGCCACGTTGCAGCGTGACGTCCGCTTCCTGCTGGCGCGTGCGTCCGCGTCGCTCGGGATCGACCTCGACGTGCAGGTGTCAAGGGTGCTCGACACGCTCGCGTTGGCGGTGCCGCGATGAGCGACCGCTGCGAACTCTCCGACCTACCTACCGGGCAGTGCGCCTGCCGGAACCATGCACCCAAGCCTCCACGTGACACCTATGACTTTTCCACGTTGACCCGGTTCCTCGCCCGTTTCGACTCTGACTGTGCCGGGTGCGGCAACCGGATGCACGAAGGCGACCTGATCGCCAGGACTGATTACGGCGAATACATCTGCGAAGAGTGCGCGTCATGAGTCGGCGCGATGTCGGCTGGCATAAGCCGCAACCCCTCACCACCGGCACCTACGAGTGGCACCTACTAGCTGCCTGCCGAGGGCACGACGACCCCGAACTGTGGTACCGCATGGCTTTCGCAGTCGGCGCCAAGGCGCAGGACATCGCTGAGGCCAAAGCCATCTGCCGTGGCTGTCCGGTCATGGCCGAATGCCTTGAGGCGTCAGACGACTGGGGTATCTGGGCCGGGCTCACCCAGGACGAGCGGCGGTCACTGAGACGCCGCAAGGCCCGGGTTGAGGCCAAGGCGCGGGCCCGGGCCGGCGACGGCCGGGAGTACACCGCACGGGGCCGCATCGCACCATCCCTGACCAAGAGGCGGGCGATATGAGCCAGGAGGAGCGATGGGACATCACCGAGCACCCCGGCTTCGCCTTCCTCGACCAGCCATGGGCTAAGGATGCCTTGTGTGCGCAGATCGATCCGGAGCTTTGGTGGCCCGTCAAGGGTGGGGGCTCCTGCACCGCCAAGGCCATCTGCCGCGGCTGCCCTGTGCGCGTCGCCTGCCTCGACTGGGCTCAGGCCACCGGGCAGCAGTACGGGATTTGGGGCGGCTACTCCACGAAGGAACGCGACCTACTCCGGCGCGTGGAAAGGGCGGCTGCGTGATGGCGGCACGTGGGCGCTCAGCGGGATATGCTATGGGGAGCAAAGACGAACCGGCCAGCGCGGAAACGCTGACCGGTTCTAGCACTCCAACCGACCACACGGAAGGAGGCGTTGACTCATGCTAGAGCCAATCGCCCCAGAACATAAGCCCCCAGCCCTCCATGTCCCCTACGTGGCCTTTACCACGACCTGCGGCGACCTGGGATCGACGTACTCGTGCAACCGTCCTAGAGGTCACAGCGGCCGGCACTGTTACTCGTGGCGCAACATCACAGCGGGATCACTCCGAGGCCAAGTCCGCGCGGTGTGGTCGAGATGACAGATGACCCGTTCGAGGCCAGCATGTTCGATGCGCTCACGGCCCTAGAGGACATCGCCAGGACTCGCCAGGACGTATGGCTGTTTGAGTTCTCTCAGTTCCTGAGCCTTTGTGTCCGCACCACTGACCCCGATCTGCGCAAGGACCTGACCGACACTGTCACGCGCACACTCACGCGGCTGGTGGCCGAGCGCTGATGCCGTGGTTCAAAGTGGACGACACCCTCTCAGCACACCCGAAGGCTCGGGCCGCTGGACTGCCAGCGATGGGCCTCTGGGCAGTGGCCGGCGCATACGCCAGTCAGTACCTAACCGAAGGTTTCGTGCCCAAGTGGTACGTAAACTCATGGCCAAATGGACCGAAGTTGGCCGCGAAACTGGTCCTAGCAGGGCTCTGGAAATGCGCCGAGGGCGGGTGGGTTTTTCACCAATGGTCAGAGCGTCAGCCATCCAAGGAACAGGTCGAGCAGGACCGCGAACAAGCACGGCAGAGGCAGCAGAAGTACAGGGACGCCAAGCGTAGTAACCGTGTTAGTCACATCACGCGTAACGGCGTGACTAACGGCGTGACTCACGCTGTGACTTCTCCTTCCCCCCCCCGCCCCGACCCGTCCCGTCCCTTAAGTACTAAAGACTTGTCGATCGCTGACGCGATCAACGAGTTCGATGAGTTCTACGAGCTCTACCCAAAGAAGGTGAATCCGAAGCCTGCCAAGGCGAGGTGGATCACCGCCATCAAGACGACCGAACCGGCTGAGATCATGGCTGGCCTCCGGGCGCAGTTGCCTCAGATGGCAGATACCGAGCGCCGGTACATCCCCGCCCCTGACGTGTGGCTACATAAGGGCAAGTGGGCCGATGAGATCAGCGCGCCAGATGATGGCTTCCGCGATCAGTGGGCCCGGGCCGTTCGAGTCGGGCCGCAGTGATGAACGCAGTCGCTGAGCGCATGGTCCTCGGGGCGATGATGCTCCACCACGACACCGTGACTGAGTGCGCTGAGATGCTCACAGGGGTCGACTTCCATGAGCTACGTAACGAACTGATCTTCGACGCCATCGCGGCGCTGTCGACCAGCGGTCAACCTGCCGACACAACGACCGTCGCCGACCAGCTGGCCGGCGACCTCGAGCGGGCCGGTGGCCGCGCCTACCTGTTTGAGCTGACCGGCTCGGTCGTGACCGCCTCTAGCGGCCCGTACTACGCCGAGATGGTTCGCAAAGCATCAGTGACTCGCAGGGTTCGCATCATCGGCGCCCGGCTCGCAGACCTGCCTGAGCAAGACGATGCTTTCGACCTCGTGGAGGCTGCTCGAGCCGAACTCGACAAGCTCGCCATCCGTGAGTCCGGTGAGTCTACCCGCGAGAACGACCTCTACGACGCGATCGAGGACCTCGAGCGTCCGCCCGGCACTGCGACTCCCTGGCGCGACTTGAATGACGTCATCGCAGGGTGGAAGCCGGGCGCGTTCTACGTCATCGGTGCCCGCCCTGGCGTAGGCAAGTCCGTCATCGCCAACGCGGCACTGTTGGACATGGCTCGCCGCGGATCACCCGCCATCATGTTCAACCTAGAGATGAGTAAGTCCGAGGTCTACCACCGGCTTCTGTCGTCTGTCGGATCTGTGGACATGGGCCGTATCCAGCACCGCACGTTGGGCAAGCCGGACCACGAGAAGATCGCCAAGGCTGCTGCGCACATCGCACTCCTGCCGTTGATTGTGGATGACCGAGGCGCGATCAAAGTCGCACAGATCCGCTCCAAGGTCCGCACGATGCAGCGCAAGGGCAACGTCGGACTGGTAATCGTGGACTACCTGCAACTCATGACCGGCTCGAGCAAGCGCAGTGAGAACCGACAGCAAGAAGTGTCCGACATGAGTCGGGCGATGAAGCTGCTCGCCAAGGAAATGCAGATCCCCGTCGTTGCGCTCTCGCAGTTGAAGCGCACCGCAACTGCGAGTCCGGATCGTCGCCCACAGATGGATGATCTCCGTGAGTCGGGTTCGCTCGAGCAGGATGCCGACGTGGTGCTACTGCTCCACCGCGACGCCGAGCGCGCGCCTGACGTCCTCGAGATGCTCGTGGCGAAGAACCGGCATGGGCCAGCAGATCGGTCCATCCGGCTGTCCTGGGAGGGCTGCTATTCCCGCGCGTCTGACTACCTGTCCACCGAGTTTGAGAGGAGCGCGTCATGAGCGGCCACAAACGCCACCTGGCAGCCGTCCGCAGAGCCGAACGACTCCAAGCCCGCTACCCAGAGAAGGAAACCGCATGAACATCACCGAATCCTCCGTCTGGACTGAGATCCAAGAGTCCCGAGCCAAAGCCCATGCCAAGCATGGCGAGAACAGCATTGAGGCGATCCGAGCAAACGACCCGCGCTGGCTCTCGATTCTTGTCGAGGAGGTTGGTGAGGTTGCGCACGAGTTGACTTACGACGCCGCACCAACCGAGCAGTCTTACAACCCACATGAGCGCCACAAACGGCAAGCGGTAAGGGTGCGCCGCGAACTGCTCGACGTGCTGAGTGTCGCGTCAGCGTGGCTCGATGCAACCGACCGTCTGATTGATGGGCTCCCACACCCAGCCTGCAATTGCCCACCCGACCAGCACGCCTATGGCGGATGCCTCGATCATGAATCGCGGATGTTCTGAGATGACCAGCCAGTCACGCAAGCACCGCGGCCTCAGATCCCAGCTCGTCGTAGCCAACTACCTCAAGCCCCGCGGATTCCCACACGCAGAATCCGCCGGCGCAGGCAGGCCAGGTGTCGACGTTCTAGGGCTTGCCGGGGTCAGCCTCGAAGTGAAAGCTCGCGCCTCTTTTGAGCCACAAGCCTGGATGCGACAAGCACAGACGTCGCCCGGACTGCCGTTGGTCTGCTTCCGACCGAACGGCGTCGGGGAAACGCGCATCAGTGAGTGGCCGTGCATCGTTCGGCTGGCCGACCTCGTGACGCTACTCAGGGCGAGCGGATATGGGGATGAGTTGCCCACGGGCATCCGACTCCCACTTGGCGGCGTCCTTCGTGAGGCCGACCCGATCGAGCCTTGGAATCAACACATTGGGGACGACTCATGAGTACCTGGAACATAACCACGGACGTCGTCCTGGAACGTGAGCAGGCCATCCTCGACCAGCTCGCAACCCAAGCCGCCGCCTGCGTCCACAGGGCCTGCACCGACCCGAGTGAAGCCGCAGCCATCCTCGACATGCTCGGCATCACGTCGTGAGCGAGCCATTGATCGAATACTGCACCGACCCCAGCCATACGTCGTGGAGCGGTATCGACCAGAACGACGGCCCAGACAAGGTATGGCGCTGTGACGAGTGCGGCCGGATCGTCAAGGCCGCGTCATGAGTGACCGCGACCTTGCCGACCTCGGCGCATGGTGTTGCGCCAAAGCCACCGAGCAAGAGCGGCCCGAAGGTGAGCGCCGTCTCTGGATTCAGATAGCCGACGAAATCGACTCCTACTTGTTCCCTGACGTTGACGCGTTTGTCCTGTTCGGAGAGTCATGAGCGAGCATCGCTGGACGATCAAGCGGGAAGGCCAGCCCCATGACTACACCGAAACGGCTGTGGTCGTCGTCGAGGACGGGTGCGTGGTCATCGCCTACGAACTACTGGCGGATCTACTCGCCCAACTTGGCTATTTCGAACAAACCAATGGCGGGAAGTCATGATCGACCACGGCTTCGAGGTCGAACGCCTCCGCACCGAGCTCGCCACGCTCAAAGCCAACTACCACCGGGACGCCATCACGAACATGGTCGACCAAGTCAAAGCCCACGTCGAAACCAAGCGTGCGCTAACCCGTGTCATCGAGTTGCTCGCGGGTGCCGGGTCTGACGGCCGGCTCTACATCGCCATCGAAGCCATCCGCGCCGCCATCGAGGGAGAGAAATGATCCACGAAATCACGCTCGCAGATCCAGTGGAGCCAATGGCGCCGCCCAAGCAGGTCTTGCGCGTGTCAGCAGTCCAGGACCTTGCGTTCATCGACATTGTGAAACTGGGTGGTGATGGAAAGACTGAGACCTTCACGACGATCGCCTCGATGACCGTCAGCCTGCCTGCGTTGCGTGAGGCGTTAGACCTCCTACGCCACGACGTCGACCGCGAGAACTGCCGTCCGGCTGATGGCAAAACAATGCGCTCGGCCAAGTTGGACGGCCTGCGGTTTGGGCTGTTGCCGCTATGAGCATCATCGAGCGGTTCAAGGCATGGGCCATCGCGCGGCATGTCCGCAACGTCGCACGCGCCCGGGATGTTGCATGGTCCGCCGCCTTGGATGCTGCCAGCAAGGAGCCGCCGCACTCGGGGGCTGTCACGACCAAGAGGCGGCAGTCATGAGCGAACGGCCCAGCAAGGCACCATCCAGCCCCGCAGGCGCCACAGAATCGGCTGGAGGTACTCAGATCAGCCAACTGACCCACCAACGCGACGCAGCGCGCCGTGACCGTGATGCTGCCCGTCGCGCGCTGACCAACAAGGACGACAGGATCCGCTACCTGACAGCCGAGGTCGAGAGGCTGCACGAGTACATCGAGGCCAAGCTATGACACTCGTCGGTTTCGACGCAGGAACGAGGACGTAATGAGCACAGCTGATGAGGTTCGCTATTACTGCTGTGATCATTGCAGCAACGACCCTGCGCACGATCCCTCGTATGGCCACCCCATCCAATGTGCGGTCATTCCATGCAAGGGAGCCGGTGCCATAAAACCCACTGCCCACCGCGCCCGCCAAGCCAATATCGCCCAGGTGATCCGCGACGAGATGGAGCGGATCGGCGCCGACCAAGGTATGACGTTGGCCGACTACGACAGCATCGCTCGAGTGGTCCTAGCCATGCCGTGCTCCAATGACGAGTGGAAGCCATGATCCTCGCCAAGCGCGCCGTCAGCCTGTGGCCCAAGTACGCCGTTCGGATGGCGATGGTCGCAGCCGCGGCCTTCATCACGCCGCTCGCCATATTCGTCCTCGCGTGCGACGAGGCGCTGGTGTGGCTCGATCAGTGGGAAAACGAATGAGGCTGACCCTCGATCTACGCGGACACAGGCTCCAGTTCGTCATTGAGCAGATCGCCACGCCAGAGCCAGAGCCAGAGCCGCGTGGTGACGTGTTCGCAGAAACCGAGCGGCGCGAATCCTACGACTGTGGTGACCGTGTGCCCATCGGCTTCCTGACCAGGAGGATCAAGTGAACGAGCAAGGATGGTTCTCTGACGTCGACCCCGACCAGAGCGGCGACTTCATCTGGCAACCCTGCGTGCAACTTGGTGGCAGTTTCTGCCCGTGCATCCCGGCCTGGTTTGCGACCAAGGCCGATTGTGACGAGTTCATCCGCGACGAGGTTCTAGGCCAGACATGGCATCCCACAGCGGATGCACAGTGAGCGACCAGACGCCGATCTGCTCGACATGCGATAGGCCGATCCATGACAACGCCTACCTGTGCCACAACTGCGGCCACACGCTGACCAAGGCGATGCTCCACATTGTGACGCTTCACTCCGAACTTGACATCACTCTGACTCGACAAGCGCGCATCACAACCGACAACACTGGTGGCATTCCCGAGCCGTTACAGGACTGGTCTGACGCTGAGCCTGGCGTTGTCGTGCAGCCGATGATGTTCCACGCCGGCGCATCTGAAGTTGCCAATGCGGTCAACAACACGATCACGACCTGGACGCGACTCATCCTGGAGGAGCGCCGTATGGTCATGCCGCCGATTCCAGATCCACCGATCGGGCCCATCTGCACACCAACTGAATGCAAGCACGAATCCTGCACCGTCGTCCGCTGGCACATCAAAGATTCCGAGATCACTCATGCGGCCAAGTTCATCGCAGAGCATGTCTGGTGGTTGCGTAAACGTCCTGAGGCACCAGAGGCGTTCAAAGATCTGACTCTGGCTGACTACAGGCTGGAACGCATCATCGACCGCGCTGAGCCGCGAGTCTACGCAGGACCATGCAATATCTGCCGCAAGGATCTATACGCCCGCCAAGGAGCGGCACAAGTCGAATGCCATCCCTGCGATATGACCTACGACATGGAAGGCCGCAGATCATGGCTCCTTGAGCAAGTCGAGGATCGACTAGAGCGTTCCTTCGTCATCGCTCGTGCACTCACAGAACTCGGCTCACCGATCCACGTAGACCGGATTCGCAAATGGGCTGAGCGTGGACGTCTCATTCCTCACGCGACAGATGGTCTAGGACGGCCCCTGTATCGCATCGGGGATGTGCGTGAACTGCTCAATCACGACGCGCGACACGCCGCCAGCGCGTGAGATTTGCACATGGTCACATGTCGTGTCATGCTTTGAAGCCAGCGGATCGTTGTTCCCAAAATCAGGGAGCCGATCCGTTTCCTCATGCGCCCTCGCCTATTGCTGGATCTGACCACACACACTTGCGCCCAGCGCACGGTCGCACGCCCGATAGGCGAGAGCATCACGTCAAGGTGCGGAGGCAGTCATGGTCGCAACCATCACCGACCCGCGTATCGCAGCACTGTGCGAACGACGCGCACTCCTCATGGATGTCGTCGCTATGCAACGCCGTGCATTCAAGGCGCTCTGTGGATGTCCGCGATGTGGGGACGCTGAAACACGCAAGCAACTCGCGGATGCGATCTACCACAACGCGCAGGACATCAGTTACTTCACCGACATGATCTGCGATGCGAGGTGACGACGATGACTGGAGTCTGGATATGGGGAGGTTGACCAATGCCTGCCTACCTGCGCACTGAACCCAACGCACAGCAACGCAGACGCAAGGAACTACTGCCGTACGCCATGAACACGTGGTGTCCGTGTGGCATGAGTGGATGCACACATAGATGCGATGGACTCATGACTGATGCACGTCGTATGGACTGTGACCACACGGTTGCCGTAGTCCTCGGTGGTGGTGGCACACCAGGCGATCGCATCATCTGCTCACACTGCAACAGATCATCCGGTGCCACCCTAGGCAACAGGCTCCGCGGCAACAGGGCATCACGCGACTGGTGAGCGTCAAACGATGGGGGGGCACCCTTTGACGCGACTGAACCAGTAGGCGGATGACCCCGCTTCCGTTCATTTCTCCATCTTGAAATTTCCACACCACCAAGGAGGCTGGCGATGCCTCGTAAGCCTGCCCTGCGCGCTGTCGGAACAGATGAGCGCCCCGCACGAGTGGTCCACCAGAGCGTGGCCAGGGCGGCCGCATCGGGCGACCACAAGGGCCTCCTGGTGGCAATGCGTGAGCGGATTGCCAAGGCGGTCTCTGATCCTGAGTGCCCGCCTCGGGATCTCGCTTCTTTGACTCGCAGGTTGCAGGACATCTCCAAGGAGATCACCGCGCTCGACCATGCGGAGAAGGCTGAGGCAGATCGTGGCGGGCCGACTGAGGACGAAGCCTTCGACGCGTCGGCTCTCTGACGTAGCGAGGCACGTCGTGATCCCTGAGGGGATCGTGTCGACGGGTTGGCCGGGTGTTGAGGCAAAGTGTCGCGAGTGGGGCGATGAGTTCGACTGCTGGCAGGCTGACGCCGGCCGAGTCATCCTCGCCAAACGCGCAGACGGCCTGTACGCCGCGACGGTGGGCGGCGTGACGCTGTCGATTGCGCGCCAGGTCGCGAAGACGTTCCTGGTCACGCGGATCATCTTTGCGCTGTGCGTTCTGTTCCCTGGACTGAAAGTGTTGTGGACGGCGCACCACACTGCGACGTTGGGGAACACGTTCCGGTCTCTGTTGGGGTTCACTCGGCGCAAGTCTGTGGCCCCGTACATCCGTGCCACTCGGCGTGGGTCCGGGAAGGAGGCCATTGAGTTCACCAACGGCTCTGTGATCTTCTTCGGTGCTCGCTCGCAGGGCTTCGGGCGTGGCTTCGACGAGGTCGACGTCGAGGTGTTCGACGAGGCGCAGATCCTTGACGCGAAGGCGCTTGAGGACATGGTTGCGGCGACGAACCAGTCTCGGCACCCGCATGGCGCGCTGCTGTTCTACATGGGCACACCGCCTCGGCCGACTGACCCTGGCGAGGAGTTCGAGGATCGCAGGCGCAAGGCTCTGAAGCTGGCGGCTAAAAAACAGGGCGTCATTGAGAGCGGCGAAGCGGTCTATATCGAGTGCTCTGCCGATCCGAACACGGGCCAGAAGGACGGCCCGAGCCTGGATAGCATCGAGCAGCTGCGCAAGGCGAACCCGTCATACCCTCACCGGACTCCATTGGCGTCAGTGAAGCGGTTACGCGCCAACCTGAAGTCGGACGATTCGTGGCGCCGTGAGGGCCTTGGCATCTGGGATGACGACGGCGCACGGGATCAGGTGATCTCGCCTGCGTTCGTGGCGTCTTGCCTTGACGTGGAGTCGAAGATTGTCGGCGCTCCGATCTTTGCCTTGGATGTGTCGCCGGCTCATTCGTGGTCTTCGATTGCGGTGGCCGGGATGAACGCAGAGGGCCTGCCTCACATCGAGATCACATCGAGCAAGGGTGTGGTCGACCACCAGCCAGGCACGGACTGGATTGTTCCGCGGATGGTGCAACTTGCCGCGCGGTGGCCGGGCATGAGGGTGGCTATCGCGTCGGGTTCGGCTGCCGAGTCGTTGGTGCCTGCGTTGCTCGCCGCAGATATTGAACTGATCTTCATCAAGGGCAACGACGTCATCGCCGCGTGTGGCCTGTTCTTCGACCTGTTCACAACCAAAGGCTTACGCCACTTGGGGCAACAGGCGCTCATCGCGGCCTTGTTCGTGGCACGTAAGAAGGAAAGCGAAGATGCGTGGCGTTGGGGTCGCAAGAAGTCTTCCGCTGACATTACCGCGCTCTACGCCGCCACATTGGCTCTCTGGGTCGCAATCAAAGACCAGGAGATCGAACCAACCATTCTTTTTATGTAGAGGAGCTCCATGCGGCTGTCGTTGGCGCTCCTCCTCCTGGCCGTGATTGGACTCGGCGTCGGCATCGGCTGGTGGGTCCACCCAGGCGCAGGTTTGGCTATCGGCTCCTTGGCTCTGGGCGCCGTTGCACTGTTTCGTGATGACGGGAAGGGACGCCAGTGAAGCTTTTCGACCAGCTGCGCGGCCTATCCTCCATGCCAACGGGCCTGGACTGGACGTCGACAGACTCTGGCTTCCTCCAGACCTACTATCAGGGCGGCGAGCCGCAGGACACGGAGCGTCTCGGCGCCGACTTCGGGTCTTACGCGACGATCGGATACCAGGGCAACGGAGTCGTTTTCTCGGTCCTGAACGCCCGGCTGCGACTGTTCAGTGAGGCGACGTTCAAGTATCGGAGCCTTGCGGCTAAGCGCCTGTTCGGCGACCTGAGTCTTGGCTTGCTCGAGCACCCCTGGCCGGGCGGGTCGACCAGCGAGTTGCTGGGTCGGATGATCCAGGACGCCGACTTGGCGGGCAACGCGTACATCCGCCGCGTCAACCCGACCCGGTTGGAGCGGATGCGCCCTGACTGGGTCGAGATCGTCTCCGTGATGCTGGAAGATTTGACAACGGGCGATAAGCACCGCGAGGTCATCGGTTACCTATACTCAGAAAGCGGCCTGCTCAGCCAAGAGTCGAAGATGTTCTACCCGGTGGAGGATGTCGCCCACTGGTCACCGGTCCCGGACCCGCTGGCGAACTGGCGCGGCATGTCGTGGCTGACTCCCGTAGTGCGCGAGATCAACGCCGACCTGTCGATGACTCAGTACAAGCAACAGTTTTTCGACAACGCCGCAACGCCGAACATGATCGTGAAGTACCTCGGCAAGATCGCCCCGGACGCCTTGAAAAAGGTCCAGGAGCAGATCCAGGCACGCCACGGGGGCACGGCCAACGCTTTCAAATCGATGGTGATCGACCAGGGCGCTGACGTGACCGTGGTGGGCAACAACTTCGCTGAGATGGCCTTCACTCTGCTACAGGCGGCCGGCGAGGTCCGTATCGCGTCCGCTGGCGGTACGCCGCCGATCGTGGCAGGCCTTCAGGGCGGACTGGACGCCTCCACGATGGCGAACTACGCCGCGGCATACCGCAACTTCGCGGACAGCACCGTGAACGGGCTGTGGCGTGGTGCGTGTTCGGTGCTCAGTAAGTTCGCGGACCCGCCTGAGGGCGCTGAGTTGTGGTTCGACCTGCGCGATATCCCGGCCCTTCGGGACGCTGAGGAGCTTCGCCAGAAGGGTTACGCACAGTTCAGCATCGCCGTGATGAACCTTGTGAACGCCGGCTACGACCCAGCGACGGTTGTCGACGCATTGGAGGGCGGCGACATGGCCCTTTTGAAGCATACGGGTTTGATTTCTGTGCAACTACTCAAGCCGAACACTCAACTGAATGCGCCCGCTGGGGCGAATGTTCCCGATCCGGGCGGAGATGCGTCACAGTGACCGATTTCACGAGGTCTTTCCCCCTTGAAGACATCGAGATCAAGCGGGGCGGCGACGGGCGCACCGTCGACGCGTACGCGGCGGTCTTCCGTCAGGAAGCCCCGATTTCCGACGCTCAGGGCGAGTACATCGAGCAGATCCACCCGACTGCGTTCAACAAGACGATCGCAGATGCTGAACGCAGCCCTCTCGGGTTTGCACGGTTCAGTGTGCTCTACAACCACGGCATGACGGTCTACGGGACGCCATCAGACTCCGGCTCCATGCCGATCGGGACGCCGCTACTGGTTCGCGCCGACGCCAGGGGAGTGTTCACCAGCACCCGGTACAACAAGACTCCGCTCGCCGAGGCAACCCTTGAGGCGATCCAGTCCGGGTCGCTGCATACACAGTCATTCCGGGGCGCGATCATCCGCTCGAACCCCATGCAGTCCAAGAACAGCATGAAGTTTCGCGCTAACTCCGCAGGCGAATACCCGCTTGTGACTCGGATGGAACTCGGCCTGAAGGAATACGGGCCTGCTCCGTTCGCCGCGTACTCTGATGCCGCGATTGTCGCGGTTCGGGCCGATCTAACCCTGTCCGACACCGACACCATGCTGTTGTCGATGCTCCTGGCGAACGTCGCCGACGCTGATGACGCGCTCGATCCGTTCGTTGACGCCCTGTGCAAAGCTGACGGGGCGCTCGACCAGGTACAACTCGTCATCTCCCAGATTCTTGCCGTCCCCAACCCTGACGACGTCAGTGCTGACATGGGTGACGGCATGGACACGGATTCACCGGAACGCGCGGTGTTCCTGTCTCGATTGAACTCTCTGGCCACACGTCTCGCTGACGTGCCGACCAGAAACACCACACCTTCAGGTGCCGGTGCCGGCGAGCCGCACAAGCACTCGGGTCGGTTGGCATTTTCGCAGCGAACGAGGGCCATCCTCGCCGCATCACACACTGAAGGAAGATGAAACACCATGTCCAAGAGACTCAATGAGGTTCTGGAGCGCATGACTGCTGTGCGCTCCGAACTCCTGGAACTCTCCGAGGTCGAGATCCCGGACGAGACTCAGGCAGCTCGGTTCACCGAGCTTGAGACCGAGTTCGACACGCTTGAGGTTGAGCGTGCCCCTATGGCTGCCCGCGCCGAGAAGATCGAAGCCATCCGCGCCGCATCCCTCGACCCGGTCAATGTCGAGTCCGGCTTCGGTGGCCGCAACGTGGTCATCAAGAAGGACCCCTTCGAGCGCCTCGAGGCCCTCCGGTTCTCCTACGACGACCGCTACGCCCCCGCGATCAACGAGGACGTCATCTCCCGCGCCGTCACCGCACTGACCGACCCCGAGTACCGTCCTCGCGGTATCAAGGACTCCGAGCTTGAGTCTGTTGTGCGGATGGTTGAGACGATCCCCGGTGTCGCGAACCACGCACTCATCCACGGGTCGCCGGCCTACCGGTCGGCGTTCTCCACCTACCTGAAGTCGCAGGGCGGAACCCCGCTCTACAGTGGGGAAGAGGCTGAGGCGGTTCGTACCGCACTGTCTCTGACCGGCGCCAACGGTGGTTACACCCTGCCGACGCTGCTGGACCCGACCCTGATCCACACGGGCACCGCAGTCCGGGACCCGATTCGTCAGCTTGCCCGGGTTGTCACCGGCACCCAGAACGTGTGGCACGGCGTCAGCGTCGGCAACGTCACCACGTACTGGAAGGCTGAGGGTGCAGCGATGACTGAGGGCAGCCCTGCGCTGCTCCAGCCGACCGTCACTGCGGCGATGCTGACCGCGTACCTGACCGCGTCCTACGAGATCTTCGAGGACTCCGGCCTTCAGAGCCAGCTCCCTGGCCTGATCGGGGAAGCGTTCTCCTACAAGGAGCAGACGGCGTTCATCTCGGGCAGCGGTTCGACCGCACCCAAGGGCATCGTCACGGCCATCTCGGCGACCACGGGCAGCACGGTCACGGCGACTACCCGCTCCTCGTTCACCACCGCCTCAGCGGTTGACGTGATGGCGCTCGTCAACTCGCTGCCCTCGCGTTATGAGGACTCGTCGACGTGGGTCGCGAACAAGGCTGTGTTCAACCTGATCCGGCAGATGTCACCCACGGGTGGCACCGGCTCGCTGTTCTGGACGAACTTCAACGACAACGCCCTCGGCGGCCAGCCGCTGCTGGGGTCGCCGATCGCTCAGGCGTCCGACATGGCAACGGCTCAGACCACGGGCAGCGTCCTCATGATTTTAGGGGATTTCTCGCAGTATCTCGTTTATGATCGCGTCGGGACTTCGGTTGAATTTATGCAGAACGTGGTCGACACCAACGGACTGCCTACCGGCCAGAGGGGCTTGGTCGCTCACAAGCGGGTCGGGTCGGACGTCACCGACGTCAACGCTTTCCGGTTCCTGCTGCTCTAACAGACGAACCCCTCGCCACCAACAAGTGGCGAGGATCACCGCACCCCTCGGGTAGCCCCCGGGGGTAGAACGGCCCCCTTGACCCAAGGCGAGGGGGCCGTTCGCATCCCCTTGGAGAAAACATGCAGACCGAGTCAGTCATCGTCATCCCGTGGCGCCCACCACTGGACAACAACGCCACGGGTCACCGGGCGGTGAACTTTGCCTATGTGCGGGACCATTACTTGTCGCTGGGGTTTCGCGTCATCGTGGCCAGCGACGGTGGGGAACCTGGCGAGCCGTTCAACCGGTCCCGTGCGTACAACCGTGGCCTTGTGGAAGCTTGTCGACGTCTCGCCTTTCGCCCAGATGTGGTGATCTGGAATGAGGCTGACTGCATCATTCCAGAGGCTCAACTGAACTCGGGCGTCCGTGTCGCTCGGGATCGGCCCGGTCTCGTGGTGCCGTACACCGAGCGGATTGAACTGACCCTCGATGCGACTCAGCGTTTTCGCCAGCAGGGGATGCCATTCCCGGTGGAGTCAAAGGACATTGAGAACCTGTTCACTAACGGCACGAGCATCGGGCAGTGCGGAATCACAAGCGCCGAAACGCTATCCATGCTCGGCGGCTGGGATGAGGGTTTCGAGGGCTGGGGTTACGACGACAACGCCATGTTCCATACCTTTGCCACCAAATGTGGGCCACCACGCTGGATTATGGGTCCCAGCCTGCACCTGTGGCACCCGCTCGTGATGACTACCCAGTCAGCAGACGGGCAGGCCGTCACTGAGCGTAACCGCGTCCGGTACGAGCAGATGCTTTCATGAGCAAGACCCGCCCGATCCCCTACATCGGGGTTGACCTCTCGCTCGCCGGTGGCATAGGCAGCGTCACCGTGCTTAGTAACGATGACGGGACGACGAGCATCACGTTGGCCGATGACCTGATTGCCATATCCAAGGAACTGATGGAGCGGGCCGACCCCGCGTTTTTGAGCGTTGCCGATGACCTGGTGACGATCACTGCCAGTAATCGGTGCTTGGTTTACCGAATCGTCGGACGGGATTCTCTGTACTTCGTCGCAGAGAAGGTCAGTGACACCAGCCGTGACTAAGCCTCGCCGGCCGATCCCGCACCAGTCGCAATCGGTGAAGCCGAAAACTGACACCGTCGCCATTGCCTTCATCCATCCCGGCCAGATGAGCGCGTACTTCACCACGTCACTGCTCGCCACGATGCTCTACGACGTGAACGGCAGCCGTCACGTTGTCGGCCTGCTCAACGAGTGGTCATCGGCCAACGTCTCATCCCCGAGGAACAGTCTGACCCGCCAGTTTGTGGACGATTACACGGCTGACTGGCTGCTGTGGATCGACTCGGACATGGGTTGGGAACCTGACGCGATCGAGCGGCTCCTAGCCGCGGCGGATCCGGTCAAGGCGCCGATCGTCGGCGGTCTGTGCTTCGGCATGGCCGATGGCAAGCTCTTCCCGACGATCTACCAGCTCGCCCAGCGAGACGGGGCACTGACAACGATCCGGGTCGGTGAGTTCCCTGACGACTCGATGCTCCAGTGCGCTGCGACAGGCGCCGCGTTCCTGCTGATTCACCGGTCCGTGCTCGTGGCGATCCGTAACCGCGAGTTCAACAAGACGTTCCCTTGGTTCCAAGAGGGTGAACTCAACGGACTGCCGTCCGGGGAGGACGTCACCTTCTGCCTCCGGGCGGGCCTCTGCGGCTTCCCAGTGCATGTCAACACCGGGGTCGCGATCGGGCATCACAAGAGCCAACTGCTGACCCTGGAAGCGTTTCGAGAGCAATCGACCCCGGAGGTAACTGATGGCGATTGACCTCGGGGCAACTTACGATCTGGCCGTGTTCGTCACCGACAACCTCGGTGTGGCCTCTGATGCCACCAATGTTGTCCTGACCATCACCCTGCCGGACCTGACGAGCGCCCTCCCGGCCGTGGTCCATGGTGCGACGGGCGTTTACACGGCGATCTACCCGACGACGATGGCTGGCCGCCACCTTGGCCGGTGGACGGGGATTGTTGGCGCCGAATCTGTCGTCTTCTCTGACGACTTCGAGGTTCTGCCTGTCGACGCCGGCGGCATCATCTCCCTGGCGCAGGCTCGGAAATCAGTCGGCCTACCGGCTGCTGATACGAGCAAGGACGATGACCTGCGGGAGTTGATCTCGGATGCGACTCCGATCATGGAGGACCTCTGCGGGCCGATCCTGCACAAGACGCGGGTTGAAACCCAAGACGGCGGTTCGACGCAGATCGGTTTGATCTACTCGCCGCTGATTTCAGTGTCCTCCGTCATCGAGTCTTACGGGTCGAACTACCAGCGGGCGCTGACCGTTCAGGACATCTTCGCGGGGTCGGCGCTGGACGCGTTCGGCTACACGGTTGACCTGCTCAGCGGGATCGTGACCCGGCGCTCAGCCGGCGCGGCCGTCCCGTTCGTGGCAGGCAGGCGCAACATCCAGATCACCTACGTCAGCGGGCGTGTGGTGATCGGTGGCAACATCGTGCGCGCCACACGCCGGCTCGTCCGGTTCCTGTGGCAGCAGGAGCAGCAGGGTTTCCGCCCGCAGATGGGCAGCCCTAATGTGCCGATGACCACGACCCCGCAAGGGTTCGCTGTCCCCACTGCTGTCGTTGAGCTGTGCGCGGGAGACCTACGCGGGCCGAGTGTCGCCTGATGGCCCAGTCGCTTGCGGGTGTGTTCGACGCCCTGTTCAGCAGCTTCGTGCCGTTGTACGCGAGCTCAGTGGGGACCGATGGCGCCCCGGTGCTGGTGTGCTTCGGGCCACCCGGGCAGTACGAGCCGTCCGCGATCGTGTCGATCGGGAAGGCTACGACGGAGATCACCCGGCCGACGTTGGGCACGAACCGATCCCGTGAGATGGCCGCGCACGTCGAGGTTTGGTTCTCGGTGTACACGCCGGGGGATGAGACGCAGCAGCAGGTGTCCACGGACTGCGCCCTCGGGCTGGTGACGATCCTTGAGAGCAATCTGCGGACGAACCCGAACGAGCGCCTCGGCGGGGTCTGTCGGGATGCGTGGCTGTCGAAGGCCGACCCAGAGTTCACTGTCGCTATTGACCCGGCCACGGGTGACCCCGCAGGCCGTGTGACGGACGTTCACGCGATCGTCACCTGTCTAGTGAGGTACTGATCCAACCCACACTTAACCCTTTCGCATCCGCGCCGGGGTCCGCACCCATGCCTATGGAGGCAGCCGTGCAGCTCAAGAACATCAACCCGCTCGGGGCTGTGGACCTGTATCTCCTCGGCATCGGTCGCCTAACACTGCAAGCGGGCGAGGTGTTCGAGGTCCCCGACGACGTCGGCGCCGCTCTCCTCGAACAGGTCGGCAACTACACCACGGCCACCAAGACGGAAGCGAAGGCCGCAACAGTTGCGGCCGACAAGGCAGCCCTCGCGGCTGAGGAAGCGGTGACGGCATGACCACCAGCCAAGATGCCAGCATCGGCATCAGCGTCGCAGAGTCCCCCTACGGGACAGCGACTGTCACCACCCGCTGGTACGAGTACCTGGCCGGTGAGAACCTCCTCTTCAACAAGGCCCCCAAGCAGGGCGCAGGGTTGCGTGTCGGCGGAAGGTATCCCCGTGACGGGCGCCGCACCGTGCCCACCGCGGACGGTGGCGGGACGTTCCCCATGGAGTGCTGCTCCAAGGGCATGGGGCTGCTGTGGCAGTGGGCGATCGGCGGTGGCACGTCCACGCTGGTGAGTGCGTTGACGTACCAGCAGAACTTCATCGACTCGGACAACCCCATCTCAGTCACGTTGCAGAAGGGCCTGCCTCGGCTCAACCAGAGTGATGGCACGTTCACTGTCGACCCGTACACCTTCACCGGTGCGATGTGCACGCAGTGGGAGCTGGACTTCGCCAACGCCGACATCGTCAAGGCAAAGTTCACCGTCGACGCGAAGGACGTCAAGACTGCGACAGCCTACGCGGCGCCGTCGTATCCGGCTGAGACGGTGAACCTGTTCTCCTTCGCCGGGGGCGCCGTCTACACGGGCGCTTTCACCGCACCCACCACGACTGCCCTGGCCATTGGTGGCACTGCGCTGGCGGATGTTCGTGGCGGGACGGTGGTAGTCAACAACAACCTGAACGGTAACCGGCAAAACCTGGGAGGCGCCGGCCGTAAGTCGAAGCCGACCGCGGGTCTGGGTGCGATCACCGGGACGCTGGACGTGGAGTACGACTCCACCGTCTTTCGAGACGCCGTCGTGGGCGACACCGCGATGTCGCTGGTCCTGACCTGGACCGCGGGCTCCCTCGGCGTCGGGCTGGAGACCCTGCAACTTGCCATCCCGAACATCCGCTTCGACTCGCCGACCCCTACAGACAACGGCACGGACCTGATCATCCAGTCGATGAAGTTCACCGGGCTGGACGCGCTCGTGGCGCCGCAGAGCCTGTATCTGTCGACGCGCACCGGGGATTCAGCGCTGTAGTCCATGAGCTCCATCGAGACCCGGGCGGACACCGCCGAGTTCCGGCGCCTCTTCGCTAAGTCCAGCGTGGTCGAGGCCAAACTGAAGACCGCTCTGCGGCGCAACATCCGTATTGCTGGCGAGCTGCTCGCGGACGCTGTCCGTCTCGGAGTGACAAATACCCCCGGTGGGACAGTAGGCAAGAACCCTCGGCATACAGGGCTCAGGCTGGGTATCGCTGCCGGGGTGAAGGTCCGGGTGATGACCGGCAACCGCGCGGGTGTGCAGATTGTCGCGTCGTCCTCACAGATGCCAGCAGGTAAGGAGAGCCTGGTTGCGGCTTGGCAGAGCCGGAAGGGTTGGCGGCACCCAGTGTTCGGGACAGACAAACAGATAGCGGCGTTCACCGCAAAGCAGAAGATCACAAATGCCCGCGGCGGTCACGGACGCGCCTGGAAGTGGGTGCATCAGAGCGAGGGAGAACCCCTACAAGTCGGAAATCCGGGGTATTTCGACAAGCCCATCACAGAAGGTAAGGCCGCCGTCCGTGCAGCCGTGGAGGCGGCAATGGTCGAGGCTGCTGATTCGTTGAAGTGAACCACTTAAATCCTTGGAGTCAGGCATGAAGTTCAAGATCAAAGACGTCACGTACGACATGGCCGCGCTGGACCTGCTGTCGCTGAAGGACATCCTGATGCTGGAGAAGGAGACCACTGAGCTAGGCAAGCCGTTGCGGTGGTGTGACGTGACTCAGATGACCGACACCCTCGCCGCGTTGAAGACCGACGAGGAGCGTAAGGCGCACCCGGATTCCTTGTGGATGACCGCCATTACGATCTGGGCGTCGCGTCGTGTCGTCGGGGAGGATCAGGCGTTTGGGGATGCGATCGACTTTCCGTTGCGGGACCTGACGTGGCTGGAGGAGCCACAGGACAGGAAGAAGCCTGCTCGCCCTACGAAGCCGGCTCGAACCCGAGCGGGTTCCGGTCGGGCCGTAAAGCGTCCAGTAGCCGCCGCGACAGCATCGGCAGGGACGTCAGGGGAAGCGTCTACGCCCGTCTGATCACGTTGACCCAACTGTGGCCTGGCATCAGCCCACACGACGCGCTGGTGCCTACGAGCGTCTGGAACCTGCCTTACGGCGTCTGGCTGGGGTACGCCGCAGCGGTCGACCAGTACGAAGCCGAGATGAAGAAGCAGAAGGGATGACGCCGTGAGCGACTTGTCTCTAAAATATTTGCTCTACGGAGACGACATCTCGGCGTCCAAAGCCCTGAGGGGTGTCGGCGACGAGGCTGGGAAGCTCGGCGAGAAGTCCATGAAGTCGGTGCAGGCTGTCGGTGCCGCTGTGGCTCTGGCTGTCGCTGCGATCGCTGTGCTGTCCGTGAAGAACGCGATGGCGATGCAGGAGTCGGACGCGAAGATCCAGGGCAACGCGCAGATCTCGAAGGCTGCTGCGGTCGGTATCGGTGATGCGTTCCTGGCTACGGCTGGCAAGTCGACGTTCTCAGGTAAGGCCATGGCTGACGCTTTCGGGCCTGTCGCAGGGGTCATCCAGACCCTGGCAGGGCACACGTTGAACGCCGCGGACGCAATGACGGTGATGAACGCGTCGACGATGCTGGCAGAGGCTACAGGGAACAGCCTGGACACCACGACCGCCGACTTGGCCGCAGTGATGCAGTCATTCGGTATCAAGTTGTCCGGCGCGTCGGACGCGGCAAACGTCCTGTTCAACACGAGCAGGCTGACAAACGTCGGGTTGGATACCCTGACGTCGACCGTCGATAAGCTCCACGGCAAGCTCGGCATCGCCGCACCCTCACTGACTGACACGTCCGCGCTGATCGACGACCTGGCTAATCACGGTATCGCGGGGAGCCGCGGCCTGATGGTGGTGAACACAGCCCTGACGACCCTGCTCGGCGGCTCGAAGGCGACCACTGCCGAGCTGAAGACGTTGGGTATCAGCGTGTTCGACAGCTCGGGCAAGTTCGTCGGGATGAAGGGCGTCCTCGAACAGTTGACCCCGAAGCTGAAGGACATGACTCAGCAGCAGCAGCTTGCCGCTGAGAAGGCTCTGTTCGGTGGTGCCGCAGCGAAGGCGTTGAACTCAACGATCCTGGCCGGCGTGCCCGCGTACGATGCGGCTCGGGCTGCGGTGACGAAGCATGGCGCTGCTGAGTCTGCGGCGCAGGCGAACGCGAACACCCTTCAGGGGCAGTTGAAGACGTTGCGCGCGGCGTTTGACGACATCACGACGTCGCTGGGGGAGAAGCTGATCCCGAAACTCACGGACGCTGTGACGTGGATGGGTAAGAACAAGACGGCTGTAGCGATTGTGGCCTCGGTCATCGGTGGAGTCCTTCTCACAGCCCTCGCGGCGTGGCTTGTGATGATGGTTGCAATCGCGGCGGCGAACATCGCTGCGACATGGGAGATCCTCCTCGTTGTCGCCGCCATTGCAGTTTTGGCCGCTGGGGTCATCTACTGCTGGACCCAGTTTCAGTGGTTCCGCACCATCGTCACCGACGTGTTCCACGGCGTCCAGGTCGTCATCGGCACCATCGTCTCGACCATCATCGGATTCTTCAAGGGCCTGTTCGACGCCTTCATGTGGGTGATCGGAGGGGTCATCCACCTTGCTGCGATGATCCCCGGGCCTTGGCAGTCGGCAATGCAGAATGCAGACAGGTCGGTCAGTAACTTCAGGGCCGGTGTCGACCAGAAGATGGGCGCCATGCAAGCGGCCGCTACTGGCTGGGGTTCCCAGACTGGAGGGAACTACGCGGCAGGGCTCGGCAGCCAGGTAGGGCACGCCGCAGCGGTCGGCTCATCGGTCGCGTCGGGAGTCAGGTCCGGGTTGGCGTTCAGCGCGTTCGGGATCGGCGCGAGTGTTGCGGCGTCCTACGCCAGCGGCATCTCTGCTGGTGGCCCCGCCCTTACCGCGATGGCTGTGGCCGTGGCGGGTTCGGCACAGGCTGCGATGGCTTCCGCCCTGAAGCCTCCAGGCAAGGCTGCTGGCGGTCCCGTCCTGGCCGGCCACATGTACACCGTCAACGAGAACGGCCAGGAGACGTTCGTGCCCGCCACGAACGGGTACATCATCCCTCACGGCGCATCCGCCGGCGGCAGCACTGGCGCGGGCGGTTCCAACCAGCCCATCATCGTCCAGATGGTCCTTGACGGCCGGGTACTCCACCAGAGCCTGCTGAAGCAGAAGCGGGACACTGGTGGCGGCCTTGGCCTCGGCTGACTCATGACCCTCGCACTGGACACGTCTTGGGCGTCGGTCAAGTCGGACCCGGCATTGGTCAGCAGCCTGACCACGGGGGCGGCGACCCCGCCGGCTGGGTCGGTGCTGTTCGCGTCGGTCCTGTTCGACACCGTGGCAGCGACGGCCATCACCATGTCCACGGTTACGGGGTCCACGAGCGCGTGGACGACGGTGGAGAACCCGACCGTCAGCAACGGCCTCGTTGGCCTCTACTGGGCAACTGTCACATCCAGCATCAGCACCACGGTCGAGGCTGCGTTCTCCACGTCGAGCGACTGCGCGCTGAAGGTGTACATCGCCACCGGGGCGAACGTGGTCACGCCGGTCGGCGCTCATGGGCACACCCTGATCACGCACTCCCCGACAGCGGTCAGCTACACGGCTACCGCTGTCGGATCCATCGGCCTGGTCGTCGTGGAGAACGACACGGGTCGAGCGGTGGGGATCAGTGCCACCACCACTGACGAGACCCTCACGAGCAACTCCAAGGGCACCATCGCCCATCAGAGTAGCCCGTCTGCGGGCCTGAACGCGCAGACGTTCACTGTGACCGGGACCAGCGCTGGGCCAGCCTGTGCGTGGCTGGAGATCATGCCTGCGGCCGGTGGTAGCCCTGCTATGGACACCCTGCCCGTCGACCACATCAAGGTTGAGGTCGCGTTCGACACCGTCCCCGACGACCCGTCACCGGTCTGGACCGACGTTAGCCAGTGGGTGCGCCTCGAGGTCGGTGTCGCCATCACCACGGGGCGGGCCGATGAGTACGCGGCCGTGCAGACCGGGACGTGCAAGCTGGCCCTGGATAACACTGACGGCCGTTTCACCCCAGGCAACGTCGGGTCGCCGTACTGGCCCAACGTCAAGATCCGCAGGAAGCTGCGAGTGTCCTACACGAACCCTGCAGGCGGTCCCACCATCTACAGGTTCACCGGGTACATGGAGGAGTGGCCAGTCGAGTGGCCGACGGGCGGCCAAACCTACTCGGTGTCCCAGATCAGCGCGACGGACAGGTTCAAACGGCTCGGCGACCATGACCCGTTGCACTCGATCATCACCGAGGAATACCTACTCGACGGTCCTGTCGCGAACTTCACCCTGGGTGAGCCGACGGGCTCGACCACGGCTGGGGACACGTCCAAGAGCGGTTACCCGGCATTAGCTAGTGTGCAACTCGGCACCGGTGGGGTTCTGACGTTCGGGGCGAACACCGGGCCGCCGACTGACGGCCTGCCTGCGCCTGCGTTTACACCTGTCAACGCCACGAACGGGCTGTACCTGCAAGGGACTGGCCCAGCCGCTACTGGGACCGATGGGACCCTGGAATGCTTTATGCTGACGTCGGTCGCGGCGCAGCAGTGCGTGGCCCAGATGACCGCGGCTGACGGGTCCTGGATACAGATCTACACGACGGCGGCTGGCAAGCTGGCTGCGACGAACAGCAACCCGGTGTATCCGTTCACGAACTTCGCGCTCCTATCCTCGGCGTCCTTCGATGATGGGCACACCCACCACGTGGCCCTCACTCAGGCAGTCTCGGGCGGGACGATCACCGTCAATCTGGTTGTCGACGGTGTCAGTGTCGCCTCAGGAACCTACACGGGGACGGTTACCTCGGCGTGGCAGACCATCAACATTGGTGGGACGGCTCAGGCCACATGGGGCGCCTTGTTCAACGGCACTATCTCCAATGTGGCTGTGTACGCGTCGGCGCTGAGCGTGCCTCGGCTCCTGTCTCACTCTCAGGCGGGCACGACAGGGTTCTCCGGGGAACGCTCCGACCAGAGGATCGCACGCCTCGCCTCCTACGCCGGTGTCCCCACCGCTGAGCAGTCCCTGGAGTCTGGGCTGTCCACGTCGATCGCGGCTGTCGACATCACGGGGATGACGCCGCTGAAGGCGATGCAGGACGTGGCCGACACCGAGGGCGGCTTGCTGTTCATAGACGGCGCAGGCCAACTCACCTTCCAGGCCCGGTCGCACAGGTACAACACGAGCAGTGCGTTCAGTGTTGACGCGGCCGACATTGACCCCAGTATGCGACCCGTCGTCAACGACCTACTGCTAGTCAACGACGTCACAGCTAACCGTCCGGGTGGCATCACGTTCCGGGCCGAGAACGCCGCCTCAGTGCTCGACTACGGTCGAGCTGCGATCACCCCAACGCTGCTGACCACGTCCGATAATGAGGTGATGTCCGCGGCGAACTCGCGGGCGAACCGGACTGCGACGATCGACCCACGAATTCCGTCCCTGATCGTGGACCTGCTCACCTCCCGATACCTGCACGCCGCAGCGATGCTCCTGGGTATGGGGTCACGGATCACCTTGACGGGTCTGCCTTCGCAGGCGTCCGCGTCGTCATTTGACCTGTTCCTCGAGGGCTGGTCGGAGACCATCTCAACGTCTGGGTGGATTTTGGCGTGGAACACGTCAGCGGCGAACCAGTCCACGGTCTGGGTCCTTGGTGTTCCCGGGTTCTCCGAGCTCGGCATAACGACCCGCCTTAGTTACTGATCGGAGACCTGATGGCATTTTCACCGGCACCACGGACCTGGGCTGATAGTGACTTCGTCACGGGCACCATGATGGACACGGAGATCAGGGACAATCTCAACCAGCTGCTCATCCCCACTGTCACCGCGTACACCGCTACCGACTACAGCACAGTGGCCACGGCCGCGACTGTGACCTTCACCGCCCGCGCCGGGCGTACGTACCGGATCAGCGCCGGCTTGTCCGCAACCCAGGTCAGCACCGGCGGCATCGTCTCGGTGAAGCTGCTGTGCGACACGGCCCTCGCGGTGTGGATCGCCGGGCATGCCGCGGCGACCGTGACCGCTGGGGGCGCGGTCCCGGCCATCCCTGCCATGTACGTCATGGTTGGTGACGGGGCCTCCCACACGTTCGCTGTGACCATCGCCAGCACTGCCGGCGCCGTGCGCGTCAGCGCCGGGGTAACGATGGGTTGCAACCAGCTTGTTGTCGAGCGGATCGCCTGACCAGGTCTACTGATTCTTGAGGTGGGGTGCCTCAGCTTTGCGGACATTTCCGCCGCTATTGAGAAGGTGCCGTATGCCCGCCGAAGAAATCGAGTCCATGCGTAATGCCTCTGCCGGCTTGGCCACGACACTCACCCGCATAGAGGTCAAAGTCAGCGAGACCGCCGTGGTTGTTGGCAACGTCCGTGACCTTCTCACCGCCGTGCAGATTGAGGTCATCGCCCACAGGGAGAAGATCGGCACAATCGAGTCGCATGTCCAGCAACTCCAGTCCGACGCCAAGGCATCGGCCCAGGCTGTGATTGATGCGGAGTTCACACGGAAGACCACGGCCGAGCTGCTGAAGGACGTCACCGAAAAGGCGCTGAATGACGCGAAGGCGGCCGACGAGAAGAAGGTTCTCGACGCCAAGGCGCTAGTCGACCAGTCAACCAACACGTGGACGCATCGCCAGACCCTCGTGGCCATTGGCGGATTCATCCTGGCCGCCATCGTCGGAATCTTTGGGATCATCTGGGCTGTCAAGACCGGCACTACGGCACCGAAGCTGCCATGAGATGGAGAGGCTAAATGACCAGCCACGATCTCGATGACGCACTGCTGAAGATCCAGTTTCTGCGCGTCGAGGTCGCCCGCCTCGAGCACGCACTGTCCTCAGCGAAGCTCTTGGCCGCGCTCCTCGCACCACCCGCCCCTGTGATCCAACCTCTCGACCTGACGCCCCTGGAGCGTGAGGTCCTGGCGCGGATGATCGAGGGCGACAGCAATCAGCAGATCAGCGCTCGGCAGCACATCTGCCTGGGCACGGTCAAAGGCTACGTGGCGAAGCTGATGCAAAAGTTCAACGCGCAAAACCGTACGGGCGTGGTAACGGCCGCAGTACGTGCCGGGTTCGTCCCACCTGAGACCGGAGCCTCATGACCACGCCCGAACTGAGCGTCACCGACCTCGACGCGTTCAAAGCCAAGCCCGTCAGCAGTTCGTACGCCTCGAACCTGCGCACGTTCTACTCGCCGATCGACAACGTTCATAACGCACTCAAGGCCGTCATCGGCTCCGCGCAACACAGCATCGTGGTCGCAATGTATGGCTTCGATGACGACGAGCTCGCAGCGCTCCTTGACGAAGCGTTGAAGGACCCCACGAAGTTCGTCCAGATCAGCCTTGACAAGTCCCAGGCTGGCGGTGTCCACGAGCGGGTCATCCTGGCCAAATACAGCCACGAGATGGCCGGCAACAGCGTGGCTATCGGCACGTCGGAGCGCGGCGCGATCATGCATCGAAAGATGGTCATCGTCGACGGGATCTGGCGGATCAGCGGGTCCACCAACTGGTCAACGTCCGGCGAGTCCTTGCAGGACAACGAAGCTACGATCCTGCGCGACCCGGTCGCCTGCGCTGAAGCCCGCACCGTCCTCGACATCGAGCACGACAAGATGCTCGCCGCGATGAAGGCCAAGCCTTGAGCCACGACCAGTGGTGCGAGTCCACGGGTGGCTGCCACTGCGCCACAAGGGCCTACGACCTCGACCCACTGGACGCGAGGGACCTGGACGTCACTGCTGTCCGTGACAGGCTGCCTCCGCCGTCACCGTCGCCGTCGCTCACCTGGGGTTACGCGTGAGCCCTGTCGACCATGCCCCGTCCCTGCTGCTCGTAGCCGTCGTGTTCTGGCTGAGCATGGCTGCGGGTGCCGCCCTCGCGCTGGCGGGGATCATCCGGGCACTGCACCTCCACTAGCGCACGTGAAAGGGCTGATCTCATGACCATCATCTCGAAGCCGTCGCCCAACCAGGCCAGCCGCAACGGCGTGCCTATCACTGACATTGTTCTGCACTGGATGGATGGCACTTTGGCCGCCGCCGATGCGACGTTCGCCAACGCCGCCGGCCAGACATCTGCGCACTACGGCATCGAGGACACGACCATCCACCAGTACGTGGATGACTCCCGGGTCGCTTGGCACAGCGGCGACTGGAACGAGAACCAGCGCAGCATCGGCATTGAGCACTCGGCTCAGCCAGGCCGTGATGCCAGCCCGCAGACCATTGCAACCAGCGTCGCTCTGATCGTGGCGAAGTGCCGCGAGCACGGGATCAACCCAGACCACATCTACCCGCATCAGCGTTTCTTTGCCACAGCCTGTCCTGGGACGCTCCCTGTGGCGGCGATAGTCGTAGCGGTTCGCGCCCAGCTCGGGCAGCCCATACCTGTTCCGCCAACCCCTGGAAAGGCAGTACTCGACATGTTCATCACCTACACCAAGACTCAGCATTGGCTCATCGTGGGTGGTCACGCCCACGTCATTGCCACTTCAGCAGACGAGGTCGCCTACCGGGGCGGTGGCGTGCCCGTCATTCCTCTGTCCGCGGTCGAGCTCGCGGCCTACGGGATCAAGTGATGAGCGCCATCAAGCTCTGGGCTTCTGACGTCGCCGTGCGCGCCGTCAAGACGTTCGCGCAGACCCTGGCTGGGATGCTCGCAGCAGGCGCCGTCAACGTGCTGCATGCCGACTGGCAGGCCGACCTTGCCGTTGCTGGGGGCGCCGCGCTGGCCTGCGTGCTCCAGAACGTGTCTTCGTTCCCGACGCCTGTAGCGGCCGTTCCTGTGGCTCCTGTAGTGCGTCCTGTCCCGCCCGTCGTCTAGCCCTATGCCATGCCTGACGCTTACCAGCTTTGGCTGGCCCAGCATGACGCGGCCACCAGGGCACGCGCAGTCAGGCACACGCGCAGCGACACGCCGCGCGTGAAGATCACCCTCAGGGAGGACCCTCGATGGCTCAGATGAGTCCCGTGAACACGCCGGTAGCCCCGTCCACGGCTACGGCGTTCCAAGCTGCGATCGTGGCTGCCGGCGTGGCTGCGGTGGCAACCCTTAGT
>ODAK010000748.1_pt1 | contig 37057 bp, 38 predicted proteins | sample 1539591 | NCBI WGS metagenome assembly ODAK01 (sample SAMEA3539303, study PRJEB22396) | soil metagenome | biome: tundra; feature: field; material: soil | place: USA | collected 2010-05 | depth 0.15 m | reverse complement strand
GTGCCGTCTGAATTGGGCCGAAGCGAACCTCCTTCCCTTCCATGTTGCCGCCGGCAGACTGCGCCGACGCAACCTGGGTCGCGCCGGTGCCAACGAGAGCGGGGTTGCCCTGCTGCTCCTGCCACGCGGCGACGCCGAAGCCGCCGATGAGGATGATCCCCATGACTGCACCGAGCGCGATCCCCTGCTTCACGTTCCCAACCCATTTGCCGAAGGTGATCACGAGGCCAAAGGGAATGAGCAGCACGGTGAAGATCTCGAGTGCGTTGGTGAACCCGTTCGGGTTCTCGAACGGGTGCGCGCTGTTGGCATTGAAGAAACCGCCGCCATTGGTCCCCAGATCCTTGATCGCCTCCTGCGACGCGACGGGTCCCTGAGCGATCGTCTGCAATCCGTTGCTGAGCGTGTGGACGATCGAGTAGCCACTGAAGTTCTGAATGGCGCCGTTGGCCACGAGGACGAGTGCAACGAGGGCGCTGATCGGCACAAGAACGTAGAGAAAGCCGCGCACGATGTCGACCCAGAAGTTCCCGAGCGTGTTCATGGTTCGGCGCGCGATCGCTCGAATGATCACGATGGCGATGGCCATGCCCATCGCGGCGCTGAGGAAGTTGTGCAGCACCAGGGCGACCATCTGCGAGAAGTAGCTCATCGTGGTCTCGCCCGTGTAGTTCTGCCAGTTGGTGTTGGTGGCAAAGCTGATCGCGGTGTTGAACGCGAGCGGTGCGGGAACGCCGGGGAGGTTCTGCGGGTTGAGGGGCAGGTGATCCTGGAATCGAAGGATGAGATATGTGAACACGATGCTCACGAAGGTCACGGCGAGAATCGAAACCAGGTAGCCGATCCAGCCCTGCTCGTGGTCCTCGTCGACGCCGATGATCCGATAGGTGAGGCGTTCGACAGGTCGGACCACCGGGCTGAGCCAGACGCGCTCACCCTTGTACACCTTGACCATGTAGCCGCCGAGGAACCACGCAGCGACGCCGACAGCGCCGTACGTGATCACCGCCGCGATGATGTCGAGGACCATCAGAAGCGCTCCGGCGCGACCAGCGCGATCAGCAGGTAGATCGCCGCAATCAGCGCGATGATCGCGGCGACGATGTACCCGGTGAGATCTCCCATGTCAGATCCTCCGGAGGCCGTCAACCATCAGGATGCCCGCAACGAGCATCCCGGCGAAGCACAGCAGGACGAGCAGATCAAGTGGCATTTGAGGACAGTATCTTCAGGAATCCATCAACGGCCCATCAACGAATTCGTGGACCGTTCGATCTCCATGGGCGCATCTTGTAACCCGAGCAAACGCCCACCCAAGGGTCGCGAGGCACCGCGTACAGGGACCTTCGACCCGTCGACCCGGAACCGGCCGGCGGGACTCTGATCGCAACGCCGTCCAGCACTACCGCCGGCGCACACGCGCGCCGGCGCCGATTAACCCGAGTGGGAACGCCGCGGGACGGCTAAGACCGTCCCGCGGCCTCATGTGGAGGTTAGTTTTGCGCGGGGACGACCAGCACGGGGCAGGGCGCAAGCCGGTACATGCGCTGACCGGCCGTGCCGAAGACGAGATCGGCCAGGGGGCCATGCTTGCTGGCACCTGCAACGATGAGGTCGGCGTGGCACTCACGCGCCATCTCGGCGATCGCCTTGGCGGCCTTGCCGATCGTCGACTGCATGTGGATCTCCACGTCCAGGCCGGCGGCCTTCAGGTCGGCAACCTGCTGGCGCACGTGGAGCTGAAGAAGATCCTCATTGGGACGCACCGAATGTGCGCCACCGCGTCCCGCCATCAATTCATTGACGTGGGCGACGACCACCTTTGACTGATCTTGCTTTGCCAGCGACTGCGCAACCGTGACTACGCGGTCAGCGGTCTCGGAACCATCGGAAGCGACAAGAATCGTTGTGAACATTGCGTCTTACCAGTGAACGGGCCAACGAACCACTGGATCCAACCTATCCCCGCGGCCGTCAACAACCAGTCAATGACTTCCGCTGCGGAGTCCGTGATGCGCGATCGCCACCGGCACACCGGCGGCGCCGATTGCCGCACCGGCCTGGTCGGCCAGCGTGACCGCGGCGAGCAGTTGGTCGCGGCGCACCTTGGTGCCGGGCTCGGCGACGAGCACGTAGCGGCCGAGGCGGCGCTGGTCGTGCTCGACCTCAATGGTGATCTCCTTCCCGGGCAGCCCCAGGGTGTCGAACCCCCACCAGAGCCGCCCCCAGCTGACGTTGCCGTTCCGGTCGATCGTCGGCCCGGGTTTGCCGGGACGCGACGTCTCGAACCAGCAGTTGCGCAACCCGAACAGGCTGTGCAATTCGTCCGCGACCGCCGTAACCACATCGTCAGCGGGGGCGCCGCCGGCCATCATCTCCGCGACCGACTGGATGCGGCCGAGATCCTCGCTCGTCCGCACGGCCAGTCCGCGGTTCCTCCGATTTCGCGCTGAGAGCTGACCGACGATGACGCCTCCGACGAGGAGCAGAGCGGTCGTTTCGATGTCCTGGGGATGAGAGATCGCGAGCGATCCGTACGGCTGCGTGAAGCCGACGTCGAAGCACAACGCCGCAGACAGGGCGGCGATGACGGCCGTGACTCGAGTCCCGACCGCGGCGAGCAGTGACACCAGCACGGCGAGGCCGAGAGCGACCGTCGCGCCCGGGACCTGGTCGCGGAACGGCAGCATCGCCGAAGTCAGCGCAACCGGTGCGACCATCGCAGCAACCAGAACAGCCGCTGGCCTGATCCTGCCGGCGACAGCCGCGGTCCGATCCCACCGGTGGTGCCAGCGGCGCTCGGGCTCGGGGGGCGCTGCGCTCGGGAGCATGATCGCCACCCGAGCTAGATCCCGCCTCCGGTCGGCCGTTCGATGACCGCTGCCTCCAGAGCGTTGAGGTCGTCGCACGCAAGAACCAGATCGCCGTGCGCGCCTGGGTAGGCGCTGGCCAGTGTGAGGCCGGCGTCGGTGGCGCGCCGGCTGATCGCCGCGAGAACACCCGGCTCGTCAGGGAACCGATCGACGAGCACCTCGCGGACATTCGACACCGCGTAACCGGCAGCCCTGATTGCCGCGGTCGCACCGTCGCGATCGTCGGTGACCAGCCGGCACACCGCCTGATCGCCCTGTTCGGCAACCCAGAGTGCCTCGACATAGGTGTGACGCTTGAGAAGCTCGCTGCTCACGCGCTCGAGAACATGCTCCATGCCCGGCGCGACAACAACGTATTCGTGTGCACGCATCATCTCGAATCTCCTTTGTGCAGCCTCACACCATCGCAACACCATGATGTCCCTGCGGGAGTCAACAGAGCATCAACGAGGCGGTCCGAACCGGTATCCCTGGCGTCCCACGGTCACGACGATCTCCGGATGCGCGGGGTCGTCCTCGAGCTTGACGCGCAGGCGCTGCGCGAATGTCCGGAGGTAGTTGCGTTCATCCGCGTACTGCGGCCCCCAGACCCGCTGGAGCAGCGCGCGATGGTCGAGGGTCACGCCGGCGTTGCGTGCCAGCTCCGCAAGCAGCAGCCATTCGGTTGGCGAGAGGCGTACCTCGGTGCCGGCACGGGTCACCGCGCGGGCGGCGAGATCCACTCGGACAGCGCCGTGAACCACGACGCCGGGCGCCTCGTCGGGCGGCCGAACCCTGCGCAGCACCGCGCGGATACGGGCGAGGAGCTCGTCGGCGCTGAAGGGCTTGGCGAGATAGTCATCCGCGCCGAGATCGAGCGCGCGGATCTTGTCGCTTTCCTCGCCTCGCGCACTGATCACGATGACCCCTGGCCGGCTGCGATCCTGCATCTGCTCGAGCAGGTGCCACCCGTCGATGAAGGGTAGGCCGATGTCGAGCAGGACGATGTCGAACGCCTTGTCGTCCTGGAGCATCTGCGACGCGGTGATGCCGTGCGCCGCAAGCGAGGTCTCGTAGCCGGCCGAGGTCAGCGCGCCGGACACGACTTCGCGCAGCGCGGTGTCGTCCTCGACGACAAGGATGTGCGCGCGCCGTTCGTCGGTCAACAGGATCCGGGTCCGGCGAGCGCTGCGCCCGGGAGGACGGTGATGGTCTCCTGAAAGGTCGCCGGCGGATTGAATGCCTGGTGGCTCGGCGACACGAGCTCCACTTGCACGGAATGCCTGCCCGGGGACAGATCCACGGGCACGTGCCAGACATCGACGGTGGGCGTCTGGACGCCGTCGACAATGACCGCGAGGTAGTACTGCGAGGATGTCGCCGGGACGAGCGCGCCTGACGCCTGCACCCCGCACACGGTGAGTGTTACCGGCACGCCGACGCCGGCTCCGGGTGGTGGGGACACGATCCGCACAGCGTACGGCGCGGCCACGATCAGCGCTGGGCTGAGCACCCAACTCGCGATCAGACCGCCTGCACCGCACAGGGCAGCGATGCCTCCAGCGACGCGGAGCAGGCTGCGCCGCACCGCGAAGACCAGGAGGCCGCCGCCGAAGATCAGCAGAGCCAGGCCCCACTGAAGCGGGAGCGGAAGGCCGCTGACGATGTGTGCTGTCACCGCGGCTCGGTCAGGCCGGAGCGACGGTGAAGAAGATCGTCGGCGTGACGTCCCGGGGCGCGAATGGGAAGTGATCCTGTGCGACGAACTCCGCGTACATCGAGTATTCGAGACCGGGTTGCACCGGGATCTCCTGCTGCAGCGTGTATGCCATGTAGATCAGCTGGTTGTTGAGATAGAGGTGCACGTGCCCCTTGGTGGGGGAAATGTCCGCACTCACCGCAGCGGTGACGATGCCACCGGTCACAGCCACCCTGACCAGGACCGAGGTTCCGTGCACGGTGTTCCCCGTGACCGGGGAGATCAGGGTGATCTTCACGGGTGAGGACGGGCGATGCCCGAGACCGCCGGAGGGGGTCGGGTAAGGAGTGGGCGCCGGCGTTCCCGAGTTGGTCGGATCCGCACTTGGCGTCGCCGACCCGCACGCGCTGACGCCCACGAGCATGGCGGTCAGGAGGACGAGGCATGGACGTCGCATAGTTCAGTTCCCTGCCCGCGCCATTATGAGCGGCAGTCGACCCCTGACCCTCGCGAGAGACGCCGGCTCCAGCCGGCCGGCTGCTAGCGCAGGCGGTACGTGGAGGGCCGCTCGTCCGTGACCGACACCTTTGGAGCGTTCCGCTCCAGGATGCGACGGACCTGCTGGGGCGTGAAGCTGCCACCGAGACGCTTCCGGATCGCGGCAACCGCAAGGGGACGCGTCGATTCCTTGAGGACGGCGATGACCTTGTCGTCGGGCGTGCTGCGCGTTGTCGTGTGCTTGCCGTTGGATGCCGCTACCGGCGCCTTGACGGGCGACGGCTCGGGGGCGCTTTCGGGCACCCGATTCGGCTGCTCAGCGGCCACGACAGGCACTGATGCTGGTGCCTCGTGGTGCGTCGGGAGATCGATCCGGGCGGGTCGCGTCGACCCCTCCCCGTGCAGGCGGGTCCACATGGCGGGAAGGTCGTCTAGCACCTGGCGCACGAACGCGGCAGATCCGCTGACCTCGATCTCACGGTCACCGTCGCGAAGACGCAACGAGTGCGACATCGGGGCGGCGGGGACCTCTACCCGAGGCGCCGGGCGGAACGGCGGCCGGGAGTCGTTGTTGTTGAAGCTGGGTCGGGGCCCCGAGAACTGCCGGGGGCCGGAAAACGAGGGGCGGTCCGAGGACGGGCGTCCCTGATATGGGCGGTCGTCAGGCATTGGTCTCCTGGTTGTCTGCGGGTTCGTCGTGGTTGTGACCCTGGCTCCGGGTCCCACGCGGCGTGGGCTCGGCCGCCACCGGGGTGCCGACGACGTCGGCCGCGGGGTCTGGGTCCGCCTGCGCTGGCTGGGTCAGGTCGGTGATCTCGACGTGGCGATCGTCATCGGGAAGGGTGATCTGTGGAAGGTCGTCGTCATCCGACGGCGCCGGTCCGAAGAGCCGCTCCTGGATCTTGCCGCGCAGCGGTGACTGGATCAGTGCGAAGACCCCGCCGACAATCGCGGCCCCAATCAGGAGTTTGCGCACGCGGTGCGTCTTCTTCTTTGGGCGGATCGCCGTGCTCAGCTTGTCGGACGCGTCGGCAATCCGCTCGCGTGCCGCGTTGCCCGCCGCCGAGACCTTCGGGTCACTCGCGAGATGCTCGGCTGTCTCTGCCAATGTGGTCGCAGCCGTCTGGAGGGCCTGGCTCAACCCCTCCGCGCCACGCTGCACTGTCGGAAGCGCCGCACTGCCCGCGCCGCGCGCGAGTGTGACCGCATGATCGGCAAGGTCACTGATCGTATCGGCCGCGCGACCGCGGTCAAGCACGGCAGCTCTGGAACGTCGACTCCGCATGCTGCAACAAACCTCCGTTCTCACCTGCCATGTATGGCGCCAAGCCATTGAGCTGGCACCACTGGCACCAAAGGAATGATTCTACGTTGGTTGCACTGTTCAACGCTCCGCACGCGCCGTGCGGGCGCCGATCAGGCGGCGGAAGACAGTGGTGCTGCGATGTCTCTGAGCGTGATCGGCGATGCCTCGCGGGCGAGGGCCGTATCCAGCGGTGCATCGAGGAACCACCGGATGCGGGCTGCCGCAACCGGGCCGACCAGCCGTGCCAGCTCGGGCTCGGACGCGCTGTAGATTGCGCGCAGGGACGGGAACGAGCGGATCAGCTTGACGAAGGCCGCAGGCTCGAGCCCGTCGACCGCGGCGAGATGGCTCACACGACGCCGGGCGAGCGATCCGGCCTCATCGGCGTCGAGCGGGAGTTGCAACTCGATGGTGCGGATGGGCATGGGTCGAGTCTACCGAACAGATGTTCGACTTGTCAAATCGTGTCGAGCGTGCGTACGCTTGCGAGTGATGCCTCTGTACGAATACCGCTGCAACGACTGCTCGGCCGTGTTCGAGCTGCTCCGCCCGATGGCCGATCGCGAGGTCGCCGCCGTCTGCCCGAGTTGCGAGAGCCGGGCCAGCATGCCGCTGATCAGCCGGGTTGCGGTCCACGCCGGATCCGGCTCGGACGATTCGCCCTCGATGGGGGGCGGAGGCGGCGGCTGCTGCGGCGGTAGCTGCGGCTGCGGCGCCAACTGACCGAGGTTCAGCCGGCCCCCACGACAGGCACCGCGACCGGACGCTGAGCGGCACTGCCGGTCAGGTCAAGCTCGGTCTGCATGACCGACGCGAGGAAGACACGGCGATGCGCCGGGTGCGGGCCGTGCTCCCGGATGGCGGCGCGGTGTTCGGGGGCGCCATACCCTTTGTTGCTCGCCCAGTTGTAATGGGGCGCCTCCTCATGCATCCGTGTCATGAGCGCGTCCCGATGAACCTTGGCGATGATCGAGGCCGCTGAGACGGCGGGGACTTTGCGATCGCCCGCAACCAGGGAGTGGAGAGGGCGTGACACCGGAATCCGAAGGTTGCCGTCGCAGCAATACCCGTCGGCGTCGACGGCATCGACGAGTCGACGGAAGATCTCGACATTCGCCCATCCGAGGCCCCGGGCGTTGATGTCATCGACGCTCACCTCCGCGACCGCCCACGCGACGGCACGCTCGCGCAGGACAGCACCGACCAGCTCGCGTTGTCTGGCGGTCAGCAACTTGCTGTCGCGGAGCAGCGGGTGGCGGAAGCGCTGCGGCAGCACCACCGCGGCGGCGACCAGCGGACCGGCGTACGCCCCCCGACCCACCTCATCCATGCCGCACAGGCGGAAAGCGCGCCAATCGCTGACCGCGAAGGTGGTTCGGATGTAGTCGGGAACGCGGAACCGCGGCATCGGCTGGACGAGAGTGTAGCCCTCGGGTTTGCTACGGTGGCGGGGCAGCGTCCATCCCTGGGAGGCAGATCGCGTGAACGAGGTGCTCTGGACCGACGTCGCTCCGCGTGACGGGCTCCAGAACATCGCGGAGACCATCAGCACCGAAGCGAAGATTCGGCTGGTCCGCGGTCTGCTCGATGCGGGGGTGCCGCGCGTCGAAGCAACATCATTTGTGTCGCCGAGTTGGGTGCCACAACTCGCGGACGCGCCGGCGGTGCTTGCCGGTCTGCAGCCCGAGCTCGACCGGCTGCGCGTGCTGATCCCCAATCTTCGCGGGCTCGAGCTCGCCCTCGCGTACGGCGTGCGCAACGTCCTGGTCACCATCGCCGCGACCGACTCATTCAATCGACGCAATGTCAACCGGACGGTGGACCAGTCGCTCGAAGAGATCTCGCATATCTGCGAGCTCGCCAGTGAGCGCGCGTGCACCGTCGACGTCGCCGTGTCGGTCAGCTTCGGGTGTCCTTTCGAGGGACCGGTGGCGCCGGAACGAGTCGTCGAGCTGTGCGCGGACCTCGCGAGTCGCGGTGTGCAGGAGGTGGGCATCGCGGATACCATCGGCGTGGCGACGCCTGTCGATATCAGCACCATCTGTGCACTGGCCGCGGCCGCTCTGCCGATCGATCGACTCTCACTGCATGTCCACGACACGCGCGGGCTCGGGGTTGCCAACGTGATCGCGGCTTTCGATTTGGGGATTCGCCGGTTCGACGGATCCGTCGGCGGGGTTGGTGGTTGCCCCTTCGCGCCGCGCTCCACCGGCAACGTCTGCACGGAGGACGCGCTGCAAGCGTTGCACGCGCTCGGGGGTGTCACGGGCGTTGACCTCGCGGCGATGTGCGACGTCGCCGCCACGCTGGCGTCGGACCTTCGCCGCGATCTTCCGGGCAAGCTCTACCGGGCCGGGATCTGGAGTCGCGTGCCTCAGGAGACGCCTGCGGAGACGAGCGTTGGCTGAGGCGGTGTCCGAGCGGCTGGAGCGGGCACGTGCCGGTGGCCCGCAACGGCATCGGGACAAACTCTCCGCACAGAACAAGCTGTCCGCGCGCGAACGGATCGCGCGTCTCTTCGATAAGAATGCCGAGTTTGTCGAGGACGGGCTTCTGGCGGGGACAGAGGATCCGGAGCTCGCCGCTGAAGGTGTGGTGACCGGTATCGGCGTGATGCATGGCCGGACCTGTGCCGTGATGGCCAATGACCCGACCGTGAAGGCGGGTTCCTGGGGGCCGCGAACCGTTGAGAAAATCGTGCGCATCCAGGAGACGGCAGAGCGTCTGCAGATCCCCCTGGTGTACCTGGTTGATTCGGCGGGCGCGCGCATCACCGAGCAGGTGGCGATGTTCCCGGGGCGGCGCCACGCGGGGCGCATCTTCCATATGCAGGTGCGGCTTTCGGGACAGGTGCCCCAGGTCTGCGTGCTCTTCGGGCCGAGCGCCGCGGGCGGTGCATACATCCCGGCGTTCTGCGACGTCGTGATCATGATCGAGGGGAATGCCTCGATGTACCTGGGCTCACCGCGCATGGCCGAGGTCGTGGTCGGCGAGAAGGTAACCCTGGAGGAGATGGGCGGTGCGCGCATGCACTGCACCGTTAGCGGCTGCGGCGATGTGCTCGTCGCCGACGAGAACGCGGGTATCGTCGCGGCGCGACGGTATCTCGAGTACCTTCCTCAGTCCTGGCAGGCGGCGCCGCCGGTTGCGGAGTCACGCGCGGTGGCCGCCGGATCCGAGGACATCACCGACGTGATCCCCACCGAAGCGTCCAAGGGGTACGACGTGATGGCGTTCGTTCGCGGCGTCATCGACGACGGCTCATTCTTCGAGATCAAGCGTCTCTTCGCGCGCGAGATCGTCTGTGGATTCGCGCGGATCGACGGTCACGCGGTCGGGATCCTCGCATCGCAGCCTCGCTTCAAAGGCGGTGTGCTCTTTGTCGATTCGGCAGACAAGGCAACGCGCTTCATCACCTGCTGCGATGCGTTCAACGTTCCGCTGCTGTTTCTCGCCGACGTCCCCGGGTTCATGATCGGCACTGCCGTCGAGCGTCAGGGGATCATCCGGCACGGCGCCAAGATGATCGCCGCGCTTGCGCAGGCGCAGGTGCCGCGCATCTCGGTGATCCTGCGCAAGGCATACGGCGCCGGCCTCTACGCAATGAGCGGGCCCGCCTTCGAACCGGACTGCACGCTCGCCCTGCCCACCGCGCAGATCGCTGTGATGGGGCCGGAGGCGGCGATCAACGCCGTCTACTACAACAAGATCCAGGACACGCCGGAAGGCGATCGCGCCGCGTTCGTCACGGGGCTCCAGGACGAATACCGAGACGACATCGACATCTTCCGGCTCGCATCCGAACTGATCGTCGACGCGATCGTCCCGCCGCAGGAGTTGCGTGCGGAGCTGGTCCGCCGTTTTGCCGCGTACCGATCCAGGCGCCGCGCAGGCGTCGCGCGGCACCATCCCGTTCCGCCCGTCTGAACGGGCCGCAGTACAGAGCGTGATCAACTCGGGTCTCTACGGGTGGCTGCAGAGCATCGGCTACCTTGCTGTGGCGATGTTCGTCGGCATCGAGAGCCTGGGTGTGCCGCTGCCGGGGGAGACGATGCTGATCACTGCGGCGGTGTTCGCGGCGACCGGAAAGCTGTCGATCGTCGGAGTCATCGCAGCGGCGATCATCGGCGCGGTGATCGGTGACAACATCGGCTTCGGCATCGGCTGGTTCGGCGGGTATCCGCTGCTTCGCCGTTTCGGCAAGTATGTCCACCTTGACGAAGCCAAGCTGAAGGTGGGGCGCTACATCTTCATGCGCCAGGGCGCGAAGGTCGTCTTCTTCGGTCGCTTCGTCTCCGTGCTGCGTACGTACGCGGCCTTTCTCGCCGGGACCAACCACATGCACTGGAGCCGTTTCCTCATCGCCAACGCGCTCGGTGCCATTGTCTGGGCGACGATCTACGGCGTCGGGGCATATGCCGCCAGCAGTGTGATCGCAAAGCTGAGCACGCCTGTTGAGATCGGGTTCGCCGCGCTCGCGGTGGTCGTGATCGTGGGCGCGGCCATCTTCGTGCGCAACAACATCAAGCGACTCGAGGCAGTCGCCGAAGCCGCGCTCCCGGGGCCGCTCGAGGGATTCTCGGCGTAGCGGGCGGCGTCAGAAGGCGGGGTTGGCCACCGATCCGCCGGTGGATCCTGGTGAGCTCGGTGCCGGCGCGGTGATCAGCTCGGCGCGCCAGACCAGGCGGTTGTAGTCCTGCCACCACGGGTCGCAGGTGATCATCGTCAGCTCATGCCCCGCGGTCGGCACCAGCTGGGTCACCTGGTTCGGCGCGAGATCCCATTTGCTCGTCACCTTGTAGACGAAGGTCTGACAGGTGCGATTCTGGATCGTGATGGTGTCGCCGACATTGAGCTGGTTGATGTACTGGAAGTCGGGCTCGCGGTGAAACGCGATGATCACGTTCCCCTGCTGACCCGGATTGGGCGTGCCCGAGTAGTGCACCATCGACCGCGAATTCAGCAGGGTCCAGGTGCCGTTGCCCGCAACCGCTGCGTAGTGGTACTGGGCAGGGGCTCCGAAATTGACAAGCGCGTAGTCGGTCGTGGAACTCGTGCCGCAGGTCGGTGACGTGGAGGCGGCCGGCACCGGCACGACCGGATGCGTGGCGCCGCCCTTCCAGTGGTTCAGCGCCGTCGAATCCGTGGCGCCCCTCTGGAAGACGCCGATCAGCGGCCCCGCGATCAGCGCGCCTCCGGCAATGATCGAACCGACTCCGAGCGCGAGCAGCACCATCCAGAGGCGGATCGGTCTGCGTTCAGGCCGGCGCGCGCCCTTGACGCCGTCGGCCGTGAGATCGGAAGCCATCACTCACAGAATAGCCAGCATTCCATGGCCACGCGGTCACGCTGGCGCGACGGCCCGTCGCAGCCAACCCTGGGATGTGTGGCTAGCGGTTGCGCGGGTTCCGGGGCCGCTTGCGGCCGTAGGCGACCCCTTCAGCGACCGGATCGAAGGCGGCCCCCGGCCCGGTGGCCGGGGTGATGCCTTCGCCCTGCACAAACACTTTGCGAGAGCCGACGTCGATCAGGTACGCGAGAGATTGGCCGCCCGACTGGTCGGGGATCATCGAGACGTCAGCGACGGTGCCGGTACGCCGGCTGCCGCCATAGGGGAAGCTGACCCTCGTCCCTACCGCGATTGGGCCGCCGTCACTCACCGAGGCGCTGCGCGGAAGCAGTCGCTGCAGTAAACGGGCTTGTCGCCGCGAGGCTGGAAGGGGACGCGCGCCACGCCGCCACACCCAGCACAGGGGACCTCGTACATCTGGCGAGGGCCGTTGCTGCGGTATCCACCGCCGCCACCGCCGCTCCCGCCGAAGCCGCCGCCACCGCCACCGCCACCGCCGCCGCTCTGACGGCGAGCCGCTCTGCAGCTGGGGCAGCGAGAAGGGGGGTTTGTGAGGCCACGAGAAGCAAAGAAGTCCTGCTCGCCCTCAGTCCAAATGAAGTCGACGCCGCAATCGCGGCAACGTAGAGTCTGGTCTACCGACACGCGCCTTGTTCCTCCGTCCGGCGCGTTGTGATACGGCGCCCGGGTTGGTGATAGTTACCGGATAACAGTACACGGTCGAGAGGGTCCTCGCAAACGGACAAACGCGTGACGGCCCAGCCTTTCCACTGCGCTGTTACGATCGTGCGATCCCTGGACAGGAGCAGGCCGGAGACGCACAGGGCGCCTCGGTGGCTGCCGGTGGGGCGGAGGGTTAGCTCCAATGCCGACGACACGCCATCGCCTCTTCACGTCTGAGTCCGTGACCGAGGGGCACCCCGACAAGGTCGCGGATCAGATCAGCGACGCCGTTCTGGACGCCGTGCTCAGCAAGGACCCGCTCGGCCGCGTCGCCTGTGAGACCGCCCTCAGCACCGGGACGGTCCTCGTGTTCGGCGAGATCACGACCGAGGCCTACGTCGACATCGCCGGCCTGGTCCGGAAGACCATCAAGGAGATCGGCTACACGCGCGCCAAGTACGGGATCGACTGGGAGACCTGTGGCGTGCTGGTCGGGATCGACGAGCAGTCCCCCGACATCTCCCAGGGCGTCAACCACGGCGGCGCCGGGGACCAGGGAATGATGTTCGGGTTCGCCTGCGACGAGACCCCCGAGCTGATGCCGGCGCCGATCCAGATGGCCCACCAGCTCGCCCGGCAGCTTGCGGTGCTCCGCCGCGACGGGACGCTGCGCTGGGCTCGCCCGGACGGCAAGACCCAGGTCACGATCGAATATGACGGCGATGGCCGCCCACGCCGGGTCGACACGGTCCTCGTGAGCGTGCAACACGGCGAGGAGGTCAGCCAGGAGCAGATCTTCGAGGACGTCCAGCACCATGTGGTCGGCAAGGTCATCCCCCCGGAGTGGCTCGACGCGGCCACCAAGCGCTACGTCAACCCCACCGGCCGCTTCGTCATCGGGGGACCGATGGCCGACGCGGGCCTGACCGGCCGCAAGATCATCGTCGACACCTACGGCGGCTACGCCCGCCACGGCGGCGGTGCCTTCAGCGGCAAGGACCCGTCGAAGGTCGATCGCAGCGCGGCCTATGGAGCGCGCTGGGCGGCGAAGAACGTCGTCGCGGCAGGGATGGCCTCGAAGTGCGAGATCCAGGTCGCCTACGCGATCGGCCTCGCCAAGCCCGTCTCGGTGCTCGTCGAGACCTTCGGGACCGAGAAGGTCCCAACCGACATGATCGCCTCGCTCATCGATGAGTACATCGACCTGTCGCCCTTCGGGATCATGAGCGCCCTCGAATTGCGCCGCCCGATCTACCGCCAGGTCGCCGCGTACGGCCACTTCGGCCGGAGCGATCTCGACCTTCCATGGGAACGGACGACCCTGGCCGAGCAGTGGGCCCAGGATGCGGGCACCGAGCCGCTCCTCGTCGCGGCCGCCACGGCATAGATCCAGCGGAGCGAGGAAGGCGGCGCGTGGGCTTCCACATCCTCGTCCTCGCGGGCGGGAGCGGCACGCGACTGTGGCCGCTGAGCCGGAGCTCGACGCCGAAGCACCTGCTGCCGCTGGCACCGGGCGGCGAGACCCTGCTGCGATCGACGCTGGATCGCGTGACGGGGCTTGGCGACAGCGTCCGCGTGGTGACTGCCGCCAACCAGGCGCCCGGGTGCCGATCGACCCTCGGTGGGCTCGGGCTCGATGAGGCCTCGATCATCGAGGAGCCGGAGGCACGAGGCACCGGTCCGGCGCTCGCGCTTGCCGTCGGGCTGATCGAACGTGAGGACCCCGATGCGCTGATTGCCAGCGTTCACGCCGACCACCGCGTCAGCGACCGGGACGCCTACCGTGCGGCGGTGGTTGCGTCCGCCGGGTGGGCGGCCGCGACCGACGGGCTGGCCACGGTTGGGCTCGTCCCTGCCGCCCCCGTGACCGGGTTCGGGTACATCGAGGTGTCGGCGCCGCGAGACCCCGTGGCCTGGCGGCCGCCGGCGGGTAGCCCCCCCGGCATCGCTGCCGCGGCGGGCGCACTCCCGGCATTCGAGTCTGCCGGCTTCAAGGAGAAGCCCTCAGCCGAGCTGGCCCGGAGCTACGTCGCGGACGGCCGGCATCTGTGGAACCTCGGACTCTTTTCATGGACCGCGCGCCGCTTCCGCGCCGAGCTCGCCGCCGCGGATCCCAAGCTGGCGGCCACCATCGACGAGGTCGTCGACGCGCGGCTCAGTGGTGACGACGCCCTGGCCAAGCGGCTCTACGCCGGGTTGCCGCTGCGACCGGTGGAACCCCTCGTGCTCGAGCGCACGCACCGCCTCACGGTCGTGCAGGCATCGTTCGGCTGGTCAGACCTCGGGTCGTGGCTCGATGTCGGCCAGTCACGTTCGGCGGACGGCGATGCCGACGCCAACGGGAATGTCACCGAGGGAGACGTGGTCCTGACGTCGGCCCATGGATGCACGGTGATCTCCCGCTCCGGGCGGATTGTCGCCGTTGCCGGAATCGACGGCATCGTGGTGATCGACACCCCGGACGCGGTGCTGGTCGTCCCCTCGGACAAGGCGCAGCTGGTCAAGCTGATCGTGGAAGCACTGCGCGCATCCCGGCGCGACGATCTCCTCTAACCTGTCGAGCACGCCGCACCCGTGCGCTTAGAATGGTGGCGATGACGCCGAACCCGATCAGGTTCGGGACCGACGGATGGCGAGCCGTGGTCGCGGATGATTTCACCTACGCGAATGTCCGCGCCGTTGCCCAGGGTGTCGCGGGATTTCTCGGCAACGAGACACGTCCGGTCGTGGTGGGGCACGACTCCCGGTACTGCGCCGAGCTGTTCGCGCGAGAGGTGGCTCGCGTCCTGGTGGCGAACGGGCTCAATGTCGTCCTGCTCGACCGTGTGACCCCGACCCCGGCGGTGTCGTGGGCCATCACCCAGCAGCATGCCGCGGGCGGCGTCGTCGTGACCGCCAGCCACAACTCCGCCGAATTCAACGGGATCAAATACAAGCCGGACTTCGGCGGCTCGGCGCCACCCGAGATCGTCGCGGAGATCGAGCGACATACGGCAGTCGCCCTCGAAGCAGGCGTCACCGAGATGACCTACGACGAGGCGGTGGCCAGCGGCAGGCTGCGCACCGTCAACCCGCTCCCGGACTTCTTCCTGCAATTGGCCAGGATGGTCGATCTCGAGGCGCTCCGGGGCCATGGTCTTCGCGTGCTCCATGAGGCCATGTACGGCGCCGGCGCCGGCCTGATCGCTCGAGCCCTCGGCGGCGGGGCCACGACGGTTGAGGAGTTGCACGGCGAGCGCAACCCCGGCTTCGGTGGGATGCACCCCGAGCCGATCGATCGCTACATGCCCGAGGCGATGGAGCGCATGAGGTCGGGCGGGTTCGACCTCGGTATCGCCAACGACGGCGACGCGGATCGTGTCGGCATCATCGATGAGACCGGGCGATACATCAACCAGCTCCAGGTGATGGCGCTCTTCGCGATGTACCTGCTCGAGAAGCGGGGCCTTCGCGGGGACATCGTTCGATCGGTGACCACGTCGGGCATGCTCGACGTGCTCGGCGAGCGCTTCGGCGTGACCGTGCACGAGATGCCGGTCGGCTTCAAGTACATCGGCACCAAGATGATGGAGACGGACGCGATCCTCGGTGGCGAAGAGTCGGGCGGCTACGCCTTCCGCGGACATATCCCCGAGCGGGACGGCATCCTTTCCGGACTCATGATGGCGTCGATGATCGTCGACTACGGTATGCCGCTCTCCGGAATCCTCGCCCATCTGGAGGAGCTCGTCGGCCCCCACGCCTACGACCGCCACGATATTCGCTTCCCGCGTGAGGGCTACGAGGAGCGCAAGGAACAGATCTACGCGCGCATGCACCAGAACGAGCCCGACAACCTGGCGGGGAGCAAGGTGGTGCGCACCCGGACCGACGACGGGTTCAAGTTCTATATGGACGACGGCGCCTGGGTGCTGATGCGCATGAGTGGTACGGAGCCGTTGATGCGCGTCTATGCGGAGGCGACGACACGCGAGCGCGTCGAGCAGTTGATCGCCGCGCTCGAGAACCAGAGCGGCGTCAACGCGCGGATCGCGATGGGGGCCTCGGAGTGACCCACGTCGCGGCTGACTCCGGGCCGGTGCGAGCCGTTGGGGCAGGGAGGGTGGAGAAGCCGTGGGGATACGAGATGCGATGGGCGGTGACCGAGCGCTACGCGGGAAAGCTCATCCACATCGCCCGGGGACACTCGTTGAGCCTCCAGTACCACGTCCAGAAGGAAGAATCGATCCACCTGATCTCGGGAGCCATGGACCTCCAGCTCGAGAACGACAGTGGTGAGATGCAGACTCACCGGCTCGGAGCCGGGATGAGCGCCCACATCCGGCCCGGCCGCAGACATCGGTTCGTTGCCGTCGAGGACACGGACATCTTCGAGGTGTCTTCGCCCGAGATCGATGACGTCGTTCGCATCGAGGACAACTACGGACGCGCCGGCACCTCGGCTCCCTGAACCGGCTCCTGCCGAGTTCTCCACCGTTTCCACAGGCTGACGTGGATAATCGAACAGGTTTTCGCCGTCGTGGTCACGGTTATCTCGCCGACCAGGCGCGAAGCGCGCTCGGCATCACGGGCGAGGTCCGTGTCCTCGCCGAGATCCCGCTCCCGATGGTCCACACGGCCTTCGGGCTCGCAGTCGTGGCGGCCGAGGTGCTCCTCCGGCCTGAGGCCGTGGGCTTGGATCGCAGCGCGGCAGCCGACGCCGGGCTTGCGATCCTCACCGGCCTCGTCCTGGTCGCCTACGACTTTCTGATCTACCCGTCCGATTCGAGGCCAGGGCCGGTCGGTACGGCACTGCCCATGGCGGCCGTCCTCTCGTTCGGGACTCTGCTGGCGATTGCCGTGCTGCCACTGCCGATCCGGATCGCCGGCGGCATGATCGCGGCGGTCGTGATCGGCGGGGTGCCGCGCCTGGCGGGCCGTCGCGCGCTGGGCAAGGAGGGGTGGTTCACGCGGCTGGTCCGGGACGTCTCCGGCATCGCCGTGCTGGCACCGGTGTTGCTTGGGGGCGCCTCACCCACGCTGCCGCCGCGGCTCCGCCTCGCGGCAGTGGTCGCCGTCGTGTTCCTTGTGAGCCTCGACAGTCTTCGAACGGAACGCCTGTCGATCCGGCTCACGATCCTGTTCGCACTCCTCGTCGCCGCCATCGTGCTCGGCGGGTCCGCCGTGGTGGGGGCGAACAGTGCGCATACGGGATTGAGGGCAGCGGTCCTGCTCGTCCTCTGGTACGGCGCGCGCGGCGTCGCCGGCGCCGTCGGCGGTCCGCTACGACGCCCTGGCCTCGTTGCCGAGTACGCGGTGTTCGTGGTCGCGGCCGGCGCGGGGCTGATCTGGATCAACACGACGCACCTCTGAGGTGCGCAGCAGCCGTCAGGAGAGGCGCAGGCTCTCGCCCGTGGTGGCCCGCGAGGGCGTGGCATCTGCGGAGTGGAGGCGTTCCACCTGGGCGTGGGACTTCTCGACCTGCTCCGAAAGATCCCGCACGGTGATCTTCATCGCCTCGAGAGCGCGAAGCTTGTACGTGTCGATCTGATCGAGCGCAGCGAAGACGTTGTCCCAGGCGCGTTGCAGTGAGCCCATGTCGATGCCCGGGCTCGCGGCCTGGCTCTCCACGGTTGCCGTCTGGTCCCGGAGCACCGCGGAGGTGCTCTCGATCATCGCGCTGGTCGTCTCGTTGACCGCCTTGACCTGCTCGCTGACCAGCTTCTGATTGGTGAGAGCTTGCGCAACCATGACAGCGGTCCGGAGGGCGGCGACCGTCGTCGTCGTGGCCGTACGGACCGCGCGCACGAGTTCGCGGTTGTTGACCTCGACCACGCGCAGCGCCGCGTATCCCTGCACCGCGACCGCGAGCTGGGTAAGGATCTCCTGGCGGCGGCGTCGGACAGGGTAGAGGATGTCCTCCTGAAGGACCCGGGCACGCTCGGGATCACCGATCGCCAGGTGGTTGATCTGCGTTTCGAGACCGGTGTCGAGCTTTTCCGCCATGTACGTGTACTGGCGGAGCGTCTCCATCTGCGACCAGAGCGCCTTCTGCTCCTGGCCGATCGCCGCGTTGTCCTTCTCGAGCTCGGCTCCGCCCTCACGCAGGGCACCCACGATGCCTTCGATGTGGCTCTGCGACTTCTGGTACTTGGCGAAGTACGCGCGCACCCGGTCGCCGAAGGGAACCACGCCCAGGAGCTTGCGGGGACCGCCCTGGGTCAGATCGTGCTTCGCCGGATTCAGCTCCTCGACCGAGCGGCGCAGGTCGAGGAGGCTCTTGGCGATCGGGGCGTCGCCCTGACCGAGGCCCCGCATCGCGCGGGTCGGGCGGTCGAGCAAGCGGTTGCTCATCTCGGACGTCGACCTGATCTCGCGGTTGGCAAGGCTGTCGATGTCGTCGACCCGTCTGCGGTAGTCGTCGCCGTGGACGTCGATCGCTCGGACGCTCCCCACGAAGGTCGCCACCAGGGCGTCGATCCGTTTGGCGGCGTCAGGGTCGATGGTGACCTCGCGCTCGGCCTCGGCGGGCCCGACCGTCGTGGCGGCCTCAGGTGCCGAGAGCGAGAGCTCGGGAGGGTCTGTCGTCACTGAGTCACATGCTCCTCGCTGACGTCCGTACCGGCGGGCGCCGGGTCCGTGATCGTGACAGGAGTCTGCCGCTTGCGCCGGCCGTTGCGGTCACCGTTCTCATACGCCGCGCCGTTGCGGGCCCCGCTGAGATGCTGCGACGCGTCCGGCGGCGATGAGGCCGCCCGGGTGATTGCCGGCAGCAACGACTGGCGCGCCAACCCGGTCAGCGCTCCCGCCTGCTGGATGATCTCCGCGAGCGCACCGGTCACGCCCTGGGCGCCGTTCAGAACGGTGAACTGGTCGACGTGCTCGAATGGAGCGGCCGCCGCGGCGACGATCTCCGGGAGCTTCTCTGCGATCTGCTGCGCAATGACAGCTTCCTGGTTCTGGCTCATCGCCGCCGCTCGCCGCTCGATGCCGGCTGCCTCCGCCTCCATACGCGCGCGAATGGAGGCGGCCTCGGCGAGGCCCTTGGCCTTGATGGCATCAGCCTCGGCCTGGCCGGTGAGACGCGTGGCATCTGCCTGAGCCGTCGCCTGCATCTTGAGCGCCGCGGCCTGTGCCTCGGCTTGCACTTTGGTCTGAGCTGCGACCGCCTCGGCGCGCAGGCGAACCTCCTGCGCCTCTGCCTCCGCCTGGCGGATGCGCACGTCGCGGCCGGCCGCGGCCAGGGTCGTCTGGCGGTACGCCTCGGCGTCCGCGGGACGGCGAACATCGACCTGGAGCTGCTGCTCCTTCTGTTGTGCCTGCAGCTCCGCAACGCGAGTCTGCTCGGTGACCACCGCCTGGTGCGCCTTGGCCTCGGACAGTGGGCCCTGCTGGGCGGCGAGCTGGGTCGCGGTGTCGACCTCGGCCTGGTAGCCGGCTTTCTTGATGTTGGTGTCGCGTGCTGACTCCGCCATCTGCGCCAGGGCGATCTGCTCCTGGCTCACCGCCGTGCGCTCGGAGTTGGCGCGCGCGATACGAGCGTTCTGCTCCACTTCGGCCTGGTGCGGAGCTGCGAGGTTCTCGATGTAGTTCGACGGGCTCGTGATCGACTGGATCTGGAAGCTGTCGATCACCAACCCAAAGGACTCCATCTCCTGCGAGCAGCGATCGCGCACCTGCTGGGCGAACTTGTCCTGATCGCTGATCATGTCCTCGACGGTCATCGAGCCGGCGATGGCGCGAAGATGCCCGACGAAGACGTTCTGGACCTTGGTCTCGAGCTCCTGGGCGGGGCGGTCGAGGAAACGCCGGGCAGCGTTGGCGATCGAGCGGTAATCGTCACCGACCTTGTAGACGATCACGCCACGCAGGTCGATGCGGATCTTCTGCTGCGACACGCACGGCACGCCGATCTCACTCTCGTGGGCCTCGAGGGACAGGCGGCGAACTCGGGTGATGCCGGGTGCGACCAGGCATCCGCGTCCGGTGACGATGCGGAAGCCCATGCTCTCCCCGACGCCGTCAGGGCGCTGGCTGGTCCGGAACCCGGACACGATCAGCGCTTCATCGGGCTCGGCGACCCGCCACGCCGCCCGGAACAGGAGCACCAGGATCACCAGGCCGCCAATGATGATTCCCAGGATCACGTAGGCGAGCGTTGTCATCGTGGCAACCTCATGGTGTCCGTCGGCGCGACCTCAACGGTGCGGCCGCCCAGGCTACCCACCACAAGGACCTGGGAATGTTTGGTGATCGTTGCTGCCTTGTCCGATGCACAGGCGAGGAAACGCTCGGTGCCCGCGCGCACCTCGATGAGCACCTCACCCAGGTGTCCTGGTGTGATGTCGGCGGTCACTCTCGCCAGCTTGCCGACAACGTCTATGGCCATCGTTCAGGCTCCTTCTTGAGGAGGATCGTACCCGCGCTTTCGGCACCCGAATCCTGCCGCCGCAGGCTCTCAGAAATGTCTCCGCGCGGCTGAAATCCGACCTCGTCAGCGCTCGAGTTTGCGCCGCTCGGTATACAGGGCGGCGTCGGCCCTGGAGATGACCGATTCAGCGGTGTCAGCCTCACCAACGTTGGTCATCCCGACGCTCACGGTGTGACCGCTTTTCGCGGTGTACTGACGGCGAATGTCGGTCAGGGTCCGCTCCGCATCGTCTGGGGCCACATCGACCAGGGCGCACAGGAATTCGTCGCCTCCGTAGCGGATCACGAGGTCGTACGAGCGCACCCGTTTGCGAATGGCCGCGACCATCTCGACGAGCACACGGTCACCCGCGGGATGCCCCTGGGTGTCGTTCACATGCTTGAGCCCGTCGACGTCGAGAAAGATCACGACGATGCCCTTGCCGCCGACGCGGCGGAATCGATCGATCTCGCGTTGCAGTGCGGCCAGGCCGGCACTCCGGCGCAGGGCTCCGGTGAGGTCGTCGGTGGCTGCCACCTCGGCGAGCCTGGACGTGTAGGCGGCCATCGCACGGAGCCGGTCGAGTGCGGAGCGGAGTTGCGCGGCGTCGAGGCCCGCGAGCACGGCGGGCTCGAGCCCGAGTGCCGTGGCGAGCACCTTGCGCGTGACCTCGACCGAGAGACGCCGGCTGTTTCGGAGTTCGGGTTGAGCGGTCCAGCCGACGAAATCGCGGGTGGGCGATTCCGAGGACAGGGCGGCGATTGCGGCTGCGGGCGCGGGAACAGGCACCCCCGAGATCGGACTCCCGGAGGCAGGAGTTGTCTCCCTGATCGATGCCATCACTTCCTTAGCGGATCGGTGCCGAGAGCCGGTTCCTCTCCCAGCCAGATTACATGCCCAGATAGGCTCGCTGAATATCGGGCGAGGCGATCAACTCCTCAGCCGGTCCGGAGAGCGCCACCGAGCCCGTCTCGAGGACGTAGCCGCGCACTGCGGTCTTGAGCGCCAGGAGCGCGTTCTGTTCGATGAGCAGGATCGTCGTTCCCTTGGCGTTGATTTCGCGGATGACCTCGAAGATCGCGTCGACGAGGATTGGCGCCAGACCGAGCGACGGCTCGTCCAGGAGCAGGACCTTCGGAGAGCTCATCAGCGCGCGTCCGATCGCGACCATCTGCTGCTCCCCGCCGCTGAGGCTGCCGGCGAGCTGTGAGTCGCGCTCGCGCAGGCGGGGAAACAGCGTGTAGACGCTCTCGAGATCTGTGCGGATACCCGCCCGGTCCCCGCGGGAATATGCGCCCATGTCCAGGTTCTCGCGAACCGTCATGCGCGGGAAGAGACGGCGCCCTTCAGGCGCGTGCCCGACGCCGAGCCGCGCGATCTGCGCCGCGCCCATGCCACGGGTCGTCTTGCCGAACAACCGCACTTCACCGGTGCGCGGCGAGATCAGCCCGCTGATGGTGCGAAGTGTCGTCGTCTTGCCGGCGCCGTTGCTGCCGATCAGCGCCACGATCTCGCCCTGGCGAACCTCGAGCGTGACCTTGCTCAGCGCGTTGACGCGACCGTAATAGACGTCGATCTCGCGGAGATCGATGACCTTGTCCACGCCGCCAGCCGAGTCCGGCGCAGCCACCGACTGTCCGTTCTCGCTCATGCCGACTGCATCTCGTTGCTCGCGCCGGTTCCGAGGTACGCCTCGATGACTCGCGGGTTGGTACGCACATCGGCAGGGCTGCCCTCGGCGATCTTCTCGCCGTGGTCGAGGACCACGATGCGGTGGCTCACCTCCATGACGAGACGCATGTCGTGCTCGATGAGCAGGATGGTCAATCCCTCGTCGCGCAACCGCGCGATGAGCTGCATCAACTCCTTCTTCTCCTGCGTGTTGAGGCCCGCAGCGGGCTCATCGAGGAGCAGGAGTCGTGGCTGGGTGGCGAGCGCGCGCGCGATCTCGAGCCGGCGCTGCAGCCCGTACGGCATCTCGCGTGCGTACGACCCTGCATATCGCGACAGGCCGAGCAGGTCGAGCAACTCGAGCGCTCGCTGTTCGACCGAGCGCTCCTCCCGTCGCGCGCGCCCCGTGCGAAACGCGCCGTCCCAGACCCGCTCCTTCATCCACCAGTGGGCTCCGACCATGACGTTGTCAACCGCCGTCATGAAAGCGAAGAGGCGGATGTTCTGGAACGTGCGTGCGATGCCGAGCTTCGTGATCCGATGCGGCGGCAGCCCCGAGATGGGTTCGCCGTCGAGGGTGATCGAGCCGGAGGTGATTGGAAAGAGACCCGTGACGCAGTTGAAGGCGGTTGTCTTGCCCGCGCCGTTGGGACCGATCATCGACAGGATCTCGCCGCGATCGAGGTTGAAGCTGACGTCGGAGACGGCCAGCAGTCCGCCGAAGCGCTTGCTGACATGGGCGAGCTCGAGCAGGGCCAACTCAGGCGACCCCCTGCACCGCGGCGAGCGATTCGCTTTCTCCGCCGCTTTCCAGCTCGATCTGGCGCGCGCGGCTGGGTAAGAGGCCTCCCGGTCGTAACAGCATCATGAGAATGAGCGCGAGGCCGTAGATGATGTACGTGTACGAGCTGAAGTCGATACCTGCGAGCCCCGGCACGTGCACTGTCTGACTGAGCGTGGTCGACCATTCGTTCATGTTCGGAAGCACCCAGAAGATGACGAAGGTCAGGATGAAGCTGCCGAGGATGACGCCCGCGATGTTGCCGATGCCACCGAGCACGATGATGCTGAGCACAGCAATCGAGACGGAGAAGCTGAAGTCATCGGGCGACACGATGCTGACGATCGACCCGTAGAACGCGCCGGCAAGTCCGCTGACCGATGCGCCGATCGCGAATGCGAGCAGCTTGGTCGTCGTTGTGTTGATGCCGGTGGATGCGGCTGCCACCTCATCCTCTCGCAGCGCCACCCACGCTCGCCCGACCCGTGATCGTTCGATGTTGCGGAGCAGGACGATCACCACCAGCGAGACCAGGAGCAGCGACCAGTAGTACCAACGAGGGCTGGTGCTGAAGTTGAGGAACCAGAACTTGGGTTGATCGATACCGGAGATGCCGTTCGGCCCGCCGGTGAGGTTGAACACGTTGTTGGTCGCGAGGTCCGGGATGATCTCGCCGAAACCGAGCGTGACGATGGCGAGATAGTCGCCGCGAAGGCGCAGCGTCGGTGCGCCGAGGACGGCGCCGAACAGCGATGCGATTGCGGCTCCGAGAAAGATGAGGATCCACAGCGGCCAGTGGATGTTGTGCGTGGGAGACGCGAATGACGCGCACGCATATGCGCCGATTGCGAAGAACGCCGCGTACCCGAGGTCGAGCAGTCCGGCGAACCCGACCACCACGTTGAGCCCGAGTGCGAGCAGCATGTAGATCGCGAGGCTTCCCGCCGCCCAGTCGAGGAAGTCGGGGGCCTGGTGGAACATCAGCGGAAGGAAGATGCCGAAGGGCAGCACCGCAATCCCGAACGCGAGCGTCTGCCGACCCACGACCCAGGGACGGGCTCCATATACGAGCGCCGCGAGCGCGTAGCCGTACATGGTCAGCCACACAGCGGAATCCGTGTACGTGCCTGGCCCGAAGCTCCCGAAGAGCGGCTCCTCCTGGATGACGCTGACGAGGAACCAGATGACCACTGTCAGCGCAAAACCGACCAACGCGGCGATCAGGCGGATCCGGTCAGCGCGGCGTCCAAATGTCGTACCCCGAAGGCGTGCCAAGGGCTCGACCAGCGGGGAGGCCACCAGGATCACCATGGTCACCGCGAGGACGTAGATCAGGATGGTCCCGACGCCCGTGGGGGGTGAGATCAACGCATCCTGGGGGCTGAACCCGGCGCCTGCCGAGTACGCGTCCACGAACCAGGGCAGCAACCAGCCCATGAGCACGAGCGCCGCAGCCGTTGACGAGAGAATCCAGAACACGGTGTTGCCCCGGGTCCGTTGACCCTGGCCCGTGTCGGCGCGGAACAACGAGCGGAAGCGGTCAGGCACGAGTGGTCACCTCGACACCGAAGAGACCCACGGGACGGAACGTGAGGATGAGCACGAGCACCGCAAAGATGAGCGCCTCACTCCATTCCCCTCCGAACAGCGATCCTCCGAACACATAGATGATGCCGATGAGGAAACCGCCGACGCCTGCGCCGACGATGTTGCCGATCCCTCCGAGTACGGCCGCGGTGAAAGCGATGATTCCCAGGTGGAACCCGATGTTCCATTTGAGAACGCCGTAGTTGATGCTGTAGATGATCGCGGCGGCGGCGGCGAGTGCTGAACCGATGAAGAAGGTCGCGGAGATCGTGCGGTTGATGTTGATGCCGCAGAGGAGTGCGGCGGTGCGGTCCTGCGCTGTCGAACGCATCGCTTTGCCGAGTCGCGTCCGGCGTACGAACGCGCCCAGCGCGAACATCAACACCAGCGCCATCCCGATGACGAACAGATCGGTGTAGCCCACGCTCACACCCGCTATCGAGAAGGCCTGCCCGTTGATCCACGACGCCATGTGCGTGGTGACATTGTCCGGGCCCTCGACCACGAGCATGATGCCCTCGATGAGGAAGGAGACACCGATTGCCGTGATCAACGGCGCCAGTCGCGGCGCGTCCCGGAGACGTCGATAGGCGACGAACTCGATGACGACGCCGGTGACCCCTGCCGCGATCATCGACAGAGGGAAGACGATGACAAGAGCGAGGAGGAGGCCTCCGAAGCTGCCCGTGGCAAGCGCATCAAGGTGAAAGACGCTCGCGAATCCAAAAGCGTAGAACCCTGATGCTGTGAAGACATCGCCGTGGGCGAAGTTGATCAGCTCGATGATGCCGTACACCATCGTGTAGCCGATGGCCACCAGCGCGTAGATCGCGCCGAGCACGAGCGCATTCTTGATCTGCTCGCCCATGAGCGTGAAGCCGTGTTGCACGCCGGTGAGGCCAATCGCCAGCGCCATCATCACGAGCAGGACGGCCGCGAAGTACGTCGATATCCACCCCTGGACCAGGCGGACGACAGGTGCTATCCCACCAAGGGCTCCGCCGGCTCGACCATGACGGGGCCCGAGTCCGGCCTGCGCAACGAGCGTCGCGGCTCCGCCGCGGTTGGCGCCGACAGCCGCCGCTCCCGGGTCGGCGGCTGAGGGTCCGTTGTGCTCAGTCATGGTCCCGTCTCCCCAAACGCGAAAAAGGGGAGAGCGCCGAGCGCTCTCCCCTAATCGTCAATCGTCGATCAGCTCTTCACCGTGACTTTGCCGCTGGTATCCACCGCGTAGGTGTTGACACCGACCCAGTTACCGCTGGTCACCTTGTACAGGGTGAACCCGGTGTTGGTCGTGTCGCCGTTGGCATCGAAGGTCGTGTGACCGAGCGCCCCGTCGTACGAGGTGTTGTGCAACTGCGCAACCACCGCATCGCGGAACGCCTGGGGGGACGAGAGCGGCTGGCCGCCGTTGGCAACCAGGACCGCGTGAATCGCCTGAAGGAGGATGTTCATCGCGTCGTAGCCGTACGCCGTGTAGGGCTCCTTCGTTCCGTCGTTGTAGGGAGCGGCCTTGGTCGAGTACGCCGCGGCGTACTGCGAGAAGAAGGTCGCCGAGCTCGCGAGCTTGGTGACGTCAGGAGCGCTCGTCGCGTAGCTGCCCTCGGCCTCGCTCGTGTTCGCGCCCGAGTTGGCGTCGCTGATGAACTTCGTGTCCTGGCAGCCGTCACCGCCGAGGAGCGGGACGTTGAATCCGGCGGATCCCATGTCACGACGCACCAGGCCGCAGCCATTGCCCGTGGTGCCACCGAAGAAGATGGCCTGCGCGCCTTCGCTCTTCGCGAGACTGATCTGCGTGGAGAAGGTCGTGGTGTTGCCCGGGAGGCTCGCTGAGCCAACCACGGTGCCACCGTCGGCCGTGTAGTACTTCTTGAAGAGGAGCGCGAGGCCACGGCCGTACGCTTCCTGATCGTCGAAGACGTAGACCTTGGTGGCGGGGATCACCTTGAACGCGATGTAGGCGTCGATCTCGCTCTGCTGCACGTCGCTCGCGATGACCCGGAAGTACGTGTGCGGCCCTGTGTACAGGGATGCGGTGTTGATGTTGATGGTCGGGTCACTGCACACCGGCACGACTGCGGTCAGGCAGGGGTTGGTGTTCGAAGGGCTGATGATCGCCAGGTGGTTTGTCGAGGCCACCGGGATCTCGGCCAGCGCGACCGACGAGTTGAACGGCCCGACCACGCCCATGACTGTTGCGTCAGAGGCGAGCGCCGTGATGTTCGCGGCTCCCTGTGCCGGGTCATGCCCGTTCTTGAGGACCGTCGAGTCGTCCTTGCTGACGTACTTCAGCGTGCAGCCCCCCAGCAGCTTGTGCGCGATCGCCTGGTTGACGGCGAGCTCGGCGGCGAGCTGCGGGAACGGGCCGTCCGTCGCGTCACCACCGGTCAGCGGCAGATCGGTTGCCACGGTGATCGTGCCGTGGCATCCGGCGATCCCGGTTGCCCCGCCGCTCGATGAGGTCGGGGTGGACGAGGTGCCGCAGGCGGCTAACACGCCAAGCGCGGCAACCGTTCCAATCGACAACAACCCTTTGGTGGGCTTGACCATGTGCTGGGTTCTCCTCTCTCTGCGAGGCAATTGCTGGTGAGGGCCCTTGTGTACACTCGGGCACGACTGGTTGTCAATCGCCCATTGGAACTACCCGGCGGAAACCAGCGCAAATCCCGGCCAGATCCGGGTCGAATCCAAGGACCCTCCCAACCTCGCTAGGATCATCCGTCATGGTCTTCGCTGCCGTTGCGAGTGGGCTGAGTGCAGCGTTTGCTGTGGTGGTCTTCCTCAGGTTCCTTCGAAGCCGGCGCCCTGCCTTCGCGGCCTGGACCCTCGGCCTCGCCATCTTCGCCGCGGCCGCGGCATTCCAGGCGGCTGGAGAGACCGGCGGTTGGTCACCGGCCGTGTTCCGTGGCTTCTACCTCCTGGGCGGCGTGCTCGGAGTCATCTATCTCGCGCTGGGCACCATCTTCCTGCTGGCTCCGCGACGGGTCGCCTGGACGTGCGCGATTGTGCTGGCCGCGATCACCGTCGTTCTCGCGGTTGACGCAGCCGTGATCCCGGTCGATGCCGCGAAGCTCGACACCGCCAAGGGAGTGCTGGGCGGCGCGATCCAGCAGGGATCGCTGCTCTTCATCGGCGTGGTGTTTCTCAACATCATCGGGACCGTGGTGCTCGTCGGCGGGTCCGCCTGGTCGGCATATCGCTTCATTCGCGACCGTGCCGGGATCGACCGCGTGATCTGCAACGTCCTGCTCACCGCCGGCGCCCTGACCATCGCCGTCGGTTTCTCAGCCGCAAAGACAGTCGGCATCGGCAATCTCGACGTCCTCGGGGTGTACGAGGCCGCTGGAATCGCCGTCATGTTCGGCGGCTTCCTCGCCCTCGGCAAGGTCGGGGTGCGGAGTTCCGCCTCATCGCCGTCGGGGCCTGCGAGAGCGACCTCCGGGTCGTGAGCGGCATGCTGGCGGCCGCTAGTGCGGCGACGTGGCGTGAGCGCGACGCCGAGCTGATCGCCGCCGCGTATCACCGCTACTCCGACCTCGTCGTCGAGAGCGCCCAGGGCGCCCATCTCCACACGGTCGACGGCCGCGACGTGCTCGATTTCGGCTGCGGCATCGGCGTCACGAACCTCGGGCATGGCCACCCGGCGGTGGTGGCCGCCGTCCACGAGCAGGTCGATCGGCTCTGGCACACGTCGGTCACCGCCCATCATCCGAAGATGATCGAAGCGGGCGCGGCGCTCGTCTCGATCCTGCCCCCATCGCTCGACCAGGTGTTCTTCACCAACTCGGGCGCGGAGGCGGTCGAGGGAGCGATGAAGCTGGCCCGGAGGGCGACGGGTCGCAGCGACATCATCGCCTTCGTCGGTGGCTTTCACGGGCGCACGTACGGAGCGCTCTCCCTCACCGCGAGCAAGGCCGCATACCGCCGCGGCATGGGACCGCTGCTCCCCGGCATCCATCACATCCGCTACCCGTACTGCTTCCGATACTGCTCGCATACGGCGGACGATGTCTGCGACCTGGTGGAGCGCGAGCTGCAACTGCTCTTCTCGACAACCACCGCACCCGAGACCGTCGCGGCGATCATCGTCGAGCCCGTGCAAGGTGAGGGCGGATACATCGTGCCACCCGCGACCTTCATGCCCATGCTCCGCCAGGTGTGCGACGAGCACGGGATCCTGCTCGTCGCCGACGAGGTGCAGAGCGGATTCGGACGCACCGGCAAGATGTTCGCGGTCGAGCACACCAGGGTCGAGCCCGACATCATGTGCCTGGCCAAGGCGCTCGGCAACGGGATGCCGATCGCAGCGATGGTCGCCGGCCATCGTGTGATGGGTGCCTTCCGCGAAGGCGAGCACGGCACGACCTATGGCGGCAACGCGGTTGCCTGTGCCGCGGTGGTGGCGGTCATCGAGACGATGACCCGCGATCGCATTCCGGAGCGGGCGGAGCGGCTCGGCCGTCACGTTATGGAGCGCGCACGAGGCTGGCAGACGGACGTCCAGGCGCTGGCAGACGTGCGCGGTCTCGGCATGATGATCGGCCTCGAGTTCCTCCAGGCCGGCGCCCCCGCGACCAGGCTCGTCGACCGCATCGCGACCAACGCCCTGGCTCGGGGACTCCTCCTGCTCTCCTGTGGTATCGATGGGAACGTGATCAGACTCATCCCGCCGCTCACCATCCCGGAGTCCGAGCTGGACGCCGGCCTGGACATCCTCGAAACAGCGATCCGCGAGGAGACGGCGGCATGACCATGGTGGAATCGGCGCTCACGGCCGGCAACCTGGTCAACGGCGCCTTTCGGCCGGCGGGCGCAGGACGGACCTTCGAATCGCGCAACCCTGCCAACAGCGATGACGTTGTCGGCGTGTTTCCGCGAAGCGACGCCAGCGACGTGGATGCGGCAGTGGACGCTGCGCGAACCGCCTTCGACGGCTGGCGGCGGACGCCGTGGCCATCTCGCGCAGCGATCATCCTGCGGGCCTCCGAGTTGCTCGAGGAACGCAAGGAGGCACTCGCACAGCTGATGACCCGCGAGATGGGCAAGGTGCTCACCGAGGCTCGCGGCGATGTGCAGGAAGCCATCGACATGGGCAAGTTCATCGCCGGCCAGGGCCGGCGCGCCTTCGGGGAGACGGTTCCGAGCGAGTTGCGCGACAAATGGGCGATGACCATGCGCCAGCCCTTCGGCGTCGTCGGTTGCATCACTCCCTGGAACTTCCCGATCGCCATCCCGTCGTGGAAGATCTTCCCGGCGATCTTGGCGGGCAACGCCGTCGTGCTCAAGCCCGCTGAGGACACCCCGCTCTGCGCGCTGCGCTTCGTTGAAGCACTCGAGGATGCGGGGCTCCCAGCCGGCGTCGTCAATGTGGTGTTCGGCTTCGGCGAAGAGGCCGGTGCGGCGCTCGTCGCGCACCCTGACGTCGCTGCGATCTACTTCACCGGAAGCGTTGACACCGGACGGATCGTTTCCGAGACCTGCGGCCGCATGCTCAAGAAGTGCTCGCTCGAGTTGGGTGGCAAGAACGCAATCGTGGTGCTCGACGACGCCGATGTTGAGCTGGCTGTTGACGGCGCGCTCTGGGGTGCGTTCGGCACGGCTGGACAGCGATGCACGGCGTCGTCTCGCCTGATCGTCGAGCAGGGAGCGCTCGACCAGTTCACGTCGCGTCTCGTCGAACGCGCCTCGCACCTCCGCCTCGGAGACGGCCTTGATGCGAAGGTCGATGTCGGGCCGGTGATCAACGAGACGCAACTCCGGCGCATCCACTCCTACACAGAGATCGGTAAGGGTGAGGGTGCGTCGCTCCTCCTCGGTGGCGAGGTCGCATCTGAAGGAGCGCTCGCCAAGGGCTGGTTCTACCGACCGACAGTCTTCGGAGACGTCAAACCGGCGATGCGGATCGCGCAGGAGGAGATCTTCGGTCCCACCACCGTGATCATCCCGGTGGCGTCGATGGAGGACGCGATCACGGCTGCCAACTCCACCCAGTACGGCCTCAGCTTGAGCGTGTATACAAACGATCTCCGCACGGCATTTCACGCCATCAACGAATTGCACTCGGGGATCGTCTACATCAACGCCCCCACCATCGGAGCGGAGATCCAACTCCCGTTCGGCGGGACGCGCAACACCGGCAACGGACACCGAGAGGCCGGTGGGCATGTGCTCGACGAATTCAGCGAATGGAAGTCGGTGTACATCGACTACAGCGGACGACTCCAGCGCGCGCAGATCGACACCGAGTGACCTCTGTCGTGAACGGGCTCGACGAGCGTTTCACGACACACGAAGGCAAGCGCCTGCGCTACCTGACCGGAGGCTCCGGACCGCCGCTCCTGCTCTGCCACGGGTTCATCGGCTCCGCCGAGAATTTCAGTGACTGGTTCGAGGTGCTGCTCCAGCGGCGCACGATCATCGCGCCGGACCTGCCGGGGTTCGGACGGTCGGCACCGCTGGACGGCGGCCACACCGCTCCGGCACTGGCGCGTGCGGCACTCGCCGCTGCGGGCGACGCGGGAGTGGATCAGTTCGATGTCGCCGGCCTCTGCCTCGGCACCCCGGTGGCGCTCGCAGTGCAGCGTGCCCGCCCCCAGGCCACGGGGCGCCTGATCCTGCACACGCCCCTGGTGGCCCCGTGGCTCATCCGGCGCGCGTTCCACATCCAGGTTGGATTCATGCTCGCGCCGGTCGTGTACCCGGGGATCGTCTGGCTCGCCCACCAGCGCACGACGAGCGACCTCTACAAACGCCTGATGGTCGAGGGCAAGAACGTCGATCCGGTCGCCGCCAAGGTCAACTTTGACAACCAGGTGCTGGCGGACCCCCGTGCCGCGCGCGAATGGCTGCACGACGCGTTGCAGCGCGACGATCTCGCCCAGGTTCGCGGGTCCGGGCGTCCGACGCTGATCCTGGTCGCCGAACACGATCGCATCGTCAACGTGCGCCGCCTCGAGTCGGCGATCGCCGGGGCACCCGACGTATCGTTCGATGTCATCCGGCGGGCCGGACATGCGTGGAGCCCGGAACTCTCTCGCCGCCAGCGGGCGCTCATCGCCGCCTTTCTCGACGATCAGCCGCTGCCGCAAACCGACAGCGCTGCGGTGGCCGCCGCGTAGGCGAACGAGGCTCGTGGCGCGCGGCGGGCGCAGACGGCGCTTATCGAAACGCGGGGTTCCGGCGGACATCGACCAGCGTGCACCTATCGTTGCAGGGTGACGCCAACGCCTGAGCCGGTCTCGTCCCGGGAACGCCGCTGGCCGCCGCCGGCGTTGCGAGTGCGACCCTTCCGCTGGTACTGGGCAGCCCAGTGGCCGACTCTGCTCGGCACCTGGATGCAGGTGGTCGCTCTCGGGTACCTGGTCTACCAGCGCACCGGCAGCACCACGGCGGTGGCGGCTGTTGCGGCCGCGGACGGCATCCCGTCGGTGATCCTCTCGCTGGCAGGTGGCGTGCTTGCAGACCGCCTGCCCCGACGGCGGATCCTGCTGGTCACGCAATCCCTACTCGGCGTGAGTGCCGGGTCGCTCGCCATTCTGGTCGCCACCGACCATGCGAGCTTCGTGGCCATCCTGATCGTGGCCATCGTCTTCGGCGCCACCGACGCCGCCGACCTGCCGACGCGCCAGGCCCTGGTCGCCGACCTCGTCGAGCGCCACCTCGTGGTCAACGCCGTCGCGCTCGGTGCTGCGGCGATGAGCGCCACGCGGATCGTCGGCCCGTCGGTGGCGGGGCTCCTGATCGGATTCGCCGGCCCGGCAGTGTGCTTTGGATTCCTCGCCGTTGCTTACCTCGCGCCGATCATCGTGCTGCTCACGGTGATCCCGGATGTCCATCCGCTGCCGCGAGCGGTCGGCGCGACGGCATGGGGCGAGCTGGTCGCCGGCCTCCGCGTCGCGGGGTCTGATCCGCTGGTTCGAGGCGTGGTGATCGTTGCCTCGGTGCTGGCTTTCTGCGGCGTGTCATACATGCCATTTCTGCCGGTTCTGGCAAGAACGCAGCTGCACGTGGGTCCGCAGGCGCTGGGGGTGATGTACAGCGTCGGAGGGGTGGGCGGGCTCGTCGGTGGGGTCGCGATCGCATCGATGGGACGTGGCGCCGGCCGCCTGCAGCTCATGCTGGTCGGTGGGGTCGTCTACGCGGCAAGCCTGTTCGCGGTTGCCCATGGTGCGGTGCTCGGAGTGACCCTGCCCGCCCTGGTCGGCATCAGCTTCGCGTTCGTCGCCGTGAGCACTTCGATGACCACGCTGCTCCAGACGGATACCGACCCCGCACTGCGGGGGCGGCTCCTCGGCATCTACGCCACCATCTTCGCCGGCGTGCAACCCCTCGGCACGGTTGCGTACGGTCTGCTTTCCGGATCGGTCGGGCTGTTCAATGCAATCGGTGTCGGCGCCTTGCTCGTCGGCGCGACCACCGTGCTCGTGGTCGCGACGCCATCATTCAGAGCGCGGGTCAGCGGGCTCGAGGCGGGGCGAGCCGGACCGGCGGCAGCCCCCGATACACTGGCCTGAGGATGTTCCATCGAAGGGGCGGGGTGGCGATCGTGGCAATGTGCGCGGTCGGCCTCGCGGCGTGCAGCTCCAACCAACCGGCTCCGGTCACAACCTCGCAGGTGATCGCGCACGTCGGCTCGGCGACGATCACCCTGGCCCAATTCAATGTTCGATACCAGAGCGCCTTCACGAGCATCGAGCAGGGGGGCGGAGGACAGGGCGGGGCCGCCGCGGTCACCGCGCTTCGCGTCGCGATCCTGCGCAGCCTGATTCTCGATACCGTCATTCGCCAGAAGGCCATCGAGTTCGGACTTGCGGCGACAACGACGGAGGTTGCCGCCGAGGTCGCGACAGACGCCAAGCAAGCCGGGGGTGTCACCAAGCTGCAGACCGAGCTCGCCGGCGCGGGTGGGTCGATCGCTCAGCTCGAGGACGAGATCAGCTCGAATCTCAATGAGCAGCGTGTCGAGGACGTGTTTGCCCAGCAGCGCGCAGCGCAGATCGAGAAGATGCTCGCCACGGGAGCACCCTTCGCCGCCACCGCCAAGACGTATTCGGACGACTCGGGGACGACAGGTACGGCATCGAAAGGTGGTGATCTCGGTCTCCTGACCACCGCACAGCTCAAGACGTACGATCCCGCGTTCGCCGCTGCCGTCGAGTCGCTCGCGGTCGGTGCGTATACGAAGACACCGGTCCATGACGCCGGAGGCTACGACATCCTCATGGTGTCTTCGAAGACGGCACAGGGGTGGGGTGTCCGTCACATCCTGATCTACGCGGGCAACCCGTACAACGTGACCGACAGGCCGAACTGGTTCACCGCGGCCCTCTTCTCGGCGGTCGATGCGCTGTGTGCGGCGAACGAGATCCATGTGTCCCTGCCCAATGCGGGTGGCAACCCGTGCGCGTTGGCGACCCCCAGTCCGTCGCCCGCAATCTCGAGCCCGAAGCCGACGACCACAGCCACGCCGGCTGCGTGAGGTGCTTTCTCGCGGTTCCCCTTGCTGGGCTGGGACTCACGGCGGCGCAGCGCCTGCAGGCCGACTTCCGCGATCGCGTCGGCGACGTTCGCTGGGCGCGCCCCGAGACGCTGCATCTGACCGTGCACTTCTTCGGAGATGTCGCAGATGACCGGGCCGCCGCTGCGCTCGAGGTGGTCGCGCCGATCGCCGAGCGCACGCCCTGTTTCGAGGTGATCCTGGATCGGCTCGGCTCGTTTCCACCGCATGGGATTCCCCGAGTGCTCTGGCTCGGGCCGTCAGGCGAGGTCACGTCGCTGACCGCGCTTGCTCTCGAGTGCCGGGCGGCGCTGAGCGCCGCGAGCTTCGACGTCGACAAGCGCCCCTACAACCCGCACTGCACGCTTGGCCGGCCGCGCTTGCGATGGAGTGCCGGGGCGCGAACAGCCTGGGCCGCTGCGGCCAAGGATCACGCCGACATTCGCTTTACGGCGTCTCGCCTGGTGCTGTACGAATCACGTTCGGCGCCAGGAGGTGCGGTGTACACGGCACACGCGTCGCTGGCGTTCTCCCGCGGATGAGCCGAGGTCAGCGATAGCGGGGATCGACGATCTCGGTGTCCAGCCCGTAGTGCTCGATGGCCGCGGCGACCACATGTCGGGGGAGACGGTCCTGCTGCGCCAGGCCGTCGAGCACCGCGACCGAGATGGATCCTGGGTCGATCTCGAAATGCCGGCGCAATGCCAACCGCGTATCGCTGCGTCCGTAGCCGTCTGTGCCGAGTGGGATGAACGGCACGGTGACGAAGCGCCCGATCTGGTCAGGGACGGCCTTCATGTAGTCGGTCACCGCGACGATCGGGCCGCCGTCACCGCCCAGCTGCTCATCCACGTATGACACGCGCGGTTCGGAGTCCGGGTGGAGCCGGTTCCAGCGCTCCACTTCCAGCGCATCCTGGCGCAGGAGCTGGAAGCTCGTGGCACTCCACACCTCGGCGGCAACGTCATGCTGTTCGAGCAGCATCGCCTGCGCCTCGACGGCGGCCTGCACGGCGCTCCCGCTTGCAAGAATCCGGGCGCGGTGGGTGCGCTCGGCGTCCGCCGCCTTGTACAGGTAGAGGCCGCGCAGGATGCCCTCCTCGCTGCCCGCGGGCATCGGCGGCATCGGGTAGTTCTCGTTGTACAGCGTGATGTAGTAGAAGATGTCCTCGCCGTCGACGTACATGCGGCGCATGCCGTCGCGGATGACGGTAGCAAGCTCGTACGCGAATGCGGGATCGTAGATGCGCACGTTCGGAATTGCGCTGAAGAGCAGCGGCGAGTGCCCATCCTCGTGCTGCAGGCCCTCACCGTTGAGCGTCGTGCGTCCGGCGGTGCCGCCGAGCATGAAGCCGCGCCCGCGTGAGTCGCCGAACGCCCAGATGAGGTCACCGACCCGCTGGTATCCGAACATCGAGTAGTAGATGTAGAACGGGATGACTGCCTGGCCGTGGGTGGCGTACGCCGTGCCCGCGGCGGTGAAGCTCCCCATCGACCCTGCCTCGGTGATCCCCTCCTCGAGGATCTGTCCGTCGACCGCCTCGCGGTAGGAGAGCACCATTCCGGCATCGACCGGCTCGTAGGTCTGGCCGAAGGGTGCGTAGATCTTCACCTCGCTGAAGAGCGCATCCATGCCGAAGGTGCGCGCCTCGTCGGGGATGATCGGCACGACGCGGTTGCCGATGCCCGGGTCACGGAGGAGGTTGCGCAGCAGGCCGGCGAACACCATGGTCGTCGACGCTGCGCGTGTGCCGCTGCCGGTCAGGAACTCGGCGTACGGGGCGTCGCCCGGGAGTTCCAGCGGTTTGGAGCGGACCAGTCGGCGCGGCAACATGCCGCCGAGCGCACGGCGGCGCATGAGCAGGTACTCGACCTCGTCGGATTCCGCGCCCGGGTGGTAATAGGGCGGCTTGGACTCGGCGAGCCGCTTGTCGCTGATGGGCAGCTCGAGCAGATCGCGGAACGCGCGCAACTCGGCTTCGCCGATCTTCTTGATCTGATGCGTCGAATTGCGTCCTTCGAAGCCGACACCGAGGGTCCATCCCTTGACCGTGTGCGCAAGGATCACCGTGGGTGCGCCGCGCTGCTCGAGCGCGAGCTTGTACGCCGAGTAGACCTTGCGATAGTCATGACCACCGCGACGCAGGTGACGGAGATTGTCATCGGAGAGGTGCTCGACCATCTTGCGCAGACGCGGATCCGGTCCGAAGAAGTGCTCGCGAATGTACGCGCCGCTCTCGGTCGTGTACTTCTGGAACTCGCCGTCGGGGACGCGGTTCATCTGGTCGACGAGCACGCCGTGCACGTCGCGCGCGAGCAACTCGTCCCACTCACGCGCCCAGATGACCTTGATGACGTTCCAACCGGCGCCGCGGAAGATCCCCTCCAGCTCCTGGATGACCTTCCCGTTGCCGCGCACCGGTCCGTCGAGACGCTGCAGGTTGCAGTTGACGACGAAGGTCAGGTTGTCGAGCTGCTCACGCGCGGCCAGCGACAGCGCACCGAGCGTTTCCGGCTCATCGCACTCGCCGTCACCGAGGAAGCACCAGACGTGGCTGTCACTGGTGTCCGCGATGTGGCGGTTGTAGAGGTACCGATTGAAGCGCGCCTGGTAGATGGCATTGAGCGGTCCGAGGCCCATCGACACCGTCGGGAACTCCCAGAACTCCGGCATGAGCCGCGGGTGCGGGTACGAGCTGAGCCCGTTCCCGCCCGTCTCCTGACGGAAGTTGTCCATCTGCGCCTCGGTGATCCGGCCCTCGAGGT
>ODAK010000747.1_pt1 | contig 37198 bp, 47 predicted proteins | sample 1539591 | NCBI WGS metagenome assembly ODAK01 (sample SAMEA3539303, study PRJEB22396) | soil metagenome | biome: tundra; feature: field; material: soil | place: USA | collected 2010-05 | depth 0.15 m | reverse complement strand
AGGATTTTGATTTTGGATTGTTAATCGCTCCGAATCCAGTTGGTTCTTCAACCTTCTTGTGAGTCTTACATTTTGATTCGACTTTAGAACCATCATTATAAAAAGTTTCATGGCAACCACAACCTAACAGCGTTCCATAAATAGATGTCTTAAAATCGGGATTCTTAATTAACTGTTCAGCCTTTGGAAGTGGTTTCCGCGATTCTTCAAATGCAGTAACAAGCGAATTCTCTTTAACTTCAACCTTTTGATTTAGGATACGTTGCCAATCTTCGGCGTAAGGGGATTGAATAAGTTTTTCCTCTAGAAATCTGCTGTCGTCTGCTTGGAGCCGAGCCCTGATTTTATTTTTCTGTTCTTGTGTCAAAAGAGTTTTCTTTGGTTCGGGTGGGGTGATCTGATCGAGAATTGCTTTACTTATACCAAGCATTTCTAAACTGCCATGCTGATAATAAGAACGAATCATTGATGCATTTGCACACTCAAGGACAAGTTTTATTTCCTCTTTTGTTACCCCCTCAATCACAACCGCATCAGCAGGGTTCACTTGTGCGGGGCGAAGGTTGGTGACATGAGAACGATCACGCCGATAAGTTGTAACTCCATACTTGTCTGGTTTGCAATCAAGAATGATTAACGGGTAATCACCTTTTTGCGGTTCTTCAATTTTTCCCCACTCCGTTTTCCCTTCATAATCCCACATCCATAGTTCGTTCATGGTAAGTCCTCCTTCATCTCATCGTGCAGTTTGTCTGGGTCATCTTGTTCAACTTCTTCTTCGATCTCGATTCTGTTAGCTGCTGTATCTTCAAAGTGCGAGTCGTGGCTCATGCGGCAACCAAGTGGCACTCGCACTTGCAACCCTTTTGAACGCAGAGTGGGTGCTTGTCGTAGTAGCAGAACGCGGATGGGTTCATTTGATTGTGACCAATTGGCTGATAAGTTCTGTTCCTAATCCAATGCGTTCAACTGACATTTCGGCGTATTCAGGATTTAGTTCGATTCCTAGATACTCTCGATTGTTGGTAAGTGCCACCAATCCCACCGTTCCCGAGCCGCTAAACGGGTCAAGTATCGTGTCGCCCTCTTTGCTCCCGGCCAAAATACAAGGTTCAACTAACTCAGTAGGCATTACAGCGAAGTGCGCTCCGGCGAAAGGCTTGGAACCGATAAACCACACATCTCGCTTATTTCTCATCTCGTAATCATTGGTTTTAAGTCCAGCCATACGAGTTCTCCCCGGAACATTATTGAGTTTCGTGGTTTCTCTGTCCCCCACATTCGCATCTTGAGTAACAGAAGGCTCTTTAATCGCTTCGTTGTCGAAGTAGTACCGAGCCGACTTACTCAAAAGAAATAGATACTCATGGGATTTCGTACATCTATCGGTAACAGACTCAGGCATTGGGTTAGGCTTCGCCCAAATTATTGTCTGCCTACAAATCCAGCCATCTTCCATCAACGCACGCTTAACCATTTCAGGTATTCCAAGTTCTTGCTTTGGCTTATTTGCGTTGAATTTTCGTTGTGCTTTGTCCAATAGCGTATAGTATGGGATAAGTCCAACATCAAGGAGAAACAAATGGCTTACTCCAATGAAAGCAACCTCAACCCCATTATGCAACGCGAGCGCGATCTTCTCTTTTCTGGATTCTCTTATCGTGAAGTCGAAGCATTGACTGGCGTTAAAATCGGAACTATCAAGGAACGTAACCGAATCATTTACGCTATTGATCTTCGATCTGCTTTCCGCGCCCGTTTTGAACGTGAAGGATTCAAAAGTAGGTACGTTGGTGGGGATGCTTTCGGAAATTGGTTCTCCGGATACTTCGATGGCGAAGGATGTCTTACTGTGTTTTACCGAGACAGAAATAGACTTGGAAATATCACTCCTGAGCGCCGCGTCGGTGTGCAAATTTCCTGTCGCTATGACGATGCCGACGTACTCAGGTATATTCATAAAACACTCAGCGTAGGAGTTGTATGGGACACCCCCGCTAAAGGCACTACTCGCCCAGCATATAACTGGCGTGTTGAAAACGCCTCCGATCTCACACAAGTCATCTTGCCCATTTTTGATAGTTACCCGTTGCGTAGCAAAAAACGCCTCGAATACACTATCTGGAAAACGCTTGTCATAAATCAATACGTTAATACGCTCGGTGGCACATCCACGCGGGTCGGCGCTTCCGTAGAAGAAAATGCCGTTTTCAAACTCGCTCTTCAACAAATTAGAGATATTCGCCACCCTATTTGAAAAAGTATCGCCCAAATTAAGCCAAAGCGTTCCATCACCTTTGAGAACGCGCCTTACCTCTCTGAATACTGCTACCAATTCAGCAACATATTCCTCTGGCGATTGCTCTAACCCGATTTGAGCATCTTCGCCATAATCACGCAAACCCCAATACGGCGGTGAAGTTACGCACGATTGAACGGATTGGTCGGGAATTTCAGAGAGGCGAGTGCGAACATCGCCAACAAGGATACGGGCCTTCACTTAGTACCGCCTTTCAACGGAATTACGTTCTTCCATTGAGGATTTCTGGCAACGATCGCCAATCCATACGGACGTCTGAAGTCATTGTTAAATTTGAAATTTGAGTGACCTCGGACGGTGACAAATTCCTTGTTTTCTCGCAAATCTTCTACAGCACCTGCTATTGAAACTCGCGTAGACCCACGCGCTAACTTGAATCTAATCATCTCTTCAATCAGCCCAATGACGTGAGGGTTATCGCGCATAAATTCATCGCAACGTTCCGACAAAGTGAGCGGCTTCGTGAAGTCGAGAGAATCCTGCAAGGCCATCATGAGACTTCAAACCCCCGTTTCACGGCTCTGCGATCCTCGATCTGCAACATCTTGATCGGTCCGAGTTTGATTGCTCGCGCCCACGCCTTGTTGATCTTGGCGCGATCGGCGTGAGTAAGTTTGTTGCTCAAAATGTCAGCGTCGCGATGAAACTTAGGATCGGTTTTGGTGGTCAATTACGCGACTCCACTTCAGCTGATAAAACATTGATAACGATGGTTGCCTCTTCGGCAGTGAGTTCCGCGCTAGAAGTGATGATGTGTGGCTCGATGATTGAGTTGATCTTTGCGAGCATCTCATCGCGCACTGTGATTTCGAGTTGCGACAAGAGCGCGAAGATGCGATCAACTTGAGCCTTGTCAGCGAGTGGATTTGGCGTGCTGGAAACTTGCGACTCGCGCAGTGGTTGAACCACGAATGGCTCGCGCTTTCCTCTTGTTATTGTGAGGGCAATCTTTATGGGTTTATCGATGTGCGAAAGATGACTTATTTTTATTCCGCCTACGGTTTGGCCCCCGAATTTTACATTCGGATCACCGAATAGAATCATCTTCCGACCTATGTAGGCAGACGTTTCCGCTCCCCATGATGCTACTAACACCCTTCGCATACTCTTACTAGGTTTGTAGGGGCGACCTGGATACTCAGCGATATGAATTTCGACGGGTTGCTCAGATGAGCCACCCTTGACCTCTGTGATAGTGACTGTGCGGGTGATACCAGTCATATAGTCATCGAAATTTTGTTGATCAGATTTTGCGGCGGTTGTCTGTGTGATGTCCATTGTTAGATTTCCTGTTCTTGTATGAGGGCCGCGGAGGTTCTGTTGTGCCAGCGAGCGGTTGCGCGGACGTTCGTACACGTCTTGCACTGGCGTCGCGCTGGTGCGCCGTAGACGTTCTCTGCCGTGAGTGCGTGCCCTTGTGGGCAATGCGTCTTGCGCGAGTTGATTGCGGCGGGGCCGTTGCCGCGCAGTGTGTTCTCCTGCTGCGTTACCATCTCCATGTGAGACGGGTTTACGCAAGCCCGGTTGCGGCACAGGTGGTCAATAACCAATCCGTCGGGGATATTCCCAACGAGTGCCTCGTAGGTGACACGGTGTGCGTAGATGAGCCTCTGCCCTACCCGCACCTGGTTATATCCGGAACTCGTAGCTCGGCCAGCGGCATAAATCCAGCATCCGTGCTCGTCAATACTGATCTGGGCATTGATCCGTTCGATCACAGGCTTCGGCGGGCGTCCCCTCACAGAACCATTCCTTCCTCGAAAGCGAGCCATGCAGGAGGCCCGACAAGGTGAGCGATTGGGTCGTATCCGCCCCACTCGTTCTTGTCTAAGCACTCTTTAAACAAATCAATCGCCCTGCTCATACGTGCTTTGCCAATAGCGATGTATTCCGCATCGAGTTCGATAACAGAAACGAGATACGGTGGCGACTTCGAAACGACGACAAATCTGAAACTTGTGTTCTTGTCGCCACGCGCTAGTTGAAGAACGTGTTGGTAAAATTCGGACTGAAGATCGTAACCAAACTCAGCAGCTGCTCGTCCGAAGTCGCGTGGATCAGCCGATACCGCTGTCTTAAGATCGACAATGACGGTTTGTTCATCGTTTGCATCAGGTAACCAGTCGATTCGCGCGCGCAACCAAATTTTCGTCTCGGGGTCTTGAGCGAAGAGTGATTGTTCGGCTTTGCCTGGACGTTCAAGGAGCGAGCGAGCTAATGGATGTGCAAGGACTGATTCAGCTAGCGCGTTACATTCGGCGAGAACATCAGCCTTAAGCGGAACCTTGCCTTCATTACGCGTATTGGCGATGAACTCTTTGGCTTCCTTCGTACTCGCAGCGCCATTGGATGCAAGGACATTTTCAGGAATCGCGACGATCTCAAGCCCGACGCCAAGCACCATCGCGTGAACTGCGTGACCTAGGTCGAACGTGGATTTAACAACACGATTTTCCCGTTGCCATTTGTAATGTGCGGGCGAACGAAGAATCGCTTTCGCGCCGGTTGAAGAGAGTGAGCCACCCTCAACTGGATCGTTGTGGTACTCCTCGTCCGACATTCCATCGATTACGCAGGCCGTGTTGATCATGCTTGGACCAACCCATCTTCAATGATGATGGCCGACTCATCGGCGTTGCCAACTCGCTCGATGAAGATTTGGTAATCCTTGTCATGCGCCATTTGTGAGACGAGCGCCATGTTGTCGCTATCGAGCAATGATCCCTCTCTAACGATGATTACCCGGATGTCGGGATTGAGAGCCATACCCATCAAAAGTGAAATTCTGATCTTCTCTGAGTCAGATAGTTGGCCGAATGGGATGTCGTTGAATGTCACGCCTTCATCGGTGAAACTAAGTCCTTCGACGGGGAACTTTGCCTTGGCGAGCGCCATCGTCTTGTCGTTCTCAAGGGCTTGGATGATCGACGATTTTGTTTCGCGTTCTTCTGAGGCAGATTTCAATTTTCCTGCGACTTCTGCGCGTTGCTGATTGCGTCGAACTTTGTTGTTAGTTTCTTCGGCATTATCAATTTCACTTCGCAAGGATTCAAGATCGACTAATGGTGGCATATCATCCAGCCGCTTTAATTGCGCCTGTATCTTCTCCGTGGTCTCTTTAAGTTCCTGCTCTAATTCAGATTTACGAGCGATTAAATAATTGCGATTCTCAACGGCCTTGTTGTAGTTGTTTTCGAGTTCCTGCGCATCGGTGAATTGTTTGACGAGTTCAGCAACAGATATCGCATCCTTGGGTGCTTCCTCCGATTTACCAAGACCCTGCAACTGACCTTCAAGAGCATTGACAACTCGCCCGATATCAGTTCGATCTAGATAAGCCTGTGCGCGCTTGGCTTCTAACTCCTTCAGATCGATTTCAAGAGGGGCTATCGCCAGGAGTGCTTCCCGTTGCATCTTTGGTTCAAGACGGGTGAATTCCAAAGGATCAAACGCCAGTTTGCCAAGAAGTTTGTTCAACATCTCTTGAGGTGCCGGATACTTCGCGCCACCGGCTGCTTCAACCTTTAATGTCGAGGTGTCACCCTTCCATGTACGCGTCACGATGAGATCTCCAAGATTGAGTTCGACGAAGGCATGATCCTCACCATGACGAATTGGCTTATCGATTTCTTGAGATGCGCTTTTACCTGAAAAAGCGAGCCAGATTGCGTCGATAACACTGGTTTTCCCTTGCGAATTGCGCCCACCAATCACTTGGAAAAACTCATCAGGATTGATCTCGATAGCCTTTAATCGCTTTACGTTCTCAGCGCGTAATTCAATGATCTTCATTTCATTTCCCCTTTTGTTGTAGACATTTTTTTAATACGATCCCTGTTTCTGCCATACGTGCCATGCGTTACAAGTCGAACTTGCGCCGCCGAATTTTCTTGAGATATATGCCAGCGAGGCGACCACTTGCGCCAGTGGATCGCTGGACTTACGCATCCCTAGATTTTGATAAGTGCTTGAAAGAAGTTGTCCGACGCCACTAGCTGATGAATAAGGATTTTTTGCCAGTGGGTTCATGTGACTCTCGCGGTTCAAGATCGCCCTGAAACAAGCCGCAGATTTAGGAGTCAACAACTCATCTATAAATAGTTGAATGCGCTGTGAATCAGTCGCTAGGACAACCTGCTTGTACTCGACCACCGATTCTTTGATGATCTTTTGATCGTGCAACATCGTCAGCGTTGAGATATTCACGATCATCGAAATAATCGCGAGAACTCCCATAACGAATCCGACTGTCATCAGATGTTTAGTCCTGTGGGGTTTAATCACCACGTTCTCCCTTCTTTGCGTTCTTTCTCGGCGATCCGTGTAAGTTCGGCGTCAAGTGCCATTCGTGGCTTCGGGTTGCGCTGGTCAAACTGATCAGGATCGCAGGGGAAGACGACGGCTTGGTAATAAGCGACGGCGTTCTTTCGCAGAGTCGTCCACTTGGATTCAGTTAGGGAATAAGTCATGCGGCCAACAACGCTTTCTTGCGATCTCTAACAATGACTCGGCGTTCACGCTCGGACTTTCCGCCATAGATCCCAAATCGCTCGTCACGTCCTAGAGCCTCTTCTAAACATTCGGATTCATGAGGGCACTTGTGGCAGATGTCTTTAGCGGGTTTGGAACTTCCGCCTTTGTCCGGAAACCACATATCGGGTGCTACTTGTCCACACAAAGCACTTGGGAAGAGAACTGATATCTGCAATTGAGTAATCACAAGCGCGCCTTCTTCCGAAGTAGGTTCCGATAAACCGAGTCGTGTGGAATTCCAAGTCGTTGAGCGATTTGATTTACTGGCAAATCAATTTCCATGAGGTCATTAACGGGGCTATAACGCGGAAACTTTTCTTCGCCAAGCATTAAGAATCGAATGCGCTCTTGTGCATCTTCCCCACCGAATACGCCATAACGCTCACCACGAGAGCGAGCATCATCACGGCATTGATCGGATTGCGCGCAAAATGAGCAGATCGCTTTGGCTTGTTCACTTAACTTTCCACCTGGCTCGGCGTAAAACAATTCGGGATCGAACTCACGACAAAGCGCATCAGGAAGTTGGGTGATCTGCATTCCAAGGAAATCTTCGAGAGCGTTTTTGCTCATTCGTTGTCCCCATCAGGAAGTGAGCGAGATGACTTCCTGATCTGCTCGCTCACTTCGTCTTTGCTCGCGACTGACGGATTATCCCCGCGACGGTGAAGTTCTTCGAGTAATGAATCTTCGTATTCGAAAGCCTTAGCTAATTGATCGCGCAAATCTTGACTTCCACCTGGACGAACGAATTCGATGAACCAGCCGACGAGTACGCCCATGAGGGATGCGATGAGGAAGTAGGAGGTCATTTGCGATCTCCCTTGATGATCGCGCTGAGATGCTTTTGATTCGCGGTGAAATTGCGAGCGCCTTTGAGAGATACACGTTTGATTCGGTTGTCGAGCCAAGTGAGGAAAGATTCAATTGCTATGACAACCAACGCCCAAATGACAAGAACAATGATTACGAACCAAAGCGCGAAGAGAAGGTCGTTGATCATGCGCCGACCTCTGTTGGTTTGGCAGCGATTTCGCGCAATTCCGAACGACCGTCGACACTCTTACCCATTCGAAATGCCAAGACTTCACCCGGAAACCCAGCAGCTAGTCGATCGAGATATTCGCTGTCGGCGTGGGAGCAAAGTTCGAAGAATAAATCTGAGGCGTGTCCGCCGCTAAACCCTTCCTCACGCGAGAAGTACCAGAGCGCGTTATTCGCGATCTGTGGCGATATGAGTAGTTCGTTCAAGAACGTCATGGTGTATCCTCGTTTTCTACTAGAAGATCGAGTCTCTCTTTGCTGGGCGGCTCGGTCTTTTGGCTTTTGTGACTACTTCTTCTTCAAACTCCTCTTAAAACGTTTGATATTTGCGTGCGTGAATAACTGCACGCCTGTGCGCCCTGGCATTTTTAGATCAGGCACGATGCGACCTTGCGCCACATATTTGTTGAATTGTGAGCGATCAATTTCCAATATCCGAGCCGCTTCTATTGACCCGATGAGCGATGAATTTCCCATGTCGCAAACTTAGGCATGGAGTTAGGCATTGTCAAACATTGAGGCAGATTTATTTATGGGCGTGGCGTTAGCCGATTCGTCCAGCGGCCGCCGCGCCTCGTCGCATAGTGTCAGATGACGCGATGGTATAGGCCGTGGTCGTTTGCACACTCGCATGACCAAGAACTTCGGCAGTAGCTGCTAGATCACCAGTCGCGGCTAGAAATCTCGTTGCGTATCTGGCTCGTAATTTATGAGCCGTGGAGTCGATACCCTGCGAGCGCAAATAGCGTCCAATACGGGCTGAGACGGCTTTAGGACTCATTGACTTACCCGTTGAGGTCAGGACTATCAATCCGCTGCCCGACGCCCCCAGAGCCTCTAATAAGTCGTCCGAAAGTGGCACACTTCGATCCTTATTGCCCTTTCCGTGGCGCACTCGCATAACGCCTGCCTGTATATCCAGATCATCCCACCGGATACGGGCGATTTCTGACGAGCGAAGTCCTGCCATAGCGCCTAGAGCAAGCATGGCCTTCATCGCGGGGTTTGCCTTGCCTATGGCTTGGACCAAATCAGGCTCACGGGTCGGTCTGGGGCGAGATTTCGGCTGGAAGGGTGCCTTAGCGTGCGCCACGGGGTCTGAGGCGATATGTCTTTCCGCTAGCGCCCATTTGTAGAAAGTCTTGAGATGGCTAAGGTCTGTGGCTACCGAACGCGCTGCCTTGAGTTCGCCGTTGGCTTTCATTTGACGACCGATCCACCACGGGTCAAATATCTCGCGGGTCAACTCTTCGGGTTTGCATGGCAATCGCCTCAAGATCATCTCGCGCTCTTTGAGGGTTGAGGATGTCCGACGCAGACGTTTCGATGCTTCAAGGTGCAGTGCGGTGAGATCAGCCATAAATTCCCCTTTTGAGCGTGTTTTTACCTCTTTGGGCAATAATACATATTAGTCCCCAAAATAAGCATTTAAGCGTGGCGACACAATAAAAAAAGACCGCCTCACCCCGAAGGATGAAGCGGTCAGTTGCCTTGGGGTCTACTCCAAGGGCTTTTCGTGAGGATTTAGACGGTAGGCGCGACTTCAGTAACTATGTGGGTAGGTGTAACCCCGACAGGGGCGAGAACAAGCGCGCCCGTGTTTGAATCGACAACGTGGGTTGCGGCTGGTTGCGCCAGTTGCTTCTCAAGCATCGCAGTTGCATCGTTAGCGACGAATTTAATCTCGGGCGCAAATTCTGGTCGCGACTTAGTAATAAGTTGCGCAGCTACGGTAATCGTTGCCACTCCCGCCGCCAAGAGAATCAGGAGAATCGTTGGCTTATTCACACCGTATGTAAATCCTTTGGGAGTAAATCTGTGGATCGCTTCAAGAAATGCAGGTACCAATAACGCAGTGGCTGCGTTGCCTCTGAGATGTCGCGCCCAAGACTCGACTGCTTTTACATTAAGTTTCATTTCGTGCTCCTTTGGTTTTTTAGCATGATGGATTTGACTTGCGTGAGATAGGAATACCAAGGGAAATTACTTCCCGGATCAGTGTGACCGCCATAAATAGCCAATGCCCGGGAAATATCCCCATGACCGCACCAGCCTGTGATGATTTTATTGCCTCGTGCTATTGCCCTGATCTGGCTGTCAGTTAGGTGGATAGGTTGCAAGTGGTTACGCCCAGAAATATCAGCCGCCAGTATCGCGCTCAGGGAAAGTTCACTGTGGGAATAGGCATCTAGCCATTCTTTCGGCAGTTGCGCCGCGATGCCAGCATGTTCAAGTGAGACGCTAATCTGGTTCATGTATTGCTGATCAACTGCCCATGCGCAGTCTCTCTCAAGAACCGATTGAAAAACTTTGTGGTCATCAATCATGTAATGGGCGCTTGCCGAGCGGTGTCCGTCAGCGAACCAATGGTCAACGTTTCCTGCCCGCCCCTCGGTTTCTGGCGTTTCCATAGTATGAACCACGCCGACTTGGATCTTATGTCCAGCGCGTCCAACGGTGTAGTCCTCGGCTTGCTCGAATGGAATCACGGGATCTCCTTATTTATGCAATCCGAAATAGAGGGCGAGTAACCCTCCAAGTTGGAGCAAATTTCCTAGATTTATCTGGCGGTCGTGGTTGCTATCTTTATCAGCATTGGAATAACCCATTGCCCTGCCCGCGTTAAGTTTTAGATCATCGACTTGTGTCGTAAGACTCCCAAACGCAGCTTTGAAAGTTTCGGTAACTTGCTCAAGTGCTTTCGTCATGGCAGTTTCACTCTTAGCGTTAGCGAGGTTCATGGCGATAGTTTGCTGATCTCTTGCTTTCTCAGTTGCGGCAAGTGCGGCATTAACCGCTTTTTCAGCCGCCGTCATAGCCGTTTCAACAGTTCGCTGATTATCGCCCTTTAATTCGAGCCTGTGCGCTTCATTGGTAGCCTCGCGTTCGATACGATGTGATTCCATCATATCCAAGCGATCATCTAAGGCTTGATGGCGAACTACGCTTAACTCTTCTCGCCCGAGAAGAGAGAAGGTGAGTTTGTCTTCCAAGTTTGCAATCGCGGTATTGAGTTCTTCTTTAACTTGCTCAATCTCCCGGTGAACGGTTTCGATGGTTCTGTCCGTTGGATCAGGAATTGATGATCGAATGACCATAGCGTTCTCCTCGGATATTACTTCGCCCACGGTTTGTACCTCTCCGTTTATTTATTCACGATTGTTTCGGGCATAAAAAAGCCCCGAAGTGGGGCATGTTGCGTTACACAAATCTTGTCAAAACGGTGGAATTAGGGAGAAGTCCCCACGCCATCTTTTTAGCCTTCATACCTTATGGAACAGACCTTTAAGATCAACCCAGAAGCCGTAACCACCTTTGCCGAAGGTATATGGCGAACTGACTGATCTATTGTGGGTAACTGCCCCGACCCAATTCTGATTGTAAAAGTTCTTATAGACCCAATCGGTGTTGATGCAGTCTTGCTTAGTAACGGGGTCAGTCCAAAGCACGAAACATTGATCTACTGGGTCACAGATTTCCATGAGCCAACCGCGCCCAAGATGATCGGTAGTCGTCCCAGCGACCTTGCCAGAGATTGACATGATCTGAGGATCGCCCAATATCTCAAGAATTTCATGGACGGTAGCCAAGAACGCTCCCTGCCTGAGCATCAAGAATTTGCCGAAAGTCATAGTAGGAATAAGTAACTTGCCTACCTTATGAGCCAATTCGACTATCGGGTGATGGCACAAGCCGAAAACTGATTTAGCCGAGGCAGGAGAGATATAGGCGTATGGAACACCATGCACCTTATCGAAATCATGGTACCCAGCCGCGCCGGAATGAACGTTGCGCTCCGAGATGTAGACAACGCAATCTTTGTTCGTTGGCACATACGGAGTTTTAGGGTCGAGCCAATTCTCCTGAGTTACGGTATCGAATAGAACGCCATACTCTTTTTGAGCGTCAGCGAGAGTTGCCTGAACGCCTCGCAGGAAAACGCCAGCATCTCTCGCGGATATAACCTCATTAACAATTACTAAGCGCATAATAGAAGTCTCCCATTTTTGCTAAGGTTGCATCTTGCGTGAGAAGGTTTAACATTTTCGATTAGATCAGTTCCACCTTTAGATAGTGGGATTACATGATCTAAGTGCAAACCCCTCTGATACCCCTGTTTATGAACACTTCTGGGGGCATCAAGATCAATCGGCTCATGGCAGATATGGCAATCAGTTCCGTAGAGTTCAAGAATCTGTTGGGTTGTATAAGGTTCTGAGGGTGCGTTGGCTTGTGCAAGACGGAGGTAAGTTTGGGCGTCCTTATCTGGCAATATCTCATTAACGATTACGAGTTTCACGGCCCTACCGTCTGTTGCGCGTCATAAACCGAGTGAATATAAGCAATCCTGTCCCTACATTTATGGGCAATCGTTAACTTGAAGTCATCCCAACGGTCATATTCTTCATAGGAGTTGTCCTTGAACGTGAAAGTTTTGTAAGCCTCTCGGCGCTCTTTCAACGCTTCTTTAATCAGACGCTTCTTAGGGTTGTTTATCATACTGGCCTCTCTGGTATCACTATCAACCTCGGCACGACATTCTGTTTGGTCAGATCGCGCAGTCCTTGGCGGTAGGTAGCCCATGCGACTTTATCTACTTGACTGTCTGCTACTTGAGTCCAATCGGTATCTATTAACTCTTGATCGCGCCAGAGCAATAAGCGATAAAGGAAAGTTGCGTCATTTACATCTGCGTTATCTTGCCATTGGTTAGGGGTAATCATTAGACAGTCTCATAAATGCCAGCAACACGTATTGTTTGCCCACTAGCAATAAAAGTTGTTCCTGAATAGTCAATGGTATACAAGTTTCCGTTGCCGTTATTTATCTGTCCAATACCCGCTTTGAGGTTTGTTAAGTTGATCGCTGTCGCTACATTGTCCGAAGCGGGAAAAATAGGAAGTCCAGCAATAAGGTACCCCGCACCCGTACCCGCCGTTGTTATGGTAATGACCATTTCAAACATACATATTTTCCCAAATAATTTATATCTGGCCGTAACGGTAGAGGTAGTTATAGTGCCCGTTGCAGAGGATAAACTAGGCGTATACACCGCCCATGCACCCGAGTAAGGGAACGTATTGGTAGCAGAGGATAGGTCTTTGTTGGTGAGGGTCGCTGTCGCGGCGCGTTCTGTGGCATTAGAAGTGTTATTTACATTACCGAGTCCAACATCTGATGCAACGATTCCAGTAGGAGTATTGATAACGGGTGAGGTAAGAGTTTTGTTCGTTAAAGTCTGAGCGGTTGTTTTATCTACCGTGACTGAGGTATCAATGGATACGGTGACCCCTGAAATCCCAATACCAGTTCCAGCAACGATAGAGCCTGGACCCGCACTCTGAGCAAAGGTAATCGCAGTCGTTCCCATAGTTGGGTTATCGGCGGAAGTTACATCCCAAGTGGTTGCAGCGAGCGTATTTCCTGCCGTTGCATAAGTAGATGCGCCTGTTTTGATTTCACTCGATTGATTAAAGTCTGTTGCGCGAGTTAAAACGTAAAGAACAGCAACAGCGCCAAGAGTTGTAACTGTGTAGATTCCATCGTTTGCAGTTGTGGCTTCGTTCTTAATAAGAACTCGATCATTAAGCGCAACGGCTACACCATCAATGCTAAGTGCGCCAACAGAAACGGCAGTTAAAGTTGCTCCAACACCAGAGGCACCATTGGAATAAGTATTTGCTGGCAGGGCTGCGATAGTTGCAAGTCTTACTGCCTCTTTTGAGGGAACGCTGATAATCGCATTTTGTACGAATGCTGTCGTAGCAATATTGGTTGTATTGTCACCGATAGTGGGAGTCGGAGCAGTCGGCGTTCCAGTGAAAACGGGGGATGCGAGTGGAGCCTTCAATGCTAAATCAGAAGTTAAATTAGTAACATCAGATTCTGCAATTGCGGCAACAGAGGAAAGAACGCCGCCAGATGATGTCTTAACATAGCCAGCCGTTGTAAGCGGCGTTGTTACTGTGCCAGTAAAGGTTGGACTCGCTAACGGCGCTTTGAGGGCAAGGTCTGAGGTGAGGTTAGTGACCCCTGACTCTGGTAATCCCGCGCCATTAGTAAGAGTGAGAGATGAAGGAGTTCCACCTGCCCCATTGAGCAAAACGGGAGCACCGGCCGAACCAATATTTATTGCGAGTGCTGTTGCAATTCCAGTGCCAAGACCACTTACACCAGATGAGATCGGGAGTCCTGTTACATTGGTCATCACACCAGAGGCCGGGGTTCCGAGCGCGGGTGCAACAAGGGATAGCCCAGAAATAGATGCGACTGTCGCGCCAGAGTTAATAACAGTCGAGCCGATAGTAGGAGCTGTGTATCCCGAAACCGATGCGACCCATTTAAGACCAGTTGCTTGAGTTGAATCGGCTGTTAATACATAGGTGTTAGTTCCGACCGCTAGACGAGCATTGAGCGTGCTAAAGGTAAGAAGATCGCCTTTCGTAGTTAACGGAGCCAACGCGCCTAGTTGTGTCTGAATGGGGGAAGTTACGCCATGAACGTAACCAAGTTCGGTCGAAGTCGTGGTGCCAATAGAAGTTGTAGTTGGAAGAACAACTGTGCCCGTAAAAGTAGGTGATGCCAGTGACGCTTTTAACGCAAGATCACTTGTCAGATTAGTGACTTGCGACTCTGCGATGTTTGGAATATCACTCGCAATTAAAGTCGTTCCGCTCGTCACGCGACCTTTAGCATCCGTTGTGACTTTGGTGTATGTACCAGCAGTGCCAGCAGCAGCAAGAGTCGGACTCGGAAATGTTCCAGTTAAATCTCCGCCAGCCGTGCCAGTAGGAATGCGCGAATCGCTCAAACGAGAGTCAGCGGTGACAACGGCCGTTCCCGTGATTTTTGAAGGCGACAATGTTGTAGAGATCATGGCATCTGTAATAGATGATGCTGATGGAGTTCTTGTATCGGTCAATCTCGTATCAGTTCCGAATACAACCTGCGCGGTGGTTGCATTACCAGACGCAGGGATATCTTTAACTGATGACGTGCCGAGCCCACTCACTTGGGTATTTGCGATGGCGAGCAAGGATTGATTGATGCCGATTGTTAAGCCTGAGCCGAGTGTCCCCGACTTAGTGATTGGCGAGGTAGCAGTGACAGTCTTGGCATCGGTGTATGCCTCAGAAGTCGTGATGGCAGAAGCAGCAGCGCCCAGCGCGTCATAATTGCCAGTCAGCGAGACGTTGCCAGTAAATCCATCGACGGAAGTCACCGTGCTAATACCAGCGGCTAGAAGTTGCACCCAGTTTCCAAGAACTGTTGCCGGGGCGGTCTTCAAAATAAAGGACTCGTTCAAATCAGTACGAACAGCGACATCGCCAACTTGCGCAGTCAGAGCAAGCATCGCCGCCTGCGTCGCGACAACGAAAGTATCAGTGATGGCAAGAGGTGGGAGTTGCGATGTGGGAAGCAAGCCCCCCGCATCAAGGGTGGCAACGCCATTGGCAGCGCCAAGGGCAGAGTTCGGAACTTTCGCGGCTAAATCCGTTACTAATCCCGTCACTTGCGATTCGGCAATTGTGATTCCTGTTGGGCTACCCGTTGCGTTGGTCAAATTAATAGATGCTGGAGTACCTAATACCGCACCATTAGGAGTAGTAACTGTTCCCGTAAAAGTCGGGGAGGCAATAGGAGCATACGTTGATGCGGCTGTCGCCACTGAAAGTTTGGCGCTCAAATCTGATACTAAATTAGTAACATCCGATTCTGCGATAGTTCCCGATGATAGGACTCCGCTACTAGAAGTCTTAACGAATCCAGCGACAGTGAAAGGAGCGGTGATGATGCCAGTGAAAGTCGGGCTTGCTACAGGTGCCTTGGACGCAAGATCGCTGACTAATCCCGTGATTTGTGATTCAGCGAGTGTGAGGGCATCCGTGCCACCAAAAGCATGAGTGGATGCGTGGGCGACGGGAGTACGGGCATCTGAAAGCCTAGAGTCAGAAGTTATTACTGCGGTGCCAGTTATCTTCGATGGAGATAACGTGGTTGCAATCATCGCGTCAACAATCGAACCAGCCGTAGGTGTACGAGTATCGCTGAGTCGTCCGTCTGAGCCTAATACGACTTGCGAGGATATGGCATTGCCCGATGCAGGAACATCGCGAGTGGACGCGGTGCCGAGTCCTGAAATTTGAGTGTTGCTAAGGGCAAGTAGAGATTGGTTGATACTGATATCGAGTGTTGTCGCATTGAGAATTAGAGGCGAGGTAGCACTAGCAATAGCCACGCCGACTTGGACAATAGTGGGAACTGCCACTGTTGCGCCGTCGGGTCCAATGGGGCCATAAATCTCAACTGTATCAATTGACATCAGACAGTAACCTCCGCGTTCACCGTAAATTTGCCTTCAAGGAGCCTAGAAAGCACGCCAGCGGCATCAGTGATTTTTAAGTCATAGAGATACACGCCAGCAGGGATTGCCGATGTTTGCTTAGGAGTCTTATGGAATGTAATTACTCCGGTAGTCGCATTGAGCGTTATAGATGAATCCAGCGTATTGAATTCAGCGACGACCTCAGTGCTATTAGCAGAGTTCTTGAGTTGCATCTTGGCTGAAAACCCAGCCATAGGTACAGGGCTACCACCGATCGACCAGAGCATTGGCTCGGTGTAATCGGTTCCCTGATTTAACTCAAAATCCCATTGACCCGCTAGTGGCATCGGAAATCCCTTCTAAAGTGAGGCGGCGTGAATTAAGCAGGCAGTTGGCTCTTCAATATCGCTACTTCAAGATCGAGTCCTGCGCACTGGAACATGACATTGGAAAGTTGCTGACGAGTCAGGCTGAGAAGATTTTCATTTCTTAGATTCTGCGTTAATGCCCGATGAAGTTCGGCTTTCGCGTTATCGAGTTCGGCCTTGACGATATCAAGTTCAGATACTTCTTGATCTGGAACTGCGGTTAGTGTTGCTTTTGTTGCCATTTGTTTTCCCCTTTGTTGTTGTTATTTGGATTCGAGCGTTTCCAGGCGTATAGCCAAATTTTGGATGAGCGGAATGAGCGCGACTGCGATACGGTCATAGTTAATCGAATCGGGCTGACCTTCTTCGTTGTAATTGACAAGGAAGTCTTTGAGAATGGGAATTTGCGCGACATCTTCTGCGATGACTCCGAGGATTCGTTTTAGTCCATTACTTGAATTTTCGTTAGCTTCATACTCGGCTTTGTCGATCCAAGTTTTAGGGACTAGGGACATGACTGATTCAACAGGAATAATCTCGGGCAGGATTTCTACTTTATAGCGTTGAGAAGAGGTAACGCGGGCGAGAAGGCCACTACTCGAATTTTGGAATACATTAGCAGACGATGAAGTTGTGTAGCCAGTGGCATTGTAAAAGGCACCGCTAGCGGTAAGATTCGCGGTAGCATTTACATTACCGAAAAGGTTGACTAACCCGTTAAAATTACCCTGGTTTAGATTCAAATTTCCCGATTGGTCAATATACAATCCTGAGCTGAAAGTTAATCCTGATGACCCGTTGAGGGTGATACCACCGATAGTCCCACTCGTAGCGGCAAGAATTACACTCGCACTTAACGTTCCAGTCGTTATGTTGCTAGCAGAGAGTGTTCCTGCTGCAATCTGACTTGCCGTGATAGTGCCCGAAGCAATCTGGCTGGCGGTTATGGTTCCCGTTGCGATTTGTGCGGCGGTAATAGAACCAGCGATCAGAACAGATGCGTTTAAGGATGCCGCTGCAATTCGAGCAGCCGCCAAATAGCCAGTTGAGATATTCCCAGCATCAAGATTGGAAACAGTTATGACAGATGCGTCAATAGTTCCTGCGGTGATTTTGCTAGCGGAGATGGATGCTAGGGCGTTGTTGCCAAGAGTGTTTGCGACCCAAGACGATCCATCCCAACGAGATATCGCGTTGTCGTTCGATGTGTTAAACCAAACGTCTCCAACTGCAAGGGCGGTAGGTGTAGAGCCTTGCCTAAAGACCTGATTCTTGCCGTTCGCTGTGGTTTGAGCCGCTGTGGCCGCTGTTGCCGCTGCTGCTGCTGCTGTGGCCGCCGCTGCTATCGCGGTGTCCTGTACGGCGACCCAAGTAGTTCCATCCCAACGATAAAGTTTGTAGCCATTGGATGAGTCAAACCAAATGTCGCCCACTTTTGTAGCCGTCGGCGGGGTGCTTGCGTAGAGGCTTGAATTTCCGCTTGGGTCGGTGTTATCAACCGGGAACACAACTGCGCTGGTATCACTGACAAAATCCGTTGGATCTTGCCACGCGGTTCCGGTGCCAGTTGTGACAGTCGCGTTCGTCGTATTGGCAACAGTGAATGAAACGCCTGCGACAACGGAGGAAACTGTGAAAGTGCCGTTATAGCCATCGGGGGCAGTATCTGAGACGATGACGGTGCTACCAACTCCCAGAGTCCCAGCGATGGCATAGGTGGCAGTCGAAGAAGTAAAAGTGACGCCAGTTATAGAAAAAGTCGTAGGGATGATGTCAATCGGAGTATTTGTATCTTGCGAAGTAAGTGGCATCTGATTTCCCTCCTAAATTGTCATTCGGTAGGGATTCATGGGCGAGGTGTAGAAAGTGCAACGCCAATCATCGGGGGTGATATTGATATCCATTCCTTCGATGACTAAATACATGGTGAGGGAGCGTCCGTCTACCGTCAAGCGGTGGACTCTGACTTGATCGAATAATTCGCAGGCTAAAAAGTCTGGATATAACGCACCTAACGCCAACGCGCAAAAGTCGATCTGGCTGACCGTCGTCCATTTGTTCGCAGGCAATCCTGTCGCGTCGTAGTTGGCATTTTTTCTTGCGTAAAACGCAGCAAGGTTCTGAGCATTAACGTCATTAGCAAGCAGAGCTTCGACTTCTTTAGTACGAGTCACACCCCACTTGGTGACACTGGGTTGATAAGTAGATGTTTTCTGCTTCAACTTGCCACGAGTGATGATCGCCCGATTGACGAGTTGGAGTATTCCTGGTTGTGTTTTTATGTTGTCATATTCAATCGAGTTGGTCGATTGCAGATCATCGAAGAAAAGTTGAGTTGGACGCGAGAACTTATCGGTGTGCTGGATGAGTGTTGCAACACCCGTGCGTGAGATATAGAACGCCCCTGCTTGCGCATCGACGCATTGCCCGATCAACGTTAAAGCGTTTAAGCCCTCGGTTGTTGATTGCATTTGGAGAGTGCCAGATAAAGATGTGGTGCCGGTGAAACCAGCGGCGGTGAGAATTCTTCCCACTCTTGCGGCGGTAGTCTCAAGGTTGTGCTGATAACTGGGTAATGCCTTGAGTGTCACTGCCGATATTTGCGCTAAATGGTCTATAAATGTGAATGTCACGTTCGCGTCAAAGCCAGCGTCCACATCTGGGCTTTCCATAATGCCTGTGTAGGTGACATAGGAAGTGCCAGACCATGTAAGGACTACTCGCATTTGCAAGCCGGCATTGAGAATGGAAGCGCCGGAAACTACCCACGTCGATGCGCTGGTGTAGTCGGGGTCGTAGATACCTGAGTGATTGTCTAAGACAATAGTGGCTCGCCCTGGGTCAATCGATAGGTCTGGACGCTGACGACCCCTGGTGTAGTGGACTTGGCGAGTATCGGCAGATAGGACATCAGTCCACGTCCCAGATTTGAGGAATTGAACTTTGACGGTAGGCGCGTTGGTGCCGTCATAAGCCGCAAGGGTCATCTACTTACCAATCGCCTTTGGGTCTTTGCCCTTGAGAATCATCTTTTGCGCTATCCCTGCATGGACTGTGTCAACGAGTTTTTTCTCGGTCACAACAGAACCAGCGATATGTTGATGCACGACGATTGTCGGAGCTGAGTGAGCCGCCGTGAGTGGCTTGCCGATCTTAGATGCAGACGTACCAGCAGGTGACATGAAAGTCGGTTGGCTTGGGTCAAGGCGAAGTGTTGGTGGGGCTAGTATTTTTTTCATCAAGGTAGATGTGCTCAATGGTTTTTTGCTACTCATTGAATAGCCCAAGGCCGCCATCGCAGCAACCATGCCGATAAGACCCAATGCGGATGAAGCCGCACTAGCGCCACCAGTAGCGACATCTAGCGCCGCGCCTTCTTCTAGTTCGGTGGGGATTAAGGCCACCATCGCACCTTTTATTACTTTGAACCCTGTAGCGAGAGCGGTAAATGTCTCACCAATTTTCGCGCCAACCATCGCGCCACCAATACCGGCAAATATCAATTCAATTTCTTTGCCATGATCGTGCGTCCATGTACCAATATCTTTAAGAGCCTTTAGCCCTGGACCAGCAGCCCATGTAGTGAGAGTTGTTAATGGCCCCATGAGTTCATTGCCGGCGGCGATTTTCATGTTATCAAAACCAGCACTAAGTATCTTTAGTTTCACGGCGTAAGTATCGGCAGCATTAGCGGCTTGACCTTTAAGGCGATCTGAAACTGTTTGAATAATTACATCGCCAGCTTTAAGCGCATCATTATGGGCTAGTCGCGCTTTAGTAACTGCGGCTTCGGCATTTACAACTGCAAATGACCCAGTGGCGTTGACTGCTTGAGTCTTATTTGCTCGCGCTTGTGCTTTTTCTAAAGCGTTGGTTTGCGCAATTGTTTTAGTGACATTGTTTCCATACTTATTTTGAAGGGTTGCCAAATGCGTTTGTGCTTTAATCTGCGCGTTATCGTGGGCAATTTGTGACTTGCTCGATCCGCTTTTTCCAGCACGAACCTGTGCTAAATGAATTTCGGCTTTAATGAGGGCGTCATTGGTGGTCTTGATTTTGAGAACACCAGAGGCAGCAACGCCAGAGTCGATTCCAAGAGCCTTCACTGCTTTAAGTTGGCCCTCTTGCGCCTTAGTAAGTAACAGAGCGGAATCAGATAGAGAAATGTTCTTGTATCGCGCAACGTCAGCGGCTAAGGACATCAAACTTATTGCCTTGGTTGGGTCTTTTAATCCCGTTGTCATTACCGCAAGTGCGTCTTGAGTTTCGATGCTGGTAAACCCAAGGGCTTCCATCTTCGTATTTAGCGCAGCGACAGGCTTGGCGTACTGATCCCACGAATGGCCGGAATCTTTGATGGCAGTTTGAAGTTTGACTTGAGAGGTTTGAAAGGATGCTGCAGCAGCCAGAGATTCCTTGCCGAATTTGAATAGCGCGAAAGCACCTACCGAAACAGCGCCAATGGCAGCGGTCTTGAATAACGAACCCATATGGTGCGCCGAGGAACCTGCTCGATCTGCGCCTAAAGTTGCTTTGGCTTCGGCAACGGAAAGCGCGTTAGTGGACGCCGCAAGTTCGATAGTCGCTTTTTCCGAACTATTCCACGCCACTCTCATGCGCTCTTGAGATGCGAGACTCGCAGATTGGGAGACATTGTTCTTGAGCATCATCTCGCCATACGAGGCTTGAGCGATCTTGAGTTTGGCTAACGAGGCTTTCTGATTTTCAGATGCCTTAACTGCGCGAAGAGATGCTTTGTCCACGGAAGCGGAAAGGGTCGCCGTCTCACTTGCCGACTTCTTAGCTACCTGCCCAAGATGCTTGAATACTTGCGAGGCTTTATCTTCGGCAAAGAGTCCAAATATGGCGGGTTTTTCCATTAGGAACCGCCTTCCGCATTTTTACTTCGAGTTGCATCAATGTCGCCAATGAGTGACTTGAACTCATCGACCGTGAGTAAGGAAAGTTCCCACGGTCTGATATGAAGGAGACTGGCGAAGTCGCCCATGTGTTCAGTCTTTAGATCGGAGAGGCTTTTTTCTTTCTTTTGCCCTGGCCTTTTTTTGTATCAGCCTCCTTCGAGTCCTCTTCAAAAGACCACTCGATAGATTCAATAGGCCAAGATGCCGTATCTTCAAACTTGAGTTCGGGTTGTTCGCGCTTTATCGTGATCCACGCCATCGCTCGTTGTGGAAGAAGATGACCTAGAAGAATTGCAAATCCCATTCCCACAAACGGCATTCCTGTCACGGTTTCAACCGCTTCACCTTCTGCAAAGGTGACGGTAGATTCGTCTAATTCGTAAGTCTTCCCTTGCATTGTGAACTTCATATCGATTCCCCTTCGATGATTGAGTGCGCAGTGGCGCGAACTCTCGCCATGATTCTTGGCAGATTCCTCTTAATGGGTTCAATGAAATAACCCTTGGGAATTCTGGTGGTGACCCAGATTTCTCGGTTTCCAAATACTGGATGTCGGATTTTTCCATATCTATCAAGATCGCGTAGATCATGTCCACTTCTATTTTGAATGATCGATATTCCAAATCGACGATGGTGCGTACTGCTCCGTTGATATATTGGAGCCTCTGCGACTAATTCATTGATGCCACCAGATTTAGGAAGTTTTGATAATGCACTTTGCCTAATCTGATCCTCTAACGCTGAAGCGCGAAGAGATCCAAAGATGGCACGTTGCATATCTGTCTGGAACTTACCATCGCCTAATTCCTCATAGCGTGATCCGATATTTCTTAGAACCTCTGATCCGTTTGAGGTCATCGAATCGGACTTACAGAGTGGAATCTGGCGTGGTGTAGATGACGGTGATCGGAGCCAATGTGCCGTTATCTAGAATCGAGAAGGTGATTGGCACATCGATGTCGCTAGGACCTGAAACCATTGGTGTTGCATCATCTGCAAATACAACTGGTGTAATGATTTCGAGGATTTCAGTGCCGTTGGTAAAGATCATGTCGATGGATGTCACAGAGTCAGCGGTCAACTTGGTAGTCCATGTAGTGTCCGTAAATTCAACAGTGACTGCGCCAGTACCGACAACAAAAGCATCATGGGTTTGCGTGGATTTAAGTCCACTGTTGCCGATGTTGTAGCGATCCTTCTTAAGATTATTGGCGATAGTCACCGACCAGTCGCGGATGTTGCCAACGGCTGTGCCATCAACCTTGATCGTGCCTTGGGCAAAGTGGAATAGGTCATAAGCCGCGTTGTAAGAGGCTGCCACTAATGCTGTCGCAAACTCCATTTTCTGCGCGTCAATGGTGAGTTTGACGTTGAGAATTCCATCATTAGCAAGTGAAAGTGTGAAGGCATCGACTTTGCAACCTGTTACGTTCTTCGGGGTGACGGTGCCATCATATCGCGACAGACCAACTTGAGTGGTGAAAGAGACTGCGCTTTGATCGCCTTTCACGATGGTAAAAGCACCGGCAACAGCTGCAGGATATGAGCCGAGCGCGTGACCAAGAAAGATCCCTGCACCACGCGTAGGCATATCAAAGTCGATGTCACCTGTGACATCTGTGCCAGTGACGACACGACGAGCAGAGCGACCGAATAATCCTCCGGCGCGAAGTCCGAGTCCTTGCTTAACACGCTTGTTGAGTTTCAAAGATTCAGAATTGAATTCCACGAATCGAGTGGGCGCGTTGTAAGTGCCATAAGTAGATTCAGTTGGCGATACTCCAAGTTGTGATCCAAGACCACCAGGGACGTTTGTCATTTTTTATCTCCTATTTATTCGGTGGCAGCAGATGAATCTGCTGAGTCGTTGGTATCTTTTGGTGCAACGTATGAAACTGCTTGCCAGTTATCTATCTGACAAATAAATGAATCCAGCACATCATCTGGAACGTCAACGGTTGCCCCAGCCGCCACTTCTTTACCTAGCAACGGAACGTATAAATCACCTTGAGGCGAAATGTTTTTGATGAGTGTCATGTGATTGCTCCCTAGGTTCGCGCTTTGTAAGAAATTGAGAAAACAATTTTTACGCCAGTACCTTGTCCGGTGGCGTCATATTTCAAAGATGTTTGGGATAGTCCTGCACGTTGGATTACATTTCCAAAGGTGGGATCAGCGCGGATTACCGTGTCAACGCGGGAAAGAATGTCGAATGCAATTCCCCTGCATGTTCTAAATGCGTCATCACCTGAATCGCCGATATTCGCGTAGATCGTGCAATCGAGCAGACCAACTTCATCCATATGATGCGCGGGTCCGATAGGTTTGTAAGAATTTTGACTCGTCGCACCCGTTACTTCGCCAAAGTCGAGGCCATCGTGTCCTACTGCGATTGCCTTCTCGGGATAGTCGCCCGTGACTTGCGGCCCATCGAAGATCGTTACGTCTTTGAGTTCGCGTGCATTGGTAAAGGTGTCGATGACTGCGTTGATAAATGCGCCAAGTGCAAAAGTAGTCACAGTTTCCCCTTACGTTATGAAATTAGGCACCTAGAAGCATGACTAGGGGAACCAACCGTGCTTCTAGGTACGCTTCGGTTCTCAGCTAACGGAAATCAAGCGGTATTTTTGCAGGGCTTGTTCTACGCGGCGAGGGTAGGTATAGGTCACGCGTGGGTCATAGTCATCTGCGTTGCGATTATTTATCATGGTCGAGCCACGCTGCGTTTCCCAAATATGCTTGAGCAATAACTTGATTCCGTGAACAGCGCCTTTTGGAACATTGTTATACCCAGCGACATAGGTAATGACGATGTTGCCCGGAAGATTGGTTGAAAAATTGTAGTAATCGTCGCGAATAACCGAGAAACCTTGAGCGTCATTGATGTATTTAGATGGATCGAGTGTGATGCCATCTTCTGAAACCGAGGTGATCGAAAGGGCGACGGGTTGGCGATAAAAAATTATTGCCGTGCCGCCGTTGTGAATTTCAGTAATCGTGCGCCGACCAAATACGCGATGACAGTACTCTTCAGCTAGATCGACCGCCGTATCAATGAAATCGCTCAGTTCCTCATCGTCATTGTTATTTTTGATCTTGAGAAACTTCTTAGCCTCGGTGAGTGTTACAGGTTGGAACTGGAAGAAGTCTCGGGTTTCAAAATCCTTTTCATACGCAGCGACGCTGGCATTGACCGCCGACCACTTGACCATGTGGCGACCCATCATGGTGGGAGTAAATGTCGCGCCGTAAATCCCGTCACCGTTATTGGCAACAGTGGGAAGTAGCGTGGTGCCATCAGGACGGTAGATCGTGAGGGTTAGTACGGGAGTGCCAGTAGCAGCGTATGTGGAAACTACGAGAGAAATGGGATCACCTAGATCAATGAACATGCGTAATCCCCTTTCACCAGAATCAATTTATTAACGCGCGAGTTACTTAACTTCAGCCTCGGTGAGAGTAGAAACAGGAACTTCATCGGGTGCGGTCACAACCTTGGCTTGAACTTGTCCGCGCCACGGAACTTCGACAGTGACGGGTTCAGGATTGGCATAATTCACCACAACTTCATCGTCATAGTGCGCGACAATCGTTTCACCAGGGGCTTTGTATTCAACCGCGCCGGTGCTGGTGTTATCACCTGCTTGAGTTTCAACGGTCTTAGGTGTGTCGTCAAACTTGACCGCGCCTGTGCTTTTCGGAGTTTCAACCTCATCGTTTGATTTGATTGCCATGATTTTGCCTCTCGGATAGACGTGAAAATTAAGGTGTGACGTGCGCTCCCCTCAGAACGCACGTCACGGTGTTACTTAGAGGATTTCTCCTGCAACACCGAAGGTGACCGACGGTGTGGTGCCAGAGACGACCCACGATGCTCGCACCCAACGGTCAAGACCGGCGAATGACTGATGAGCAGAAGTGTTTGCCGCAGTTTGCGCGGTAAACGATGCGATTGTGCGCCAAGCGTCGGTGACTCCGTTGTCATAGGAAGTCTGGATGCTGACGGTGATCGAAGGTGTGGTGCCAGAAACAGCAGAGACGATGGATTGACCACGGAACTCGTCCTTGTCATCCACCTCCACTCCTGCGGCTGAACCAGTGGCAGTTACAACCGTTCCGGCTGCAACCAGTACGTTTTCGTTAGCGAAATCAACCATGATTTATCCTTTCAAGTGGTTGTTATTGGGTAGAGCCATTGGTCACAAATCGACCTGTGATCGGGTCTCTAGTCTGTGCTTGAAGACGTGCATGCTCTATCAAAGCAAGACGACGTTCAGGTTTTGCATTGTGCATACTCTGATGCTCGCCAGCCAGTAAAACCTCTAGGTTTTCTGGACGGTTGTCATCACGAATGTGGTTCTTATGGTGAACCTCTTCGTTGTCCCCTATTGGTCTACCAAGCACGAATTCCATGACTACCACATGCTCGAGTACGCGACCTGAGTAAGCCTTATGATGTTCGGGCATCCAGAGCGAGACATAACCATCAGATCGCGTGACCCTGTCAGGGCGACGCGGCGGATGATAATTTCCTGGCTTCCCACGTTGGGACTCCTGCTTGCATACGCGGGTGCAATATTTGCGTTGATTAAGTTTCCGTTCTCCTCGAGAACGCCACATCTCAACTCCACATTGAAGACAAGTGACTAAGTCGGCTCCGTTGCGAAGTCGAGATGTGAGAGTATTTTTTCTTCCTAGTGTTCCAGCCATAACCCGAGTATACCAAGGTTTTGGCATTGTTACTGGATTATAGCCCAGAAACCACGCCAAACGCCCCCGGACGGTAAATCGCCAAGGCTAGCCTCTCTTCGGCACGTATTGCGGTAAGATTTCTTTGAAAATAATCGGCGTGCGAGTTCGACGCTTCAACGGTAAGTCCACCCTTGCGGAAAATCTGACCACCTTGAGCGTATGCACCAACGATTGCCTCATTAGCTGGGACAGCCACTGAGACTGCGACTTTCTTGCCCCAGAGAGCAGGAACCTCAGCCGATGCGAATGGACCATTGGCGTAGTAAGCGCCTTGGCCGTTCTTGGAGAGCAAGATGTTCTCCCATGCCAACGGATCAATTGCAATCGCGTCTGGCTCCAAGAATGAAGTCGTACGAATTGCGGTGATCTGGCGGTAGATCGCGTCCATGTCATTATCGCCAGATAACGAAGGCGAGGTGCCTTTGACTATTGGAGTGGCTAATCCTGCGCGGTTAAGCAAGCCGACCATGTTGGCTCCCGTGCCGTCACCGGTCAAGAGTTGTGCCTGTTCAGCAAGTTTCACGAACAAGAGCAGACGAGCATCGATGTAGGACTGCGCTTGCGCAAAGTCTTCCAACATCTCATCTGAAATTGGCAGGAAGGTGGCGATCTTATGTAAGACCTCATCGACCTTGGAGAAGGTAATTGAAGATTCAGGCTTCAATCCACTTTCGGCTACTGCTGCCGCTGCATTGGTGACCGCAGTTTCAACGAGATAGCGAATGAGCGGAGTGTTGGTCGTACCCTGTGGGAACAGGTCTGAGATCATCAATGGTTGGAAGCGGATATCGACGATGCCAGGTAGCAAAGTTGGAAGCGACGCAACGGTTGAATAGCCAGGGCCAGGAGTGCCGGCGGTGCCTTCCGTCAAGGTTGCCTTAAGTTCGATTTCACCCGAGGCAAAATTACCTTTAATGCCTTTAGCGACCAATGACTTGTAGCCCGCAGACTCCACGAACTGTTGTCCGATTGACTTTTTGCCGCCAGTATTCTCAGCGCCGGCCTCGGTGAGTGATTCGCCAGTTTCAGCGGAGAATTGCTTGCGCTTTTCCTCCACGAATTCAAGTGATTGAACTTCGTCAATCCACTTTTTGATTTCTACTTCGATGGGATCGAGAGCAGATTTTTGTTCCGCAAATGTCATCGTCTTGGACTCAGTAACTTCGAGTCCTTTCTTAGACAGTTCGCGAACCTTGTCTTTTGCTTCTTTTAGAGAAGGCATTTTTTAATCCTTTCGACTTGCATTAGCGATGGTTTCGAACATGCGCAGACGCGCAGATCGAGTTTGCATTTCTTCCGATTGCACCTCATCGGCGGTTTTAGTTTCAGCGGCGGCGGCGGATTTCTCGGCGGCGGCGGTTGTAACTTCTGCGGCGGATTCGGCGGTTTCGTCAGGATCAGGTTTGATGATTTCCATTAGGTCAACGGGTGAGCGTTCGCCCGTAAGAGTGATAACCGAACCATCATCTAGGTAGTCCTGCTTATAGGACTCAGAATCGTAGGTATCGGTATTCTCTAAATCGAATACCAAAGTGCCTCCACCTGCGCCATCTGGAATGGTGGCGCGAATGTAAACCCAGACATTTGGGTAAAAGTCTTGGAGCGCATCGCGCGCGCGATCTTGTGTGGCCTCAAGTGAGCCAACCACGGATTTGAATTCCACACTCTTCGCGCTCTTCGTCGCGTCCGCACATCCAGCGCCAAGTTCGGCAGCGTGATCATGAATCGATTGGATCAATGTGGTGTCGGTGGCGCTATTGCGTGCGCCTGACTTGATTCCTTTTGATAACAACACATCGGCCTCCCTGTTAGCGGGGATCGCCACGAACGCCCCGTTGAGCAGTTCGCGAAGTTTTGCGCCTTTTTTTGCGCCTTTGGTTTCATTTGGCACGGTCATGAATGCGACCGAGGTCTTGTTGATATGACCTTCATTAACAAGAGTGCGGACTTCTTGAGCGCGGTCTAGTGAAGAATAAGTGCCAGAGACGATGAGCTGACCTTTCTCGTTGATCGAAGGCGTACCCGAACCAACAGTGGTGGCAACTGACATTCCGTGATCACTATCAAAAGTTATTTTCTCTGGCAGTGGCATCTTCCATTCATCAGGCAACAGCGTGTCCCCGTCGCGATCTTTGGTTGGCGAAGAAAGAATCACCTCGAATGTGCCAGGAAAGGCATCATCGGTATTTGTGATAGATGCATCTTTGCGGATGATGTTCATGAGTTACCTTTCGTTGAGTGGTGCGTTCTTACTCGTCCACCACGGCGAACCGCGATTGTCTTAACTGCTTCTGGACCAGATGCGGCAGCTTCCGCACCACCTCCGGCTGTATCGCTTGCTTCGGCGGCCACAGATGGATTTGGCTTGACTGCTTCAGTGATTGTGACGCGCTGGGCAGGTGTGCCGAGTTTGACGAGGGCGGCATTGGCGAAGAATTCGTCCATCTCAGGATTGTCACTGCGTTGATAACCAAATAGCGCGGCTCCTTGATTGCCTGTAATCAAACCAGCATTGCGAAGAGATACGGCGGCAGTTGCCTTAACCTCGAAGTCCCCACGAAGTACATCTTCCATATTGAAACGAGTAAATACGCTGCGATCAGAATAGAAGTCCGGCACAAGTTGATGATTGATAATTGATTCGTTGTTGATAAACCGTGGAGCCATCGTGTCGCGATACAGCGAGCGCAACTGTTCAGTGATATTAGAAAACGTCGCGTGATCAAGAATATGAACTGCTGGCGGCGGGACATCAAATGCGGCGCATACTTCTTCGCGTCCGAGTTTGCGACCATCGATGTATTGCATTTCTTGCGAATTAAGTTGAACAATCGTGGGCTTAATGCCCTCTTCGAAAACGACTGTAGAGCCAGTATTTTCTACTCCTGCATGAGCGGCGTCAGATTGTGCTTTAAGGCGATCCTGAGCGCCTTTAGATAGCGTCGAATCGGTAGTCAAAATCATTCCGGGACGAGCATTATTTTTCCACATCGCCGCCATCGCCCGACGAGATGAATCCTCATTGAGCAGCGTCATGCGCAAGGATTCAAGATTAGATAGTCCGCGACTTAAGTTATCTGGGTTGTAATTCGTGAAGGCGACCACATCAGCCTCTGGGATAGGTGGAAGCATCGATACATTGCGAGTGCCGGAAGAATAAATGTATTCGATCCCGCCAGTCTCAAGTCGGCGCACGATAACGTTGCTTGGGTGCATCGGATGCAATTCGCGAACGCGACCTTTATCATCGCGCAGTTTGAGCCAGAACGCTTCGCCATAAATATCGCGTGTTGAAGAAGTCCACTCCCAGAGCGCAAAACCTGACATGCGCGGATTCGGACGATCCAGTAACTCGGCGAGTGGACCATTTTCGTTCATCGAATCGCCATCGCCAAGATCGATCTTTACCTCGAATGGCATCCGAGCCGTTGCCATAGCGAGTTTGCGAATAAGGATACCGACCCACACTTGCGATTTATAGATCGCGCCGTATGCTGCGTAAGAACCTAAAAGATTGAGCGCCGATGTAGCGTAGTAGGAAGCGTCGGCAAAGATCGGAGTGCGATCTCCGAGTGTGTCTACATTGGCAGGGACTATCGCGCCATTGGATAAAAACATGCGCTACCCCCTCACGATTTATAGATAGTCATGGCTTGCATATATTTGATGCGACTCCGAGGAAGCCATAAGTGCTCATCGATTTTCAACCGATCACCCTTGGCTGAAATGGAGTAAGCATCTGCCAGTACGAAATGCGATTCATCGCAATCAACTAAGACACCTTCGAAAGATTCCTCAGTATCGGTGGTGACGAGAAAACGACCTCGTTCTGCGGATTTGATGAGACGGTCACGTTGACGCATGAAGAGGCTCCCTAAATCAGATGACGATCAAATCTTCGGTTTCATACTTGCTGACTTTTACTGGCTCCATGCCGATCACTAGCGAGAGGGCATTGATGGCTGCCGACACTGCATCGATCTTGTCGGCAGAGTTCGCCTTGTCTGGCTTCACGTTTCCGGCTGCATCCATTGCCACTGAGAAATTATCTACTTGCCAACGAACCGCAGGATTGCCACCGTGCCTAAACATCGGCTTCTCGTTCGTGCCTTCAAGCAAAATCCGTTGAAGTTCTTTAGTCGGTGCAGATAGCGTGACGAGCCCTTGACGGGTCTTAATCATCGGGGCTCCGTCAGAAACTAAATCGTTGACAAGTTGCGAAGAGTTCCACGGGTCATATGCCAGACCCTGAACATTGAATTTCTCGCGATCGCGATTGATCTGTGCGCGAATGAAGTCATAGTCAGCCACATTGCCAGGAGTGAGAACAAGTCGGCCTTCGCGTACCCAAACAGTCGCCGCACCTGCCGTGCGCTTGTCTAAGTTGACGAGGTTTTCCTCGGGCGTCCAGAGTCGCCAGATTGCATCAAAACCAGAATCTATCGGGAAGAGCCACGCCAATGCGCAGAGGTCAGAGGTAGAAGCAAGATCGAGTCCACCGAATGCCTTACGTCCAGCGAGTTTTGACTCATCGACGAGTGAACCGTTCCGATCCCAGACTTCAAGATTGAGATACTTGGTTTCCTGCTTGGTGCGAAGCCCAAGATGCAAGCGTTGGAACTTGGCGAGATCGGCCGGGGACTGCTGAGCCTGAGCCGCAGCAGATTTGAGATAAGCGCGAGTGGGTGAAATTCCATAGCCAGGATTAGCGATCTTCCATGTTGCCTCGATGAACGGGTCATCCATCGCGTCCGCTGCCCAGACGACGCCGTAAGTGGAAGGGTCTTTAATTGCGCCACGAGCAAGTTGCTCGATGTATTCCCGCTTGCGCGAGTAGATCGTGTTCTTCTTGCCCGAGTCTGCCGTTGTAATCATCGCTACAAGAGGTTGCCGTCGTGAACCTGTACCTGTTTCGATTGTCTCGACCAAATCGGGAGTCTTATGCACATGGATTTCATCGATCACCGCGCAGTGGATATTGGCCCCGTGCTGGGCATCTGCTACTGAGGAAACTACTTCAATGTAGGAACCTGATTTTGGATGGATGACCTTCTTCAAAACTGTTTTCGTGTGGCGCTTGAGAGCCGGTGATTTCTCGGCCAATTGTTTGATCGGGTTAAAAACGAATCCTGCTTGATGCTCGGATGTTGCCGCACATACGACCTGCGCGCCAGGCTCACCATCGGCTGCCATCATGTACAGGGCGATCCCGCCGAGGATCGTTGACTTCCCGTTTTTTCGAGGGACATCGGCATACATTGTTCGAATGATGCGAACGTAGGAATTCGAATCTTTATCCCATTGAACCCAGCCGAAGACCGGTGCAAGAAGATAAGCGATCTGCCAAGGGTCGGGCTTGAGCGATAGTCCAGCCCACTGTCCGCTGACGTGCCTTAAGAGTCCAAACGCCATAAGAACGCGATCCACGCGCTCGCCATCGAATACCGCGCCTTTGACATTGCGTGGTTCGGGCGTTTTGAAGCGAGGTGGACAATCGGGGAAAGCAATGCCGCGAGTGATGAGGTAATTTTCAACCTCGGGCGACATATTCAGATCAACCGGCGAAGATATCGTCCTCACCATTACCGGCCTCCTGCACAGATAATTTGGATTCAGCCGATGGCGTGAGTCCGAACTCCCCAGCCCATGCGCGTAAATCCTTCGATGCGGCTTCAATGATAGCGACCCACGGCGCGCGGACAACGCCTTGAGCGTTTTTCCCAAGCAGCCCGTGATCGTTCGCCATTTGTTGAGCGGTAACTAATCGATCCCATGTCAGGCAATATGCGGTTAGAGCTGCACGGTCGATTGATTTTGTAAGTTCTAAACGATCAAGTTCAGGCGCGACTCGATCCCATTCAGCCTTCGCTTCTGGTGGAAGCCATTCAGGAGCTTCGGGAGGAAGACGTTTGAAGAGTGGAGATTGTGCGACCTTGCGACCGCCGGAGTCCGTGCCGTTTCCGCGACCTTCAAGAAGTTTGAGGACGACAGGACGAGGTTTAGGCGAGGCCATTAGTTTGCACCAACAAAATCGTGAGGTTCGCCAGTGGATTCAAGAACGGGGACGATGCGAGTGTGCATCTGATAGCGACGGCAAATTACATCGACATATCGAGGATCGAGTTCGATAAGGCGAGCGATTCTGTTCGTATCGTGACAGGCGATCAGAGTCGAACCTGAACCACCGAACGGGTCTAGGACAAGTTGCCCAGTCTTGCTGGAATTTTCAAGCGCCTTCACGATGAGAGCGATCGGCTTCATGGTCGGGTGTTCTTTGTTCGCTTTAGGTCTAGCGATTTCCCAGACAGAATCTTGCTTACGATCAGGTGGTGGCTGATGCGCAGCCCCTGGAGTCCAGCCGTAAAAGATCGACTCATGACGATAGTGGTAATCGGCCCTGCCCATAACAAGGGAATCCTTGACCCATACGAGCGTATGCCGCCATACGTCCAATTCGCTCAAGGGGATACTGAAGGCTTGAAATAGATTTCCAGACGGCGCGGCTACATACCAGCACGCCCCCCCCCGCGTAAAGGTGAACATTGCGTTAAAAGCAGAGCGGAGAAATTCTTGTAATTCACCAGCATCGAGAGAATCGTTTTCGATAACCAGCCCATCGGTACGGCGGTGCAATATCCGCGCTTCTTCGATAGAAGAAACCTTATTAACTGCCACGCCATAGGGAGGGTCAGTCCATATCAAGTCTGCCCGTTCAGCGCCCAACACGGCTTCGTAGGCAGTGACCTCGGTAGAATCCCCGCATAAGACTTTGTGAGGCCCCAGTAGCCAAACGTCGCCCAATACGGAGGCGGGGTCTGTGGGAGGTTCAGGCACATCGTCTGAGTCGGTCAGGCTCACAGGTTTTATACCAAGCAGTGCGTCTAAATCAACACGTTCATACCCCGTGCCGGTTAAGTCAGGCAAAGAAGACAAAAGATCAGCCAACTCGGGAACGTCGTAGGTTGCCAAATCATTCGAACGGTTATCAACCAGCACGATTCGAGCCGCTGCGTCATCGTCCACATCCACGAACGTAACCGCAATCTTATCCCATCCAAGTTGACGAGCGGCCTTGAGTGTGTGATTGCCGGCCAGCACTTCGTTACTTCCGGCGCGCACCACGATTGGCTTGTACTGCCCGTTGATGGAAAGGGACTCTGCTATGGAATCTACATCGCCACGCCGAGGGTTCTTTCCATAATGAACCAATCCCTCAATTGGGACGACAAGTTTGCTCAAAGTTGCGTGGATTTGGTCAGCCATTATGCGCTCCTTCATATTCAGATTCATATTCTGGTTGAGTTACACGCTCGGTTTGTAACTCGGTTTGTAACTCGGTTTGTAACTCGGTTACACCTTTGGTTGGAATACGAATCGCGCATCAAGCAAACGATCGATGCTTGCCTGACAATCGGCGGCTGCAAAATCCTTGTCGATACTGTTGAAATAGCGCAAATGTGTGAGCAGATGAGCGATTTTCTTATCTGCAAATTCGCAGGCAGCGCGGTCGCTGCTAAAAATCAAATCAAGTTCGTCCATTATGCATTCCTTGAAGTTGATGCAATCGCATCGCAAGTTGGGCATTTGTAGACGATGACACCGTAAGTTTTGGAATCTTGCACGGGTGGCTTCGGATCAGAACAGGTTGAAGCGTGGCGCAATGAGGTGGGAATCACGCGAAGCCTCCTAATGAAAGATCGTTTTTTGTCGGTTTAGAAAATCGAGAGGGGTCTACAGGTTGGTCTGTACTGTGTCCCTCTAAGGCCACGGTCATGGGACGAAACTTTCTAGAGATGGAACTACCCGTGTACCTCTTTTAAGATGCAACGCTCAGTATCTTGTCGCTTTTTCGTGTGTTGCAGATAAGATGTGCAAGTTGGACGTTCTCTTTCGTGTGGGTTCCGCCGCGTGCAAGAGGAATTATGTGATCAAGACTGTGGCTCAAAGGATGAGGGCATCTAAGCGTCATATCTACAGGCTGGTGACAGATGCCGCAGAGGTGGTTGTCACGCATGTACATCTCTCGCACTCTGATAGTTTCCGTCTTCGAATCTCTTATGCGCGCACGTCTAATATGTTTCTGCATGTTTGCCGCGTCCCTACGATGGATATATCTGCAAGCAAAACAATACTTATTCCATCGAATAGCATCTTTGCCACAGTCGACACAAGGCGTTATATCAGCAACACGTTGTGTGGACAGCGACGCAAGTCGCATGCACTCTGCAGAGCATTTGGTTTGAGTTGATATACGCCCAATGAAAGGTTTCTGGCACCATGAGCATTCTCGAATATATATTCGGCACGAAGGCCATTTCTTGCGCCTAGCGGCAGAGCTTCTTGATATCACGACTTTGCGGCATTCCTCGGAACATGTATTGGGGCGATCTCTTCCCGTAACGCGTGAGAAATCTTTGGCACAAATAATGCAAGTTCCGTGCTTCATTATTGGTTTTGACATGTATTCCTCCAAGGAATGCGAAAAGCCCGCCACTTGGAGATGACAGGCTTTTCTGTTCGTAGGAGCTACCCACGAATGATATTTAGTTATCTAACTCTTAAATTTGCTTCTTTCGACCGAATCCACCGTCTTGCCGGACGGTCTTGCGGGAATGGTGGGAGTGGGATAAGGCTTGAAGATTATTCCAATCGTGTCCAAACTCGCCATTTGGTCCTTCGCCATCTATGTGATCGACATCCGTAGCATCCGGCCTATCGTCCTCATCTAACTCTATGCACTCATCGCACTCACACAGTGGATGCGCCTTGAGGAATTTGCGCCTAGTTTCTCGCCACTTAGCGTCATAGCCGCGGTCTGCGCTGTTTGGTCTGCGGGCTTCTCGTTCTCTACTTGCCTCGCTAGTACATGCCAAACATTTCAAATATCTATAAACCAAAGTGCCGCAGTTGTTTATACAAAGACTTGGTGGTGATGATGGCATGATCGCACTCGAATCTGGACATAGAAAAACCCACCTCTTGGGTGGGCATATCCGAATAGTCGGAGCGTACTATTTTGACAAGCATGAGGTCAATTAAGAGTAGAAGTTCTTACTCGGCGTGTCGCGTTTTTTCTCGCAATATGGAAATCTCCATCAAATCATAAAGTTCGTTTCTTCTCCGGCCTCGTATTTTTGCATCGCCATTTTTTGCTAGTTTTGCAACATGGTTTGAAGTCACTCCAAGCAATTTCCCAATCGTCTCAGAATCCATCCAAACTTCAATTCCTGGTGTACTCATGGCCACAGCAACCAACCTCAAGGATGTCCAATCTCTATCGCAGCGTTTACATTTCACTAAATCCATTGGATCTTTACCCAAAGTCAGCCACGCGCCACAATTCTCATAGCCAATTTCATCCTGAGTAATCCAAACTTCCAAACTCGTCGGACACCGAATCTTCGTCAGTTTCTCAGCGAACCTCCTCGTCGCCGCCTCACCTTGACCGTGGATATCAGCAACTTCTTTGAACCAATATCCAGCGCCTTCGCATTCGGAGAGCCAGCGCGAATGCACGAGCAGAAACGAGCAGACTCCTCCGACACGTTCTTCGATAGTTCCAACACGAACAACTTGATCTTGCTCATCGAATTCAGCCTGACCAAGCGCCAGAACTCTGACTGTGCGCTCCCAAGCCTCAAATTTTCCAAGAATCTCAGCCGCTTGCCTAAATCCGAGAGCTGCGAGATTCACCCCGATTGTGCGCTCTGAGCCTGACGAGCCGAAACCGCCGCGTCCAGGTTCCAGATATGCGCCGGCTTCCACGTACATCCGAGGAATCTCAGCCAGTCTTACACGAGTGAGGCGTGAACACTCATCGCAAATCTTGAAATTTCCTCGTAATTGATGACGGTCGATTGGGCAACGGTTGGATTTATCGTCCGGTTTCATGCGGTCACCCGATTTCCTCGTGCGTTGGCTTTGGCCTCATCGATGATCTTTTGACGGTTAGCAAGTTGCTCAAGAGTCAGTTCCGGCTTAACGATTTCATTGGCCGAAAAACGCTCAGGGATTGGCGTAGGAGCCTTTTCATCTGTAAGTGGGAATAAACCACCTAGCGGGCTCTTTAACCTCATCTGATCGAACTTTGCGCGCAATGAGGCGGGGCTGAGGATGTTGCTCTGCCAAAAAGTATCTTGCTGACACCAATTGATGATGAATTTGATCTGGGCGACGTTTCGACCATCAATGTCCATAATTCGTTGCATATCCTGAATCCATTTTTTTGTGATGTTTGGTTTTTTAGATCCATTCTTGGTGACGAGTTTTGCAAGCATTTCACACAATTCAAAAGCCTCTTTATGTCGGATTTTTAATTCCGACAAAGAGTTTTTATCTGTATCTGTATCTGTATCTGTATCTGTATCTGTATATATCAGCACCTGTTCAACACCTGTTGAACGTTTGTTGGCTCGTTTTGCGCCTGAAACTCTTCCCGCATACGACTTTTTGATACTTTTGGCTAACACAAGTTGGATATCGTAATCGACTCTTTCGTGTTTCCAAATACCGCGCCTAACTGTAAAAAACTCCCTCAACACCTGTTCAACACCTGTCCAACGTTCGTTCGAAAGTTTGGCAATCTTAGCTAATTGACCTTTGCGATTATCAAGTGGTTTGCCGGTTTGCCAGTAATTCATTAAAAGCAGCAAATAAGCACCATGCTCCTCAGTAGTGAGATGTTGCGTGTCGGCCAAGTAATCAGCCACAAAGAATTTCATGTACGGAAGGGCTGCCATCTACCTCACCTCGCAGCTTCATGGCTTGTCGCCCGGTCTAGAGTTCTAGCGTGTGCTTTCATCCCTGCTCCTTGTCTAATCCAGTAACTAACTTTGATTCTCCCCGATTTTCGGCGCTTTGATCTATTCGGCGCATGAGTGAAGTCATCATTCCTGACGGCATTGGCAACACTTCAAGATTTTCAGGCGCTTTG
>ODAK010000746.1_pt1 | contig 37204 bp, 34 predicted proteins | sample 1539591 | NCBI WGS metagenome assembly ODAK01 (sample SAMEA3539303, study PRJEB22396) | soil metagenome | biome: tundra; feature: field; material: soil | place: USA | collected 2010-05 | depth 0.15 m | reverse complement strand
CGTCGGCCCACCGTGCTTCATTCGCCGTTCCTATTGCCGGGTCACACGCCAGCAGCGGATTTCGAACGGGCCGATGCCGGGCTCTGTCCTCTCGATGCCGTCTTCCAGCAGATCGACCGGGCCGGAGACTCGCCACCCCACCGGAGGGGTGATCTCCACCTGGCCGCGGGCGCCGGCGGACTCGTAGACGCGCAGGATCAGGCCGTCGCCGTCCTCGGCGGGCTTCAGCGCGCCCAGGGCCACGTCCGTCCCGGCGACCTTGAGGAACCGGTGCTCGGCGTCCCTGGCCCGGATCGGGCGGTGGAACAGCGGGCGGTTCAGATCCTCGGCTTCGGCCAGAACGTCGCCGGCGATCCAGTCGCCCGCGTGCGGCAGCAGCGAATAGGTCAGGTTCTGAACGCCCTCGTCGGCCAGCTTGTCGGGCAGGATGGGCGAGCGCAGCAGGCTGAGACCCAGTTCATTGCCCCGTGCGTGACAGCCATAGCGGCCGTCATTGAGCAGGGCCGCGCCGTAGCCGGGCTCCGACAGGTCGACAAAGCGGTGCGCCGCCACCTCGAACTTGGCCGCGTCCCAGCTGGTATTGGCGTGGGTCGGGCGATGATGCACCCCGAAGGCGCACTCGAAGGTCGCCTGATCGGCGCGGATGGCGAGCGGGAAACGCGCCTTCACCAGGATGCGCCGATCGTGCCAGTCGAAGCGGGTGTGGAAGTCGACCCGGGGCGAATTGGCCCACAGCCGCACCGACTGGACGATGGTCGAGGCCTTGTGCGTGCGGGTGATGCGTAGGGCTCCGCGCTGGCCGCCAGCCTCAACGATCTCGATCGAGTCTGCGGTGATCTCCTCGCCGGCCCGCTGGTAGTCCTCTTCGACGTCCCAGGCGTCATAGTCGCGCGGCTGGTCGCGATAGGCCCAGATCTGGTTGCCGCGCCCATCCAGCACCTCGCGCTCGGCCTTCTTGTCATAGACGCGGCTTAAGCTTCCGTCGTCGGCAAATTCCACCCGCAAGAAGCGGTTCTCCAGCACACGGCCATCAACCTTCACCGAGGCTTCGCGCGGGACGTGGCCGGTGAGCGCGCCGAGCCCGGGAACGCGGGCGCTGGAGGCCAGCACGAAACCCTCCTCCGCCGCTTGGCCGCCGGGAATGGGGGTGGCGCTCTGCAGCCGCACCGGGCGTTCGTTCAGGTCGGGATTGACGACCAAGAGGCCGTCCTCGCCCGGGCCGGCCAGCCGGTCGGCGATGTCGTCCATGGCCGTGTCGCTGGCGGCGTCGGCGGCGGCGACCACCTCGGCCAGCTCGCGCTCGGTGCGGACATAGACCTCGGTGATGCTCGATCCGGGCAGGATGTCGTGGAACTGGTTGACCATCAGGGTGCGCCAGCGGTCCTCCAGCGAGGCCGGCTGTTCTCCGCCCAGAAGGGCCGCCATGCCGGCCAAGGCCTCGGCCGCGACCAGGCCGCGCTCCGCCTGGCGATGCAGCCGCTTGGTGCGGCCCTGACTGGTCAGGACGCCGCGATGATATTCGAGATAGAGCTCGCCAACCCAGGTGGCGAAGGGCGCGGTTTCCGCCTCGGCATGTGCCGTCTCGAAATAGGCTTCCGGCGTGGCGAAGCGGGTCGCGGGCAGCAGCGGGAAGTCGGCCAGCACCTTTTGCGCCGCGACCATCTCGGCGGTGACGCCGCCGCCGCCGTCGCCATAGCCGATGGGCTGCAACACCTCGCTGGCGAAGCGCCGGTCGGTGTGGTTGCGCCAGGCGCGCAGCAGCGATGCCGGATTGACCTGGCCGTTGTAGGTGTCTTCCGGCCGATTGAACTGCTGAACCAGCACCTTTGAGCCGTCGATGCCCTCCCACCAGAAGCGGGTGTGGGGAAATGGATTGGTCTCCGACCAGCCGAGCTTGATGGTGAAGAGGCTGGTCAGGCCAGCGCCTTTCAGGATCTGCGGCAGGGCGGGCGAAAAACCGAAGGTGTCCGGCAGCCAGCCCGTGCTGTGCCGCACCCCGAAGGTGCGTTCGAAATAGAGCTGGCCGTACATGGCCTGGCGCACGAGGGACTCGCCCGAGGGCATGTTGATGTCCGGCTCGACCCACAGGCCGCCGGTGGGCGCCCAGCCACCGGCCTTGACCTGGGCCTTGACCAGGTCGAGCAGGTCCGGGTCGTCGTCCTCCAGGTAGCGGTAGTATTCGGCGAAGGACTGGGCGAAGCGGAAGTCCGGGTTGCGCTTCAGGAGATCGACGGCGGTGGAGAAGGTGCGACGCGCCTTGCGCCGCGTCTCCTCGATCGGCCACAGCCAGGCGGTGTCCAGGTGGGCGTGGCCGACATAGGCCACCGCCCCGTGCGGCGGGAACTGCGTCTTCAGCGCCCGGAGCTCGCCTTGCAGCCAGGTCAGGGCCTCCGTCACCGAGGCGCGAGCGTCGGCGCTCAGGGCGGTGATCGGCCAGGCCTTGGGCTCCAGCTCGCGACCGCCATAGCCGCGCGCGAAGGGGCTCTCGCGCCCAACCACGTCCTCGGTCCGCGTCGGCAGGTCAAGCCGCGCCATGGCGTTCTCGACCAGCTCCAGCACGAGCGGCGAAAGCTCGTGCTGGCCCAGGCCGGCCGCCAGGCCGATGGCCAAGTCGATGGTCTGGGCCAGGTCGATCAGCCCGGTCTCCACCCAGCGCAGTTCGGCGCGGCGCAGGCGCGGGTCCTCGATCACCTGACCGAACGGCGCGCGGGCCACCGCCTCGACCTCAAGCCGGCCGCGGCGCGCATCGAGCGGAAACTCATTGTGGTTGACGTCCAGGCCGAGCTGCAGCCAGCCGCCCTGGTCATAGACGATGGTGAGCAGGCTCTCGCCGCCGACATCCAGCGCGAGCTTCGCCTCTTTCAGCGGCCAGCCGGCCGGGACCTCGAACGGGCCGCTGATCAGCTCGTGGACTCCGAGCCTGTCCGGCCAAGCCTGGCCAAGGCCGATCGGCTTGGCGTCGAAACTCCAGCCGCCGATCTCCTTGGTCTCACGCACCCGCCAGATGGCGATCTCGCCAAGCCGCCGGCGCGCGCGACGCACCCGCTGGTCGAGACTGAGCAACTCATGCATGGACAAGGCCTCTTTGCAGATCGCGGAGCGGCCGGAAGCTGATCAGGCGCACGCCGGCGTCTTCTAGGAGAGCCCGTAACTCATCGTCCAGCAGGTTGGCGTAGTCGCCGGCGCGGATCTCAGGAGCGGCCTTGTCATAGGCGCGCAGCTCCGGCCCATCGACGACCGGATGAAGCAAGACCTCGGTCACGCCTGGCCGCAGGCGCCGCAGGCTGTCCATCAGCACCTGCCGGGTCGGAAACCCCCACCGCGGCGACAGGAAGTGGTCGGGAAAGACCAGCCCACGCTCGGCGGCCGGGCGGCGGAACTCGAAGCCCAGGACCCTTTCCGCGCTGGCGCCGGCCATGCGCAGCGGCAGGCGGTACTCGGCGGCCAGCTCGGCGTAGACGTCGTAGAACCGGGCCTCGGTCTGCACCGTACCCATGTGCGAATCCAGGTGGGTGACGTCGACGCCCCAGGCCAGGGCCTGGTCGATCTGGGCGCGGCATTCGGCGCGGACCTCGGCAAGATCGGCGTTGGCGAACACCGCCTCGGCGGTCGCCGGCATGAAGCCGTCGGCGTCGTGTAGCGAGGCGGCGCCGGTGAGCGAGCGCCAGCGGTAGCCGGGATATTCGGCCGTCAGCGTCAGGTGCACGCCGATGTCGAGATCGGCGAGGCCCCGCGCCGCCTCGAACGCCCAGGGACAGGGAACCATCAGGGTGGCGCTGGTGGCGAAGCCGCGGCGGATGGACTCCTCGATCGCCGTGTTGGCGGCGTGGCTGGAGCCCAGGTCGTCGCAATTGACGATCAACAGGCGCTCATCGGCGCCATAGCCCAGGCGTTCGGCGAGACTGGCGGTCATCGAGCGGCGGCTCTCAGCCCCCTAGACCCTTTCTGGCTCAGATGGACCCATCTGAACCAGATAAAAAGGGTCTAGAATCATAAGTTTAGAGCATGTTCGAGCGGCGAAACCGCCCACACTTTCGCCTAACATGCTCTAGTCCGTTTCCGTGGCGAGCACCGGGATGGCCGGCTGGCCAGTCAGGCTCTCGATGATCGGCGCCTCGTTGAACTGGGCGTCTCTGGCGTCGAGCTGCTCGCGTATCTCGCCGTGGCGCACCGCGTCCAGCTTCCAGCCGATGAAACAGGCGCCGCCCAGCATGGCGAAGAAGATCGGCCCGATCACATAGGCAAGTTCCAGGCCCAGGACGGCATGGGCAGTATTGTGCGCGCCGTCCTTTGCGTTGTAGCCGACCTTGGCCAAAACCCAGTAGGTCAGGATTATCGCAAACGCTCCGGCGATCTTCGCCGCCAGGCTGGTTAGCGAATAGATCAGGCTCATTCGCTGCTTACCCTGCTCGAGCCTCACCTCGTCGCCCACGTCGGCGGTCATGGACTGGATCAAAAGGTTGAAGCCCGAGGCCATGCCGCCGCACCAGAGCATCACCGGAATGGCGGCGAGCAGGTTGCCGTCCTTGGGTATGACGATGACCGCGCACAGGCCGATCGAATAGGCCGAGGTGGTCAACATCAGCGTGCGGTGCTTGCCGATCTTGGACGAGACCCAGGTGGTGATCGGCGCCCCGGCCACCCCGGCCAGGACGTAGACGCCGAGCAGGGCCGAGGCCGTGGCGATGGTGAAGCCGAGCACGTCCTTGAAGAAGAAGAGGTAGAGCGCGCTCATCCAGCCTGGACTGAGCGTCAGGCAGACCTGGGCCAGGATCAGGCGGATCATGGCCGGCTTTCTGATCAGCCCCAAATAGTCGCTGAAGGCGAACTGCTGGGTGGTGTGGACATCGACGGCGACGTGCTCGGGGATGCGCCACGCCACCAGGCCTATGCCGATGGGGATCAGGCAGATCGTGAGCCAGCCCATGGTCTGGACCCCGTCCGGGTCGCCCAGATGATAGTGCTTGGCGAGCGTCGGGATGCCCAGCACCGCCACCGATGCGACGACGCTGACCATGGTGATAACCCCGAACAGGCGCGAGCGCTCGTGATAGGCGGCGGCCAAGGTCGAGGCCCAGGCTGTGTGGGATAGCCCGATGATCGACGTGCCGAGATACATGCACAGTAGCCAGACGATCAGATAGCCCCGCGATATGCCCATCGGCGCCATGAACAGCTGATAGACCGCCAGCATCAGGATCGGCGCGCCGATGAGCAGCCACAGCCGATAGCGGCCAAGGAAGGTCCGGGTGCGGTCCATCATCAGCCCGAGCACCGGATCGACCGGCACGTCGATGAGCCGCACAGCGAAGAAGGCGAAGCCCACCGCGGTCAGGCTGACGCCCAGATGGCTGGCGAAATAGCGCGGCAGGAAGATGGCCAGGGCGATGCCCAGCGAACTCATCGGCAGGGTGACGGCCGAGAAGGTCAGGATGGTCGGCAGGCCCAGCCGCCGCGCGGCGGCCTTCGGCGCATCTGAAGTCAAACGGCGTCTCCCAGGGCCCATAGGTCCGCACGGTCTTCCGCGTCGGCGCTCGTGATCACGACTCGTCCAAGGCTGAAAAGCAAGGGGGAGAAGGGATTTTCGAGCCCTGCGCGGCGATGTGACCGAGGCCTGGACGGCCGTCCGATCAGGCCGGCGCCTAGGCTGCCGGCGCGGCCATACGGCCCGGATTCGCCGTCTCAGGGGGTTGCATCGCCGCCTGCAGAGTCTCGAACAGTCGATGCACCTCGATCGGCTTGGCCAGGCAGCCGTCCATGTCGGCCAGGGCATAGGCCGCCACCTGATGGGCCAGGGCGTCGGCGGACAGGGCCACGATCCGGGTGCGGGCGCGACCGGTGCGGGCCTCCGCCGCGCGGATCAGGCCGGTGGCGGTCAGGCCGTCCATGACCGGCATCTGCATGTCCATCAGGATGAGGTCGAAGGGCGCGGCCGCCCAGGCCTCGAACGCCAGCTGGCCGTTCTCGACCATCAGGGGCTCGATCCCGACCTGGGCCAGCAGGGTCTTGAGCACCAGCTGGTTGGTGAGATTGTCCTCGGCGGCCAGGACGCGTAAGCCGGTCAGGTCGGCGTTCGTCTCTTCCATCGCTTCGGTCGCCGGCGCACGCTCGACCTCGCCCAGCCGCACCAGGGGCAGCTCGACGATGAAGGTCGAGCCACAGCCTAAGCGGCTTTCGGCGCGGACCGAGCCGCCCATCATCTGCGCCAGCTCTCGGCAGATGGAGAGGCCAAGCCCGGTGCCGCCATAGCGTCGTGTTGTCGAGACGTCGGCCTGGACGAACTTGTCGAACAGGGTCTCCAGCACCTCCGGCGCGATGCCGACCCCGGTGTCGGAGACGGCGATGCGGACGCCCGGCTCGAGCGCGGACAGGCTGACGCAGACCTCGCCAGCCGCCGTGAACTTGAGCGCATTGGAGGCGAGGTTGTGCAGGATCTGCCGGACGCGGGTGGGGTCGCCCCGGTAGAGGCCGCCTGCGCCCGCCTCGAGGTCCAGGCGAAAGACCAGGCCGCGCTCCTCGGCGATCGCCGCGAACACCGCGTGCGAGCCGCGCACGATCTCCTCAAGGTCGAACGGGACCGATTCCAGCGTTAGCCGACCGGCCTCGATCTTCGAGAGGTCGAGAATATCGTTCAGGATGGCCAGCAGCGTCTCGCCCGACTGCTGCACAATGGCGATGCGTTCTTGTTGCACGGGCGTCAGCTCGTCGGCGCGCATGGCCTGGGCCATGCCGAGCACCCCGTTCAGCGGCGTTCGGATCTCGTGGCTCATGGTGGCCAGAAAGGCGCTCTTGGCCGCGTTCGCCGCATCGGCGGCCTGTTCGCCGCTGCGCGCCAGGGCGCGAGCCTCGCGCAAGGCGGTGCGCGAACCGTCGAGCTGGCTGCGCGCGTTGCGCAGAAAGTTGGCCAGGCCGACGCCGCCGGCCACAATGGCGACGACGATCCACGGATGGCCCGCCCGGGTCCGATCCCAAATGATGTCGAGGCCGACCAGCAGCAGGGTGACCAGATAGGGCGAGATCAGCGCCACGAAGGTGCGCGGCACGGCGTAATACTGCATCAGCATGTAGGTGAAGGAGACGAAGACCATCACCATGGCGAAGAGTCGCGCCGCGTCGTCGCCCGATCGCCACAAGCTGACGAACCAGGCGGAATAGACGCAGGCGCTGAGCAGCGTGACCGCAAACAGGATCCGGCCGGCATAGGCCCGGGCCTTGGGATCGATCGTCGCGCCCGCCCCGCGCGCCACCGCCGCGGCGTAGAAGGTCAGGATGGCGGCGGCGGCGAACCAGACATAGCTCATCACCCCCGGCAGCAGCACGGCCGAGCCGACGCCCATGGCCGTCGCGTGGATCATGCGGTTGCGGACGTTGCGGCTGGAGGCGACGAACAGCCGAAGCGACGCCTCGCTGGCGCTGTCCGCGGTTGCGGGCGCGCGCGGCGAAGCGCGGTCGGCGGTCTCCTGCACAGTCACCGTTCTCAAGCCCCCAAGCTCGGACGCGAAGACTGACCGAATAGGGTTAAGGATGCTTTGCGCCCGCCTCTATGCCTGCAAGGTCTTCGGCGCCTTGATCCTGACCTTGTCGTTTTGCGTGGCAGTGTTCAAGACCTCGCGCCCGCGCCGATCCACTCAGCCGCCGGACAGGCTCGCAACCGCGCGTGCGAGCCGCTTCGCGCGCGTTTCGGCCGTTTTCGCCCCGTCCAGGTCGGTGAGAATCGCGCGCTGCCGGCTGTTGGACAGCACGTCGAACGCCTCGCCGGCCGCAGCGGTCTTTCCAAGGGCCAGCTTCAGATCCTCCGGAACGATAACCTCGCGCGGCGCCGTGTCGAGGCTGAGCTCGACCGTGACCGCGTCGCCGGCCTTGAGCCCGGACTTTTCGCGGTGCTCGGCGCTGAACGGCAGCAGCGTCCGGCCGCCCATGACGCCAACCGCGGTCCGGTATTCATAAGCATTCACCTTGACCACCACGGCGGGGCGTTTGCCGGCGTTCAGCGCGTCGATCGCCGCGGCGGGAACTTCGATCCCCGTTGCCGTCTTGCCGTTGAGCTGAATCGTGGCCTTGAACTTCATCCTACCCTCCGTCGCCGCTCGACGCCTCGACCCGCATTTTACTTTGGCTGGAACGCCTGTCACGCCTGTGGCGCATGACCAGCTTCCTCGCCCGACTCTATGCTTTCAAGTTCTTCGATTCCTTCATTCTGATCGTCCCGCTCTACGCGGTGATGTTCGTGGATGCGGGCCTGACGCCTGTGCAGATCTCGGTCGCCCTGATCGCCTGGTCGGCGACCGCCTTCACCTTGCAGATCCCCTCCGGCGTCATCGCCGATCGCTGGTCGCGCCGGCACATATTGGCGCTGGCTCAGCTGGCCCGCGCCGCGGGGTTCGTGGTCTGGCTGCTCTATCCGCACTTCTGGAGCTTTCTCGCCGGCCTGGTGCTCTGGGGCATCAAGAGCGCCTTCACCTCCGGCACGTTCGAGGCCCTGCTCTATGACGAGTTGAAGGCGCAAGGCAGCGCCTATGACTACACCCGCATCTATGGCCGGGCGCGCGCGGTGCAGGCCGCGGGCGTGGTCCTGGCCGCCCTGGGCGCGGCGGCCGTGGCGCGCCACGGCTATTCGCTGGAACTGGCCGCCAGCCTGGGCTCGATCAGCTTCGCGGTCGCTGCGGCGCTCAGCCTGCCACCGGCGGACAAGGCCAGGATGGCCAGCGAGCACGACTATCTGACCCACCTTCGCCTGGGCCTGAGCCTGTCGCTGCGCGAGCCGGCGGTGCTGAGCATCCTGCTCTTTTCCGCCATCGTGCTGGCGCTTGGCGGGGCGCTGGAGGAGTTTTGGCCCATCTTCGGGATCAAGGTCGGCCTGCAGCGGCCGCTCATTGCCGTCTTCGTCGGGGTCCAGAGCGCCACCGAGATGCTGGCCAGCCTGCTCGCCCACCGGGTCTCGCGCCTGGCGACGCGGCGGATCTACGGCCTCTTCACCCTGGGCGGAGCGATGCTGGCGGTCGCCGCCGGCCTCTTCTCGCCCCCGGCCATGATCCTGCTCGCCCTCTACAGCGGCCTTTTGAAGATGATCGACGTGGTGTTCGAGGGCCGGCTGCAGCAGGCCATCCCCTCCGATCGCCGCGCCACCATCGGCTCGGTCAAGGGTTTCGCCGGCGAGATCGGCGTCACCGGCCTCTACTTGGTCTTCGGGCCCTTGGCCCAGGCGACCTCCTACCGCACCGCCTTTATGGCCTGCGGCGCCGCCGGCATCGCCATCGGCCTGACCTATCTGGCGCGAGCGCGCGGACGCGGGCGACCAGGCTAGGGTGTGAAGTTGTCCGGCGCCCAGGATTGTCATCGAGCCGATCTTCCCGCATGTGCGGGGGGTGTGGGGGATTACCGTCGCGCGCCGACAGCCGGACGGAAGCTCTGCTTGAGTCGCAGGAATGGAAGGAACAGCAGGATGTTTTCGCATATCATGATCGGAACCAACGACTTGGACAAAGCCAAGACGTTCTATGACGCGCTGCTTGGCACGCTCGATGTTCCGCCCGCCAGGGTCGATGGCCACCGGATCTTCTACATGACTCCGACCGGGGTCTTTTCGGTGTCCGAACCGATCAACGGCAAGCCCGCCACAGCGCCCAATGGGGGCACCATCGGTTTCGCCTGCAGCTCGCCGGCCCAGGCCGACGCCTGGCACGCGGCCGGCGTCGCCAATGGCGGGACCACCTGCGAGGACCCGCCGGGCGTACGCGAAGGCGGCATGGGCAAGCTCTATCTCGCCTATCTGCGCGATCCCGACGGCAACAAGCTCTGCGGCCTGCACCGGATGGGCTGACCGGCCTCCGCGGCGCCGGTTCCAAACAGAGCCGGCCGCCGCGGTAGGCGGCCTAGTTGTCGACGCGGTCGGGGCGGCGATTGCATCCGCAAAAGCCGGTCGCGGCACAAGCCCAATTGGACGCATCTGCTCTTCCGCGACCTTGGGGCGGCTGGCTACAGTGAACGCATGAGCTCAACACACGCCCTGTCTATTCCCCTCACCCACGTCGCGCCCGGGCGATGGACCAGCCTCGCCGGACCGGAATGGAGCAACCCCGGGGGCGGGCTTTGGGGCGGCTACGCGATCGGGCTTTGCATCCGGGTGCTGGAGGCCGAGCCGGAGGCGGTGGGCGAAGCGCTCTCGCTGACCCTGACCTATGCCGCGGGGCTGCCCTCGGGCGACCTCGACATCCGCACGCGGCGACTGCGGCAAGGCGGCTCCGTCGGGGTGTGGGAGGTCGAGTTGCTGCCGGCCGGATCGGACCAGGTCGGCGTGCACGGCATCGTCACCATGGCGCGGCGGCCGAAGACCCCGGATTTCGCCTTCGCCAAGATGCCCGACGCCCCCGATCCGGAGAGCCTGCCGAGCCCCGAAATGCCGGGCGCCGCGACGCATTACGGAGCTTCCGCCTTCGAGCGGCGCACCCTGGAGGGGTTTCCGCCGGCGCCGTCCGGGGATTCACGGTCGCTTGCCTGGGTGCGCTCGCGGCGCGGGCCCTTGGACAAGGCGCTGCTGGGTATGATCACCGACAATTCAGCGCCGCGGGCGATGTACGCGCTGGGGCCGACGATCATGACCACCACCCTGACGCTCACGGCCTATCTGCATGCCACCGTCGAGGAGATCGCCGAGGTTGGCGACGACTTCATCCTGGTGGAGTGCGAGGGCCGGGTGGGTGGCGGCGGCGCCTCGGATGAACGCTCGAGCTACTGGCGCAGAGACGGCAAGCTGCTGGCCACCAGCGAGCAGTTGGCCTGGTACCGTGAGGTGCGGCGCAACTCGCCCGAATAGCGCGGCCCGGATGTCGGCTATCCCGAGGCGCGGCTTGGCGCCATCATGGGGGGAGACGTCCAGCCGAGGGCGCCGCGAAACGAGGGAGTTCCCGTCATGGCCGACGGATCGGGGAGAGTGGCGCAGGACGCGCGCGAGCGGGCCTATTCGACGCCGCTCGCGGACTTCAATGTCGGCGATCCTGAACTCTTCCTCACCAACACCCACTGGCCCTGGTTCGAGCGCCTGCGCGCCGAGGAGCCGGTGCACTGGTGCCGCGATAGCGAGTTCGGCCCCTATTGGTCAGTGACCAAGTACGCCGACATCATGGCGGTCGACACCAACCATCAGGTCTTTTCCTCCGAATCGGCTTTGGGCGGCATCACCATCCGAGACGCCGCGCCGGAGCTGCGCCGCGCCAGCTTCATCTCGATGGACCCTCCCAAGCACGACGCCCAGCGCAAGACGGTCAGCCCGATCGTCTCGCCGTCCAACCTGGCCAATATGGAGCCGATCATCCGCGAGCGGGCGGCCAGGATCATGGACGAGCTGCCGATCGGCGAGACCTTCGACTGGGTCGACAGGGTCTCGGTGGAGCTGACCACCCAGATGCTGGCCACCCTGTTCGACTTCCCCTTCGAGGAGCGGCGCAAGCTGACCTATTGGTCGGACGTCGCCACCACCGCGCCGATGCCCGGCGCCCTGGTCGAGACAGAGGACGAGAAGCAGGCGATCCTGATGGGTTGTCTCGACTATTTCGTCGGGCTTTGGAACGAGCGGATCAACGCGCCGCCGGCCGGCGACCTGATCTCCATGCTGGCCCATGGCGAGGCGACCCGGAACATGGATCGCAACGAATATCTCGGCAACCTGATCCTGCTGATCATCGGCGGCAACGACACCACCCGCAATTCGATCAGCGGCGGCCTGTTGGCTCTGAACGAAAACCCCGACCAGTACGAGAAGCTGCGGGGCAACCACGACCTGATCACCTCCATGGTGCCGGAAATCGTTCGTTGGCAGACGCCGCTGGCCCACATGCGGCGCACGGCGACGGCAGACATTCAGTTGCGCGACAAGACCATCAGACAAGGCGACAAGGTGGTCATGTGGTACGTCTCGGGCAACCGTGACGAAGAGGCGATCGAGACGCCCAACGCCTTTATCATCGACCGCGAACGGCCGCGCCAGCATCTGTCCTTTGGCTTCGGCATCCATCGCTGCGTCGGCAACCGGCTGGCCGAGATGCAGCTGAAGATCGTCTGGGAAGAGATCCTCAAGCGCTGGTCGAAGATCGAGGTGGTCGAGGAGCCGGTCCGGGTGCGCTCGAGCTTCGTCAAGGGCTACGAGACGCTGCCGGTCCGTATCGTCGGCTGATGCAGACCGTCCGGCTAGGACGCACCGGCGCCGAGGTCAGTGTCGCCGGCCTCGGCTGCGGCGGCGCGAGCCGGCTGGGCATGGCCACGGGCGCGGATGCCGAGCAGGCGGCGAGCGTCGTCCGTCGCGCCATTGAGCTGGGCGTCACCTTCATCGACACCGCCCGCAACTACGGCACGGAAGAGGCTGTGGGGCTGGGCATTCGCGGGCGGCGCGACGAGGTCTTCCTGTCGACCAAGTCCAGCGCTGGCCGCGGCGAGCGCATGTTCACCGCCGCCGAACTGTCCGAGAGCCTGGACGGCAGCCTCAGGCGACTGGGCACCGACCATGTCGATGTCTTCCACCTGCATGGGATCACGCCCAGCCAATACGACTATTGCGCCGAGGTGCTGGTTCCCGAGATGAAGCGTCAGCAGGCGGCGGGCAAGATCCGCTTCATCGGCGCCACCGAGCAGTTCGGCGGCGACACGGCCCACAAGATGCTGACGCGCGCCCTGCCCGATGACCACTTCGACGTGATCATGGTCGGCTTCAACCTGCTCAATCCCTCGGCGCGGACCAGGGTCTTTCCCGAGACGCTGAAGCACGCGGTCGGCACGCTGATCATGTTCGCGGTGCGGCGCTCCTTGAGTCAGCCGGGGGCGCTGCAGGAGGTGGTGGCTGGATTGATCGAGCGTGGAGAGGTGGACGCCGGCAAGATCGACGCCGCCGATCCCCTGGGCTTCCTGCGTGATCGCTCGGATGTGGGTTCGTTGACCGAGGCGGCCTATCGCTTCTGCCGCCACGAACCCGGCGCCGAAGTCATACTGACCGGCACCGGGAACGTAGAGCACCTGGAAGCCAACCTCGCCGCCATCCAGGGTCCCCCGCTCGCGCCCGAGATTGTCGAGCGGTTGCGGGGGCTGTTTGGCGCGGTGGACAGCGTCTCAGGTAACTGAGGCTTAAGGCAGATAGTGCAGGCGCAGCCCGGCGATGCCACCGGCGACGTTCAGGCCGGTATTGCCTTCGACGCTCAGCGGCTGCAGCGAGATCGACCGATCCGAACCACCGATCAGCAGGTTGGCGCCGACGCCGACACCAGCCGTCGCACTCGCGGTGACGCCGCCGTAGGTGCCATCGAGCGAGCCCGGGGGCGGTCCTGAAGTCGGCGCGAACACGGCCCAGACCATCACGCCGCCGGCGGTATAGCCGAGGTCGACGCCGAACTTGTCGATATGGCCCTGATAGTGGGCGAGGTCGCGGCCATCGCGCGAGAAGGTGCAATTCACCTCCTTGCTGGAGCCGAACACGAGGCCCCAACCGCTGGCCACGTTACAGGTCAGAACGCCAACCCTGACGCCCGATTGGGCATGCGCGGGCGCGCTCGCCTCGAGCGCTAACCCGGCCGCGGCAACCGCGCCCAGGATCGAACGATGCAAAATAGACATGGATAAGGTCTCCGTGATTCCGTGATCTGGCCCCGACCTAAGGTCAAACGGGCGACAGCTAGGGTAGTTCCGAAGGTATCCCGCCGCAACGACTTAAAAGTCCAAGTTGAAGATATCTCGCCGTAACCACTCAAAAGTCCAGGCCGAAGCCGGTGAAAACGCCGCCTCGCCTGTGCTAGGAACAGTTTGTCCCGCCATGCGGTTGGCGGGTGAGCCTTGGCGGGGCCGCGAGGAGTTCGAATTCCATGCATGAGGTCGTCGCCGAGGTCACCGCCCGAATCACCGCGCGCAGCCGCGACCGGCGCGCGGACTATCTGGCCCGGATGGAGGCCGCCGGTCACGAAGGTCCGGGGCGCGCCAAGCTGTCCTGCGCCAACTGGGCCCACGCCTTCGCCGCCCAGCCGGCCGGCGACAAGCTGAAGATGATGGACCCGGGCGCGCCCAACATCGCCATTGTCTCGGCCTATAATGACATGCTCTCGGCCCACCAGCCGCTGGAACACTATCCCGACCTGATCAGGCGGGCCGCCCGCGAGGCCGGCGCCACGGCCCAGTTCGCCGGCGGCGTTCCGGCCATGTGCGACGGCGTCACCCAAGGTCGACCGGGCATGGAGCTGTCGCTGTTTTCCCGCGACGTCATCGCCATGGCCACGGCGATCGCCCTCACCCACGACGCCTTCGACGGCGCCATCCTGCTCGGCGTCTGCGACAAGATCGTGCCGGGCCTGGTGATCGGCGCCCTGGCCTTTGGCCACCTGCCCAGCGTCTTCGCACCGGCCGGGCCGATGACCAGCGGCCTCTCCAACCCCGAAAAGGCCGCCGTGCGGGCTCGCTACGCCCAGGGCCAGGCGACCCGCGAAGAGCTGTTGGCCTCGGAAATGGCCGCCTATCACGGGCCGGGCACCTGCACCTTCTACGGCACGGCCAATTCGAACCAGATGCTGATGGAGATGATGGGCCTGCATCTGCCGGGCGCCGCCTTCGTCAATCCGGGGACCGCCCTCCGCGAGGCCCTGACCATGGCCGCGGCCCGGCGCACCGTGGAGATCGGCCCGCGCCGCCAAGCCTATACGCCCATGGCCCGGGTGATCGACGAAAAGGCCGTGGTCAACGGCGTCGTCGGCCTGCTGGCCACCGGCGGCTCGACCAACCACACCCTGCACCTGGTCGCCATGGCCCGCGCCGCCGGGATCGAGATCGACTGGCATGACTTCGCCGATCTGTCCGCCGTGACCCCGATGCTGGCGCGGGTCTATCCGAACGGCAACGGCGACGTGAACCACTTCCACGCCGCCGGCGGCATGGCCTTCGTGGTCCGCGAACTGCTCGCCGCCGGCCTGGCGCACGAGGCGGTGACCACCGTCGCCGGGCCGGGCCTCAGCCTCTACAGGCAGGAACCGTTTCTCGATGGCGAGACCCTGGTCTGGCGCGAGGGCCGCTCGACCTCGCTTGACGCATCGATCCTGCGGCCGGTCAGCGATCCCTTCGACCACCACGGCGGCATCTGCGTCCTGAGCGGCGGCCTTGGCCGGGCCGTGATGAAGACCTCGGCGGTCAAGCTGGAGCATCGCGCCATCGAGGCGCCGGCCCTGGTGTTCGACGACCAGGACGACCTCCTGGGGGCCTTCGAGGCCGGCCGGCTGACCGGCGACTTCATCGCGGTGGTCCGTTTTCAGGGTCCCACGGCCAACGGCATGCCCGAACTGCACAATCTGAGCCCGACGCTGGGCGTGCTGCTCGATCGCGGCCAGAAGGTCGCCCTGGTCACCGATGGGCGCATGTCGGGCGCCTCGGGCAAGGTCCCGGCCGCCATCCATGTGACGCCGGAAGCCATCGAGGACGGTCCGCTGGCCTATGTCCGCGACGGCGACATCATCCGCATCGATGCGGAGGCAGGGGTGCTGGAGATCAAGGTCGACGCCGCGGCGCTTCGTCGCCGCGCCCCGGCGACATGCCGGCCGCGGCAGCACGGCTTCGGCCGCGAACTGTTCGGCCACATGCGCCGCGCGGTCGGCCCGGCCGAGGCCGGCGCCTCGGTCCTGTTTTGAGCGTGGCCAAGGTCTCCGGCCTGGTCGGCGATGTCGGCGGCACCCATGCCCGCTTCGCCATCGCCGAAACCCATGGCCGGCGGACCAGGATCAGGCACGCGGCGGTGCTTGACGCGGCTGACTATCCGACCGGCGAGGCGGCGCTCGAAGCCTATCTGAAGCGATTGAAGGGCAAGCGCCCGCACCTGGCGGTGATCGCCGCCGCGGGGCCGATCCACAAGGGCAAGGTCAGCTTCACCAACAATGAAGGCTGGGGGTTTTCCGAGCGCCGCATGGCGAAAAAGTGCGGATTCGCCGAGGTCAGGCTGATCAACGACTTCACCGCCCAGGCGCTGGCAATCGACCGGTTGGGACCCGGCGACACGCGGCGAATCGGGCCCGACGTCAGGGGCCGCGCCGACGCCACCGCCGCGATCATGGGGCCCGGCACCGGCTTTGGCGCCGCGGCCCTGGTCAGGGATCGCCGCGCCAACGCGGTGCTGACCGGCGAGGGCGGCCATTCGGCCTTCGCGCCCGAGGACGAGGTCGAAATCGAGATCCTGCGGCGCCTGACCGCCCGCTTCGGCGAGGTCTCCATCGAACGGGTGGTGTCGGGTCCCGGCCTGTTCAACCTCTACCAGGCTCTCGCCGACATGGCGGGAAAGCCGGCCAGCCTGACCGCGCCCGACCAGGTCACCCATGCGGGTCTGGCCGGTCCGGGGCTGGCGCGTGACGCGCTCGGCCGCTTCTGCGCCATCCTGGGCTCCGTCGCCGGCAATCTGGCCCTGGCCATGGGCGCGCAGGGCGGGGTCTATATCTCCGGCGGAATCGCGCCGGACATATTCGACTTTCTCGCCGCCAGCGACTTTCGCCGCCGCTTCGAGACCAAGGACCGCATGGGCGACTATCTGCGCGCCATCCCCACCCGCGTGGTGCTGCAGCCGCACGCCGCCCTGATCGGCGCGGCGGCTCTGCTGGGCGACCTCAGATGATCCGCGCGCGGCGCGCCCGCATCGTCGCCACGCTCGGCCCGGCCAGCCAGGGGCCCGACCGGGTGTTGGCCCTGGCCGAGGCCGGGGTCGACGTCTTCCGGCTCAACTTCAGCCACGGCGCGCACAGCGACCACGCCGCGGCGCTGGAGGCGGTGCGCGCGGCGGAGGCGGTCATCGAACGCCCGCTGGCGGCGCTGGCCGACCTGCAGGGCCCGAAATTCCGCCTCGGCGAGTTCAAGGGCGACAAGGCGACCATCGAACCGGGCCAGCACTTCCGGCTCGACCTCGACCCGGCGCCGGGCGACTCCGAAAGGGTCTGCATGCCGCATCCGGAGCTGTTCGCCGCGCTCAGTCCGGGGGCTGAGCTGCTGCTCGATGACGGCAAGGTGCGGCTGAAGGTCAGCGACTGCGGCGCCGCCTCCGCCAACACGGTGGTGATCCAGGGCAACGCCCTGTCGGACCACAAGGGCATCGCCCTGCCCGGCGCGGTCATCCCGCTGCCGGCGCTCACGCCCAAGGACCGCGACGACCTGGCCTTCGCCCTGCGCATCGGCGTCGACTGGGTGGCCCTGTCCTTCGTGCAGCGGGCGGCGGACATGGCCGAGCTCAGGCGCCTGGTGCTTGGCCGCGCCGCCGTCCTGGCCAAGATCGAAAAGCCCGCGGCGCTTAAGGATCTCGCCGCCATCCTCGACCAGTGCGACGGGGTGATGGTGGCGCGCGGCGACCTGGGCGTCGAACTGGAGCCCGAAGAGGTGCCGGTGGCGCAAAAGACCATCGTGCGCGCCGCCAGGAACCGCGGCCTGCCGGTGATCATCGCCACCCAAATGCTGGACTCCATGACCAGCTCGCCCGCGCCGACCCGCGCCGAGGCCTCGGACGTCGCCAATGCGGTCTATGAGGGCGCCGATGCGCTGATGATGTCGGCGGAAACCGCCGTCGGCCTCTATCCGATCGAGGCGACGGCGATGATGAGCAAGATCATCCAGCGGGTGGAGCGCGACCCCAACTGGCCGGGCCTGATGGACGCCGAACATGGCCGGGTCGAGGACGAGGACGCCGACGCCCTGGTCGCCGCCGCCCGCCGCGCGGCGGAGTCCGGCTCGACCGCCTGCCTGGCGGTCTTCACCACCACCGGCGTCACCGCGCTAAGGCTGGCGCGCGAGCGGCCTCTGCAGCCGGTGCTCGCCCTGACCTCGGATATCCGCGTGGCGCGGCGGCTGGCCCTGGTCTGGGGTCTGGAACCGCGACTGGCCGAGCAACCCAAGGGCCTCGACCACCTGACCAAGGGCGCCGCCAGCTTGGCCTTCGACCTCGGCCTCACCCCACCCAACGGCCGTGTCCTCATCCTGGCCGGCACGCCGTTTGGCTCCCCGGGAGCGGCCAACCTGCTGAGACTGGCCCACGCCCCGCCGCGTTAAGATCACCGTCATGGCCCGACTTGTTCGGGCCACCTCGCCGTCCGCAAGCGATGAGCGCACAAAAAAAGCCCCGGTTCCGCTCATCGGGGAACCGGGGCAGACTCGGGCGTTCCAGGGGAGGATGTTAGCCCGGCTTGTAAATCTGGTCGAAGACGCCGCCGTCGGCGAAGTGGGTGGCCTGGGCCTTGGTCCAGCCGCCGAAACTGGCGATGGTGACCATCGGGATATTCGGGAATTGCTTGGCGTATTTCGCCGCATATTCCGGATTGCGCGGCCGGTAGAAGTTCTTGCCGATCAGGTCCTGGGCCAGCGGGCTGTAGAGGAACTTCAAATAGCCTTCGGCCACGACGCGAGTGCCCTTGCGGTCGACCACCTTGTCGACCAGCGCTACCGGCGGCTCGGCCAGGATGGACATGGACGGATAGACGATCTCGACCTTGCCCGGCCCCAGTTCGGTCAGGGCCAGGTGGGCGTCGTTTTCCCAGGCCAGCAGCACGTCGCCGATGCCGCGCTCGGTGAAGGTGGTGGTCGAGCCGCGCGCGCCGGAATCCAGCACCGGCACCTGCTTATACAGCCTCTGGATGAAGGCCTGCGCCGTTGCGGCGTTGCCGCCCGGCTGCTTCAGGGCCCAGGCCCAGGCGGCCAGATAGTTCCAGCGCGCCCCGCCGGAGGTCTTCGGATTGGGCGTGATGGCCTGGATGCCCGGCCGGATCAGGTCGCCCCAGTTGTGGATCTTCCAGGGGTTACCCTTGCGCACCACGAAGACGATGGTCGAGGTGTAGGGCGTCGAATTGTCCGGCAGGCGCGACTGCCAGTTGGCCGGCAGCAGATGCCCGTGCTGGGCGATGGCGTCGATGTCGTAGGCGAGCGCCAGCGTGACCACGTCGGCCTGCAGGCCGTCGATCACCGCCCGCGCCTGCTTGCCCGAACCGCCGTTGCTGAGGTCGATGTCGAGCTCCTGGCCGGTGTGCGACTTCCAGAAGGCCGAATAGGCGGCGTTGATGTCGCGATAGAGCTCGCGCGTCGGGTCGTAGCTGACATTGAGCAGCTTCAGCGGCCCGGCCGCGTGGCCGCGACCTGGAAGAATGGACGGCGCCGCGATGACCGCCGCCCCCGCCGCGGCGAGGGAGAAGACCCTCCGCCGGGTGGGCGAGCGCGTGTTGTTATCGACGGTCATCGCGGCTGTTCCTCATGGGGTTAGAAGGCGAATTGCGAACGGATCGCCACATCGGTGAAGTTCTGTCCGATCTGCGAACCGACCGGCGTGTTCCACAGGACGGCGCCGGTGCACGTGTTGTTCACCCCAGCGCCGGTGTTGGTGCAGGGCGACAGGCGGTGGATTTGCACCTCGGAGACGTCGAGCATGAACTTGGTGAACTGGTTGGGGTACCAGTTCAGGCCGATCGTGAAGTTCTGCTCGTCGCCGCCGCGGATGGCGGTGGGCTTCGGGGCCGTGCCGGCGGCGCCCTGGTGATAGTTCAGGTCCATGTCTGAATAGCGCGCCACCAGTTCGAACGCGCCGGTTCCGCCGCCATCGAATGAGAAGGGGTGGGCCACGTTCGGCGCATCGAACGCCGCGGTCTGCTTGTTGTAGACGCGCGGCTCGCCGGTGATCACCCAGCCGCCTTCGAAATAATAGCCGCTGAAGGTGGGCGTCGAGGGCACGTCGGTGCGATTGACGGTGAAATAGTCGTACTCGGTCTGGAACAGGAAGTTGGCCTTCTGGGCGGCGAATTCCAGGCCGGTGGTCGAGGCATGCTTGGCCGGGATATTGCCGGTGTTGAGCAGCTTTGTGCCGTCGACGCGCAGTTCCGGAGTGTTGGAGAAGGCGACGACCTCGGCATTGGGCGCCACGCCCAGACCGGCCGCCGTCGGCCCGGTGAGATTGGGCGGATCGATCAGATAACTGCCGTGGGCGCCGACATGGACCAGCCAGTCCTCGCCGTGGAACGGTGTGCCAGCGAGGCGGCCGACCACGCCGAGCTGATCGCCGAAGCTCTGCGGCACGGCAGTGGCCGTACCGGTGTTGAGCACCCCGATCACCCGGCCGGTCAGGGCCGCCGAGGCCAGCCAATGGTCGCCCGAGCCCCAGAGCTCGACGGCGGTGCGGGTGTCGCCGGCGACGAAGCCGCGGGCGATGTCTTCCACCACCGAGCGCTCGAGCAGCGGCATGCCATTGGTGGAGGCCTGGTCTTCCAGCCCGATCGAGGGCGAAAAGGCGCCGACGCGCAGGTGGACGGGCTTGAGGCCCGAGTACTGGATCCACCCCTCATAGAGCTGGCCGGCGTTCTCGACGCCCGAACCGGCGAAGTCGAAGATCAACTTGTAGTCCCAGTCGCCGAAAGCCTTGCCGTCGACGCCGATGCGGGCGCGGCGGAAATCGTCGCCGTCCTTCAGCTTGCGGGCATGGGTCAGATCGACATTGGAGGCCGAGGCGCCGAGCGCGGGGCCGCTGCGGCGCAGATCGGTGGCGATCGGGCCGAGGCTGGACTGATTGTACTCGCCGGCGTCGAACTGCAGGATGCCGTGGAAATTGGCGGTGAAGCGGCCGTCGGCGCTCTTGATCGACGGCACGCCGTTGGCCAGCGTGGTCAGCACCGAGGGCGGCGCGGGTTCCTTGGCCTGCACGTCGGCGAGGGTCTGGATCTGGGCGGCCTGGCCGCGCTTCAGGTCCTGCACCTCGGCGGCGAGGTCCTGGACCTCGGACTCCAGCTGATCGATCCGCGCCTCGCGCGGGTCCGCGGCCGGCGGAGCCGCGGCTTGCGCCAGGGCCGTGCTGGAGACCCCGGCGGCCAGAATGCTGATGAGGCCAAGGCCCCAGGTTCGAGTCGTGCGTGTCATTTGAATTGCCCCTCGCGCGCCGCGTTCGCGGCCCTAGATCAGATGGATATGCAGTTGACCTACATATCGCGGCTCTACCCCGATCATGGTTTGCAATCCGTCAACGCCGGTCGCCCATCCGGACCGTCCGGCTTCCCTAGTGATGTAACCCTATCAATTCCATAGAGATAAATTGGTATGCCGCTCAGCTTTGCTGAACCCGCCCGACCGGTTAGCTTGCGCCGCCGACCGGAAACCCTCGCGACCATGCCAACAGACGCCGTCGAAACCATCGAGACCGACCATGACCAGCCGGCCTTCGCCGCTCTGGTCGACAGCCTGCCGGACCCGGTGATGGTGGTCTCCGCCCGCGACGCGGAAGACGCCTCCGACCGGCGGCTGGTCTTCGCCAACCTGGCGGCGCGCGAGCTATTGCGCATCCAGGCGGCGGGCGGGCCTCTGGTCTCGGCCATCCGACACCCTGAGGTGCTGGAGGCGGTGGACGAGAGCCTGTTCGGCGGGCTGAATGGCGAGGCGGCCTATGAGACCGGCGGCGCCCAGGACCGTTTCTGGCGCGTGCGCACCCGTCCGCTGGCCCCCGCCGCCGACGGCGCGCGCCTGGCGCTGATGGTCATCCGCGACGAGACCGATGCGCGCCGCAACGAGCGGATGCGCGCCGACTTCCTGGCCAATGCCAGCCACGAGCTGCGCACGCCGCTGGCCTCGCTGACCGGCTTCATCGAGACCCTGCGCGGTCACGCCCGCGACGATGCGGCCGCCCGCGAACGCTTCCTGGGCGTCATGGCCGCTCAGGCCGGACGGATGGCGCGGCTGATCGACGACCTGATGTCCTTGAGCCGCATCGAGCTGAACGAGCATATCGCGCCGGAAGGCAAGGTCGATGTGGCGCTGGTGACGCTGGACGTGATCGACGCCCTGGCGCCGCTCGCCGCCGAGCGCGGGGTGAAGCTGGAGATTCGCATGGCCGAGCGCGGCCGGGCGATGATCACAGGCGACCGCGACCAGATCCTGCAGGTGGCGCAAAACCTGATCGACAATGCCCTGAAATTCTCCGCACCCGGCGGGACGGTGGAGATTGACGTGGTCGACGACGTCACCGCCGAAGCCGCGCTGGCGCCCACCCGGGCGGGCGCGGCCCGACTTTCCCTGCTCAGCCCCGACCTAGTCGGCGGCGAGCGCTTCGTGGTGCTGCGCTGCACCGACCATGGGGCGGGAATCGCGCGCGAGCACCTGCCACGGCTTTCCGAACGCTTCTATCGCGTCGAGGGCCAGAAGAGCGGCGAGCGCCTGGGCACGGGCCTTGGCCTGGCCATCGTCAAGCACATCATCAACCGCCATCGCGGCGGGCTGGCGATCGAAAGCGTCGCGGGCCAGGGGACGACTTTCACCGCCTACCTTCCGCGGCTGTAACAAAACTGTCACAAAACCGTCGCATAGCGACAGCAATCGGCGGGCAGGGTCTTTTGGGGCGCTTCCTTGAGTCGGCTATGCGGCTTTTTGTAACGGGATTCGATGACCGAACAGTGGGTGACGGTGAGTGGCGACCTGGTTGAGCCCCTGGTCGCGGAGGTCGCCCGTCTCGGCGGCCTGGCCGAGGCGCAGATCGCCGACTGCCTGGACGCCATCTCCAGGCGCGACGTGGCGCTGGCCCATGCCGTGGTGGCGCGCGATCCCAAACTGGACGCGCTGCAGGCCGATATCGAGCGGCGCGCCATCGAGCTGATCGCCACCCGCCAGCCGGTCGGCCGCGAGTTGCGCCGTACGGTGGCGGCGCTGAAGATCGCCATGAACCTGGAGCGCTGCGGCGACCTGGCCCGCAACATCGCCAAGCGCTCGCTGATCCTGAGCGAGAGCGAGCCACTGACGCCGCTGACCCGCTCCATCGAGCGCCTCGGCCGGCTGGTCGGCGCGCGCCTGAAGGAGGTGCTGGACGCCTATACCGGCGGCGAGATCGAGAAGGCGGCCGGGGTCTGGGCCCGCGACGAGGAGGTCGACGAGCACTACAACAGCCTCTTCCGCGAACTGCTGACCTATATGATGGGCGACCCGCGCACCATCACGCCCGGCGCCCACCTGCTGTTCATCGCCAAGAACCTCGAACGCATCGGCGACCACGCCACCAATATCGCCGAGATCATCCATTTTGAGGTCACCGGCGAGGAAATGACAGGCGAGCGGCCCAAGTGGGACGCCCTGCAACGCCGTTCGGAAATGCTCGAGGGGCCCCTGACATCCGACAGGGTCCAATCCATGACGAGAGAAGGCTGAAATGATTCCCCAGGTGCTGGTTGTCGAGGACGAGGACGCGCTGAGCGCCCTGCTCCAGTACAATCTCGACAAGGAGGGCTACGCCGTCACCGTCGCCGGCGACGGCGAAGAGGCCCTGGTGCTGATCGACGAGCAGATGCCCGACCTGATCGTGCTCGACTGGATGCTACCCAAGGTCTCGGGCGTCGAGGTCTGCCGCCGGCTGCGCGCCCGCCCTGAGACCCGCAACCTGCCGATCATCATGCTCACCGCCCGCGGCGAGGAGAGCGATCGCATCCGCGGCCTGGACACCGGCGCGGACGACTATGTGGTCAAGCCCTTCTCCATGAGCGAACTCGCCGCCCGCATCCGCGCGGTGCTGCGCCGGATCCGGCCGGGGCTGGCCGAGGACCGGCTGCATCACGGCGACATCGTGGTCGACCGCGCCGCCCATCGGGTGCGCCGGGCCGAGAAGGAGATCCACCTCGGCCCCACCGAGTTTCGCCTGCTCGACTATCTGATGCAGCATCCCGGCCGTGTGTTCAGCCGCGAACAGCTGCTCGACGCGGTCTGGGGCTCCGACGTCTATGTCGAGGCCCGCACGGTCGACGTGCATATCGGCCGCCTGCGCAAGGCGCTGAACCGCGACCTGAACGCCGATCCGATCCGCACTGTCCGTTCCGCGGGCTATTCCCTGGACGTCGCCGCCTAATCACGCGGCGATTGGACGCGAACCACCGACTGCGTCTAGCCAAGACATAGCCCAGCGCGCAGACTTCACCCTAGAAAAGTCGATAAGACTCTCGGGGGATTCTCTTTGACAGTCGGACGCGAGGCCGACGCGGCATGGCTCATGCCGCGGGCCGTAACACGCGAGCGCGCGGGCGTCGCAGCACGCCCGGATGTGCTGTTCGGCAGCGACCAGGGCCTGGCGACCGCCGCAGCCGCCCTCTGGCTGGGCATGAGCCTGTGGAAGCTCGCCCTGGCCGCCCATATCGGCGTCGTCTGGGAAGAGGCGCATTTCGTCGTCGCTGGCATGCACCCGGCGCTGGCCTATCCCGACATTCCCGCCGGTTGGCCGCTGTTCGCGCGCGCCTGCGTGGCCCTGTTCGGCTGGTCGCCGCTGGCGGTGCGGGTCCCAAGCCTTCTCGTCGCCCAGGCCGTGCCCTTCGGCATCTATTTCATGGCCGCCCCCGTCGTCGGGCGGCGGGGCGCCATCTGGGCCGGCCTGTTGTCGATGCTGGTTCCGGCGCTCGGGGCCGGTGGTGCGATCTTCTATTCCGAGGCGGCCATGCAACTGCTGCTGGCGCTGATGCTGGGCGGGCTCATCCGCGGCATGAGCGGCGGCCAGCTGGGCTGGTGGGTCCTGACCGGTGTGGCGGCCGGTCTCGGTCTCTTTGTGCACTATCGTTTCGCCGGGGTGGGGTTGGGCATACTGGGCTTCGTGCTGGCCAGCCGGCCCGGCCGCCGGCTGTGGCGCGAACCCGGTTTCTGGCTGGCCGGCGCCCTGGCCGCGGCCGGCTTGGCGCCCTCGGTGCTGTACAGCCTCGCCACCCACGCGCCGGCGATCAGCTATCACCTGCTCAGCCAGCAGGCTTGGCAGCTCAACCTGATTGGCCCGCTGGCCTATGTCGCCGCCCAGGCCGCCCTCTGCACACCGGTTTTTTTCCTGGGCATGGCGGCGGGCTCGGTCCGCGCCTTCCGGCGGGCCCAGGTGGGGGATGAGGCCTCCACCCTGCTGCTCTGGGTGGGTGGCGTTCTTTTCGGCGCCTATGCACTGCTCAGCCCCTTAGACCAGAAGCTCGCGCCGCAATGGCCGATCGAGGCCTATGTGCCGCTGATCGCCTTCCTGCCCGGCGCGCTCGCGGCCTATGTCGACAGCGCGCGATCGGAGGTTCATCGCCGCCTGCGGATGGCCCTGGTCGGGACCGGCCCGGTCATGGTCGGCGTCCTCTTCGTCCTGGCCAGCCTCTGGACCGCGGTCGGCTGGGCGCATCCCGACCGGGTCGCGCTTTCCATTCGCGATCGGATCACCACCGACTACGAACCCTTCGCCCAGTTCGAGCCGGCTATCGCCCGCGCCCAGGTCCTGGCGCGCCAGCGCTTCGGCGCCGAGCCGCTGTTGGCCACGGCGGGCCATGTGGAGGCGGTGAAGCTGGAATTTCCGGGCCAGCCCGGCCGTCAGGTCTTCGCGCTCGGCGATCCGCGCGAAATGACCGCTCATTTCGACATCTTCCGCGCCGCCATCCATCTCGACCGCCGCGCCCTGTTGGCCGAGCACGCCGGCGCCGCCGTGGTCATCCTCCTGCCAGAGCCCACCTATCTCTACGACACGCCCGCGGAGACCCAGTTCCGCACCGAACTCTGCAACAGCTTCAGCGACATCGCCCCGGTGGAGACGGTGGAGGCCTCACCCGGCCGCCTGGTGATGCAGACCTTCACCGCCCGGGTGGGCGGCGCGGCGCCGGCCATCGCCAGGCCCTGCCCCTTCCTGCCGCGGATCTATGTCAGCCGTCCCAAGCGAACCGACATCCTGAACCCCGACACCCTGAAGAACCTCTCCGGCCTGGCCGCCAGCCCGGGCGGCGTCGCCCGCGTCGATATCCTGCTGGACGGCCGCGCGGTCTCGCAAGGCCGCCTGCATCAGACATGGCCCGGCGCGCCCGCGACCTCGCCGACCCTGGCCTACGATCCGGACTATCCGAAGCTGCGCTTCACCTTCGAGCTGCCGAAAGCCGCCCTGACCCCCGGCGCGCACCGCCTAGCCATCCGCGTCACCGGCCGCGACGGATCGCGGACGGTGGGCGAAGACCGGACGATCTACGCGCCGAGATCACGATGATTTCGGATTGAACCAATCCAAAATCATGAACGTGATCGATTCCTAGGAGTTAGAGCGGGTTGCGGGCGGAAAACCGCTTCGCACTTTCACTCCACCCGCTCTGCCTAGATGTAGCGCCGGAGCGAGCGGGCCAGTTCGGTGGCGCCGGAGCGCTTGCGCGGCTGCTGCGGCTGATAGGCGATGCGCGCGTGGTTGACGCAGTAGGGCCCCTCGGTCTCGGCGCGGCGCCCGCAGAAGGTGAAGCTGTCGGTCGACGGGTCGCCGATCGGCCATTTGCACATGTGCGCGCCGAGCGTCAGCACCGTGGCCGAGCCCGGCTCCTCGACGAAATAGACCGGAGCGGGCATCGGGGCCGCCCGCTGTTCGAGCCGGCGCGGCGCGGGTTGCGCCATCGGACGCGGCGGACGCGGCGCCTTGAAGGTCGGCCGGCTCGGCTGCGAAGGCGCGGCGCGGCCGGAGAGGCCCAGCCGGTGCACCTTGCCAATGACGGCATTGCGGGTCACCCCGCCAAGCTGTTTGGCGATCTGGCTGGCCGAAAGACCTTCCAGCCAGAGTTTCTTCAACAATTCTACGCGTTCGTCGGTCCAACCCATTGGCTTGCCCTCCAGCCGCCGCCAGTCCACCGACGTGACACAATATCTAGTGCCCCATGGCCCAGCCGGTGAACCATCCCTACTAGATATCGTAAACGCTCCGTTAACAGACACAATAGGCGCCACGCGTCTGTCCACAGGATCAAGATGTTGTGGACGGTCTGTTCAATGGAGCGGATTGGCTTAAGCCATTGTGGCGCCTTCGAATCCCAAGATGAATCCATCGCCTGCGAGTCATATCGCCGCACGGGACCGCCCCTTGCGCCCAGGGGACGCCGGGGGCACATCAGGGCCCATGAAAGATACCGTTGATTTTCCGGCGCCAGAGGTTATGCCGCCGCTGCCGCGCGACTACCACGGGGTCAACTGGACCGGCGCAACCACCCTTTACATGAAGGAAGTCAAGCGCTTCTGGAAGGTGGGCATGCAGACCCTGGCCGCGCCGGTGCTGTCCAGCCTGCTCTATCTGCTGATCTTCGTGGTGGCGATGAAGGGCCTGCGCCCCTCGGTGCACGGCGTCCCCTATTCGGTGTTCATCGGCCCAGGCCTGATCATGATGGCCATCCTGAACTCCGCCTTCGCCAATTCGTCCTCGTCGCTGATGCAGGCCAAGATGCAGGGCCTGACCCAGGACTTCATCACCCCGCCCCTATCCCCGACCGAGCAGGTCTGCGCCTTCGCGCTTGGCGCCGCGACCCGAGGCTTGGCCGTCGGCCTGGTTACCGCCATCTCGGTGCTGTTCTTCGTCCGCTACAACATTGTCCACTGGTGGGCGGTGGCCTATTTCGGCCTGGGCGCGGCCTTGATGATGGGCATGATCGGCATGGTCGCCGGTCTCTGGGCCGAGAAGTTCGACCACATGGCGGCGGTCACCACCTTCATCGTCATGCCGCTCAGCATGCTGTCGGGCACCTTCTACCTAGTCGACCGCCTGCCGGAGCCCTTCCGCAGCCTGTCGCAATACAACCCGTTCTTCTACACCATCTCCGGCTTCCGCTATGGCTTCATCGGCCAAGCCGACGGCTCGATTGGCATCGGCGTTGCCGTTGTGGGCGGCCTCACCGTCGTCATGGGCGCGGTCTGCTGGATCCTGTTCCAGACTGGCTACCGCCTGAAAAGCTGAGTCCTGGTTGACAGCCGCGGCCCGCGCGGCGAAAAGCCTCGGCCTTCCAGTCCCCGCGGCCTCTCGGCTCGGGGACGTTCGCTTTTGGGAGGTCTCCCATGGCAGACGGCCAGCCTCGTTCCCCCGACACCCACATCATGGGCGTCTACAACCGCGCGCCGCTGGCGTTCGAACGCGGCGAGGGCGTGCGCCTGTGGTCAACCGACGGCGACGTCTATCTGGACTGTGTGGCCGGCATCGCGGTCAACGCGCTCGGCCATTCGAACCCCAAGCTGGTCGCGGCGCTGAAGGCCCAGGGCGAGAAGCTCTGGCACGTCTCCAACATCTATCGCATCCCCGAGCAGGAGGCCCTGGCCGCCAGGCTCTGCGCCGCCACCTTCGCCGATGTGATCTTCTTCACCAATTCGGGCACCGAGGCGGTGGAATGCGCGCTGAAGACCGCCCGCCGCTACCACGCCGCCAACGGTCAGCCGGAACGGATCGACGTGATCGGCTTCGAAGGCTCCTTCCACGGGCGCAGCTACGCCGCCGTGAACGCCTCGGGCAATGCCAGCTATCTCGAGGGTTTCGGCCCTCGCCTGCCCGGCTACGTGCAGCTGCCCTTTGGCGACCACGAGGCGCTGAAGGCCGCCATCGGCCCAACCACGGCGGCGATCATCATAGAGCCCGTCCAGGGCGAAGGCGGGGCGCGGTCGTTAAGCGCTGTCCAGCTCGACGCGCTGCGCGCCCTTTGCGACGAAACCGGCGTGCTGCTCATCTATGACGAGATCCAGTGCGGCCTTGGGCGCACGGGCCGCCTCTTCGCCTACGAATGGGCCGACAACGCCGCGCCGGACATCATGTGCGTCGCCAAGGCGCTGGGCGGCGGCTTTCCGGTCGGCGCGTGCCTCGCCACCACCGAGGCGGCCAAGGGCATGACCGTCGGCGCCCACGGCTCGACCTATGGCGGCAACCCGCTGGCCATGGCCGTCGGCCTGGCCGCCATCGACGAGCTTACAAAGCCCGAACTGCTCGCCCATGTGCGCACGGTGGCCGGCTATTTCGGCCAGCAGCTGTCGGGTCTTGCGGACCGCTATCCCGGCGTGATCGCCGAGGTGCGCGGCAAGGGTCTGCTGATCGGTCTCAAGCTCATCCCCAACAATCGCGACTTCATGGCGCTGGCCCGAGACGAAAAGCTGTTGATCGCCGGCGGCGGCGACAACTGTGTGCGCCTGCTGCCGCCGCTGGTCATCAGCATCGATGAGGCGCGTGAGGCGGTCGAGAAGCTGGAGCGCGTGTGCCAAACGGTGCGCAAGCACGCCGCGGCCTGACCGGCCAATGACCGCCCAGCCCCGCCACTTCATCGACCTGTGGGAGATTGAGCCCGCGGCCCTGCGCGCCATGCTGGATGACGCCAAGGCCCGCAAGGCGGCTCGCGCCGGCTGGCCGAAGGGCCGCGCCGACGCCGACGCGCCGGCGCGCGACCACACCCTGGCGATGATCTTCCAGAAGAACTCGACGCGGACCTGGTTTTCCTTCGACGCGGCCATCCGCCAGCTGGGCGGGGCTTCGATCATCTCGACCGGCGCCGACATGCAGCTCGGTCGCGGCGAGACCATCGAGGACACCGCGCGGGTGCTGTCGCGCATGGTCGACGCCATCATGATCCGCGCCGACAAGCACGCGGATGTCGCGGCGATGGCGGCTCACGCCAGCGTGCCGGTGATCAACGGCCTCTCCGATCGCGGCCACCCCTGTCAGATCTTGGCCGACCTGATGACCTTCGAGGCGCATCGCGGGCCGATCGCCGGCAAGACCGTCGCCTGGGTCGGCGATGGCAACAATGTCTGCTCCAGCTTCATCGAGGCGGCCACCAAGCTCGGCTTCAAGCTGAATATCGCCAGCCCGGTGGTCTATGGACCCAACCGCGCCGATGTCGCTCGCGCCGCCGAACTGCAGGGCCGTGTCGAGGTGACCCGCGACCCGAAGGCCGCCGTCGAGGGTGCCGACCTAGTGATCGCCGACACCTGGGTCTCCATGGGCGACAAGGATGGCGACGAACGCCTGTTCGCGCTCAAACCCTATCGTGTCGATGCAGCCCTGATGGGACTGGCGGCCTCGGACGCGCTCTTCATGCACTGCCTGCCAGCCCATCGCGGCGAGGAGGTCACGGCTGAGGTGATCGACGGGCCGCAGTCGGTCATCTGGGACGAGGCGGAAAACCGCATCCACGCCCAGAAGTCGATCATCGCCTGGTGCCTTGGCGCGATCTGAACCGCGCCCTTTCGCAAATCCAGCGCCTTCCTATCTAAGCCCAGACGTGCCCGACGCCATTCCCATCACCGACGACCTCGTCACCGCCTTCCAGATCGAAGGCCAGCCCGTGCGCGGTCGCCTGGTGCGGCTGGGGCCGGCGGTCGACGACATCCTCACCCGCCATGACTACCCGGAGGCCGCCGCCAATCTGCTCGGCGAGGCCTGCGCGCTCGCCGCCCTGGTCGGCGCCAGCCTGAAGTTCGAGGGGCGGTTGATCCTGCAGGCCCAGGGCGACGGCCCGGTCGCCTATGTGGTGGCCGACTACGACACCACCGGCGCGCTGCGCGGCTATTGCCGCTATGACGCCGATCGCGTCGCCGAGGCCTCGGGCGGCTTTGCCAGGCCGGGGGCCAAGACCCTGCTCGGCGACGGGGTCTTCATCATGACCATCGACCAGGGTGCCGACACCGAGCGCTATCAAGGCGTCACCCCGATCGAGGGCGAGACGCTGGCCCTGTCGGCGGAACACTATTTCGCCCAGTCCGAACAGACGCCGACCAAGGTGCGCCTTGCGGTTGGCCAGGTGCAAACCACCGGCGCGCCCGTCTGGCGGGCCGGCGGCCTGATCCTGCAGAATATCGCCGGCGACGAGGCGCGGGGGCCCACCGAAGACGCCTGGGAGACCGCCCAGGCCTATATCGCCACCCTGGGCGAGGACGAGTTGGTGGATCCCACCATCACGCCCGAGCAGCTGCTCTACCGGCTGTTCCACGAGACCGGTGTGCGCATGTTCGAGCCCCGGCCGCTGCGAGCCTTCTGTCGGTGCTCGCAGGACCGGATTGAAGGCGTGCTGAAATCCTTCCCGGCCGCCGAACGCGCCGAGATGATCGAGGCCGATGGCCTGATCCGGGTGACCTGCGAATATTGTTCGCGCACCTACGACATCGCCCCCGAGGCGGTGGATACGGGGCGGGCCGGCTAGCCCAGGCCGTCAGGCGCACGGCGGTTGGATGAGGGGGCGCCCAACGCTCGCATTCGCGCTGGGGGATACGGCCGCGGTCGCTCGGGCGACCCCTCATCCTGCCCCGCCGTCGCGGGGGCGCCCTCTCCCGCGGGGGAGAAGGAACACGCACTCAGCGGCCTGTCAGCGAGCCCCAGCAGGGCGCCGCCTAGTCCGCGGGACACTCGCCTTCGACGACCACCCGGGCCCGCTGGCCGTAGCCTTTCAGGACATCGACCATCTCCTGGGCGTGCTCGGCCGCCAGCTTGCGCGAGAGATAGAGCGTCGACATCGGTGCGGCGTCGGCGCCGATGATCCGCCAGCCGGCCGGACCGCTGACGACGCGAAAGGTGATCGGCTGGTCGGGGCCGGGCGTGTCGCTCATGTTCGGCTCTCTTGAGTCGGCTTGCCGACGTAAAGCGCGGCCTCGCTACGCGAGCGCCACTCAGAGGTCAAGAAAAAACGTGCAAGTGCACCTTATGCAAATTACAAATATCACGGTTACATCTTGTGCCAATCAGCGGATTGGGCTTCCCTAGGTCCGGGGCGACGGACAACGTCGTTGTTGGGGCTGGACGATGCACACATCCGCGCACCGGCCACCGACCACAGTGGATCCGACCGGCGAGTTTCCGTTCGATCTGACCACCTATCTGTTTCACGTCTTCACCGTGCTCGGCCGCCACCGCGAGGCGGCGCTGGACGAGGCGTTCCGGCCGCTGGGCCTGAATGTCGCCCGTCACCGCGCGCTCGCCGTGGTGGCGCGTCTGCAGCCCTGCGGCATGACCGAACTGGCCGATTTCTGCGCCGTCGATCGCACCACCATGACCCGCACGGTCGATCAGCTGTTCGCCAGCGGCCTGGTCGAGCGCATGACGCCGGCGAGCGATCGCCGTCAGGTGCTGCTCACCGTCACCCAGGCCGGGCGCGCGGTGCACGAGCGGGCGCTTCGGGCGGTCTATCGGGTCAATCGCCGCACGCTCGAGGGCATAGCGGAAGACGACCAGCGCAGCCTGGTCAGGACCAAACAGGTCATGCTGGCCAATCTTGTCGCGGACGCGGACCTGGCCAAGCGTCTGCTCAGCCTGCGCCGCGACGACGAGGATTAGTTCAGGGTCCGCCGCGCGCTTGGCAGGTGCAGCGAGAAGGCCGGGATCTCGACCTCGAAGGCCGCGCCTTCGTCATTGACCATCTGGTAGGCGCCGCGCATCTCGCCCGAGGGCGTCGGCAGCGGACAGACCGAAGTGTAGCGGAAGGCCTCGCGGGGTTTGAGCGTCGGCTGCTCGCCGGTGACGCCAGGGCCGACCACCGACTCGGTGTGGTTCAGCGCATCGGTGATCAGCCAGCGGCGCGACAAAAGCTGCACCGTCTCCTGGCCATGGTTTTCGATCTCGACCGTATAGGACCAGACGAAGCGGCCTTCGCGCTCGTCGGACTGGTCGGGCAAATAGTGGGGCTCGACCCTGACCAGGATCGCGCGCGTCGTCGCCTCATAGACCGAGCGTTCCCGCGCCCGGCGCGTCTCGCGAAAGCTGGGCGCCGACGGTGAGCGCGGCAGCCGGCTCATGCGGCGTCCAGGGCGCGGCCCAGGTCGCGCCAGAGGTCACCCGGGCCCTCCAGCCCCACCGAAAGCCGCACCCAGCCGGCGGTCAGGCCGATCTCCAGCCGCTGCTCTTCGGTCATCGAGCGGTGGGTGGTGGTGTTCGGATGCGTCGCCATCGAGCGAGCGTCGCCAAGATTGTTGGAGATGTCGACCAGCTGTAGCGCGTTCAGGAAGTTGAACGCCGCGGCCTGGTCGCCCAGGTCGAAGGCGATCAGCGTGCCGCCGCCCTGCATCTGGTTGGTCCCGCCGGTCATCTGACGGCGGGCGATCTCGTACTGCGGATGGTCGGGGCGGCCGGGATAGCGGATGGTCCTGACCTTGGCGTGTTCGGCGATGCGGTCGGCCAGGCCCGCCGCCGTCTCGCTCTGCCGCCGCACGCGCAGGTCCAGCGTCACCAACCCGTTCAGCAGCACCCAGGCATTGAAGGGCGAAAGCGCCGGGCCGGTGTGGCGGATTGGGTCGCGATAGGCCTCTTCGAGCAGATCGTGGGCGCCGAGGACGGCGCCCCCCAGCACACGGCCCTGTCCGTCGATATGTTTGGTGGCCGAATAGACCACCACGTCGGCGCCCAGCTGCAGCGGCTTTTGCAGGATCGGCGAGGCGAAGACATTGTCCACCACCACCCTGGCGCCGATCTCGCGCGCGAGCGCGGAAACCGCGGCGATGTCGGTGATCTCCAGCAACGGATTGGCCGGGCTCTCGATCAGGAAGACCTTGGTGTTCGGCCGCACCGCCGCCCGCCAGGCCGCGATGTCGGGCGCCGGCACCATGCTGGTCTCGACGCCGAACCGCGGCGCCCAGTTGTTCAGAATCCAGCGGTTGGAGCCGAACAGGGCTTGGCCGGCGACGATATGGTCGCCGGCGCGGACCAGACCCATCAACGCCAGATGCACCGACGCCATGCCCGAAGCCTGAGCCCGGCAGGCCTCGGCGCCTTCCAGCAGGGCCAGCCGGTCTTCGAACATCCTCACGGTTGGATTGGCGTAGCGCGAATAGATGAAGCCATCGTCGGCCCCGGCGAACCGCGCGTCGGCGGCTTCGGCCGACTCGTAGAGAAAGCTTTGTGTGAGGAAGATGGCCTCGGCCGTCTCGCCAAACTGAGAGCGCAGCGACCCGCCGCGCACCAGGCGGGTGGCGATCTCCCAGTCCGCGGGCTTGTCGCTTGTCGTCTTGGCCATGAAACGCTGCCCGCAAAAAGGAGCGGCATAAAAGGCGCCCGCCCGTGTCAGGTCAAGAGCGGGGCTAGCGTCACGCGGCGCCGACGCCCCGTTCCACGAACCGCAGGATCTGTGCGTTGACCGCATCGGGCTGAGCCATGGCCGCGATGTGATCGGCGTCCGGGACGACGGCGCCGTCCAGGGCGGGCATGCGCGCCATCACCATGCGCAGATTGGCGCGCGGCTCGTAGAGCCGCTCCTGGTCTCCGATGAGCAAAGGTGTCGGTGCATGGATCGCCCGGAGCTGCGCCGTGCTGAACACCGTCGGGGAAATGACGCTCACCTCGGGGGATTCGGCCATCGTCACAGCCATCTGGGCACTCCATGCCGCAGCGCGGGGGAGCCCAGGGAGAAAGACTCCCGCTGAAGCGCTCACGGCTTCTGAGCGCGCGTCGCGACGCTGGTCGGGAAATAGCGGGAACGGCCGGTTTCCGCCGCGGCGCGATCGGTGTCCTCGAACATGTGGGTCAAGACAAAGCCCGCCTTGAGTTGGCCGCCGATCTGGGTTTCCAGCGTGTGGCTGAACTCAACGGTGTGGTCGCGCGCGATCACACGTTGCAGGTCCTCTGGGGTCCGGTCGATGACGTCGGCGTAGGGCAGCGCATGGCGCACCACCAGTTCGCCACGCAATTCGGCCTCGGCGTCGAAGATATAGACGAACGGGTTCATGAATGCCGCCAGCAGCGCCCCGCCGGGCCGCAAGACCCGGAAACACTCCCGCCAGACCGGCTCGATCTCCGGCGTGTAACAGTTCGAGACCGGATGGAAGATCAGATCGAACCGGCCGTCAGGGAACACCGACAGGTCATGCATAAAGCCCTGCTGGGTGACCAGGGAGAGCCCGTCCCGGCGCGCCACCGCCTCGTCCTGAGCGAGTTGTCTGGTCGAGGCGTCGAACACCACGACCCTGGCGCCGGCCGCCGACAGGACGGGCCCCTGCTGGCCGCCGCCGGAAGCCAGGCAGAGGATGTCTTTATCCGCGATCTCGCCGAACCAGTCGCGGGGAACCGGCCTGTTCGGCGTCAGCACCACCGACCAGTCGCCCCGCCGCGCGCGGGCGATGGCTTCGGGCGATACCGGCCGGGTCCAGACATCCTCTTCCTCGACCCGGCGGTCCCAGCCCTCCTGGTTGACCCTGCCGACCTCGTCTAGCTGCATCCTCGTTTCGCGCCCGCTCATTTCATCCCGTCCCGCACCCAGCGCAGGGTCCCTGTCTGGCCGGCCCAGGCGCGGCTGGCCTTGGCGGCGTTCTGGACGGCCGCCTTGTCGGTCGGCGTGCACATGCCGTCGGCCGCCTTCAGGCCCGGCAGGGGATGATCGGTGACGCCGCTCTGGTCCGCATCGGCGCCGGCCGAGGCGGCTTTCGGCGGCGGCGGCGGGCCGCACTGGATCGGCCACAGCTCGGCCTGGACGATACGGCCGTCGGCGTCGCGCGCCACAGGCTTCAACGCCGCGAAATAGAACAGGGCCGAAAGGCTCCCGGCTCCCGGCGGAAGCTTCACATTGATCTTCATCACACGCGGGTCGCCGGCGGCAAGCACATAGGGAATCGTCATCTGCGGTTTGGCGATGGTCGCCGGCGGTTGGTCGGGCGAGCCAGGGCTGTTCGGGTCTACGCTGGCCATGATGGCGGTCGGGGTGATGACGCCGCCGCCGGCGCACTTCGGCCAGTCGGCGACGGGATCGCTGGCCTTGAAGTCGCAGTCGGGCTGGGACGCCGACCAGACGCCGGCTCGCAGCGACGGCGCGCCCACGGCATCGGCCGCCGTGAACACCGGCCGTTCGGACACCACCAGATTGCAACCGCCGAGCGCCAGCGCCGCGGCCAGCAGGGCCAAAGACCTCAGATTCCATCCTCTGGTCATCCGCCCACCTCGCTCCCACCCATCGTCCTTCTCGGAACCCTATCGGTCCCCGGCCGCGGCCAGCAAGGAAAAGGCGCTGGCGCTTAAGGTCAGTGGCTACGCCAGGGCGAATCACCCCGCATGGCCCCCAGGAATGGTGCGGCGCAATAGGCCTGGACGCGGGTGTAGCCTCGCCATATTCCTTAGCAGGCAATGATTATGCCCGCAACGCGAGCTCAATCTGAACAGTGTTAAGGCAGGTCATGCTGCGTCGCAATATATTGCGGCTTCGGCGCGACTATCGTTTGCACCGGGGCGCCGGCCAGTCCCATCTGAGGGTCAATGACCAGTATAAGTGTCCTTCTAAGGAAGCGTCCGAGCGATGGGTTTTCTGAAAACCTCTAGCTCGGGAACCAAAATATGTATCGCACCCTCCTCCTCGCCACCGCCGTCGCGGCGCTGGCGCTTCCGGCCGCCGCCGCCACCAGCGTCAGGGTCAATCTCGACGGTCTCGACGCCAAGGCCGCGCGCACCGCGATCCTCCGCGCCGCCCAAGCCGCGTGTAGAGTCGAGCTTAGCGACGAATTGCCGCTCGAGGTGTTCTACGATCGTCCGGAGTGCCTCAGCGACGCCATCGGCCGCGCCGAGGCCAGTCTGCCGGCCACCACGGCCAGCGTGACGGCGACCACGCCAACTCGCGTCGCCAGCCGCTAGTTCAGCGGTCCTGTCTCTGGTCGGGGCCCGTCTCGTGGCTGGCTCCGATCTGGCGCTGTCGCTAAGGCTCGTGAAGCCGTTGATCCCGACCGGCCACCCCGGTAGCGTCGGGGTCGAGCCGCGGGGTGGCGCCGTGTTCCTGATCGAACAGATTCAATGGATCGCGAGCCGCGAGCCTGACAAGCTTGCGGCGGTGCATAACGGCCGGCCGGTCACCTACGCTAGGTTCTGGCGGATGATTGAGCGAGCCAGGCGCGTCCTGAAGGCGAAGGCCCCCAACCACGGCATCGCCCTCCTGCTCGTGCGCGACATGCTTGACGCCTGGATTCTCAGTTTTGCCGCACGCAGCCTCGGCCTTGAGGCGTCGCTGATCGCCAGTCACGACCAGGCGGCGCTGTTCGAAGGTCTTGATGTCGCCTGTCTGATCACGTCCAGCGACGAGCCGACGGACGGGCTCGCGGCGCCGTCCGGCGCCCTAGCGCTGACCCTGGCCTCGCCGTCCCGCCAGCCCGACCTCGAACGCGGCCCGTTGCCGCCGCTACCCGCCGATCTGGCCGCCGGCGCGCAGATTCTTTTGACCTCCGGCACCACCGGCGCCAGCAAGAAGGTGCAAATTCCTTACGGCGCCACGCGCGATCTGATCGACGACCGGGTGGCCGAATACCACGCCCTCGGCGACGGGTTTCGCCGGCTGGACGCCGCCACGGTGCTCAACATCATGTCGTTGGGACTGTGGACCGGTGGCGGCTTTATATGGCCGACCATGGTCTGGGGTCAGGGCGGCGCCGTCGTCATGTATGACGACGCGGATTTGCAGCATTCGCTGGATTGGCCGGGGCTGACGCACACCCTGGCGACGCCGGCCCAGATCGGAAGAGCACACGTCTGAACTCCAGTCACTGACCAATCTCG
>ODAK010000744.1_pt1 | contig 37217 bp, 40 predicted proteins | sample 1539591 | NCBI WGS metagenome assembly ODAK01 (sample SAMEA3539303, study PRJEB22396) | soil metagenome | biome: tundra; feature: field; material: soil | place: USA | collected 2010-05 | depth 0.15 m | reverse complement strand
ATCACCACAAGCCCGCCAAACGGGGCGCACTCTTTCAAGCTGAATCGTTCCGGCTAAGGATGACAACTGGGGCTGGGTCAAGGGCGCGACAAATTATCGTTCCGCCGCCGTGCTCATCCGCAACCTGATTGACAGCACGAGCAAGGGCGGCAATTTTGTGCTCAACGTCGGCCCGACCGCCAGCGGCGAATTTCCCGCTGAACATATCGCGCTGATCAACACCATTGGCGCGTGGATGGACGTCAACGGCGTGGCGATTTACGGCACCTCGCCGGCACCGGAAGTGGAAACACCAGCCAACACCGATTTTGTTGGTTACGCGACGAAAAAGGATCAGCACATTTTTCTGCACGTCGTGAAATGGCCCGATGCGAAAACGAAGCAGATCGTGAAAATCGCCCGGACGAATCTGCTGAAAGCGGAGTTGCTCGATCCAAAACTAAAACGTTTCAGCGTCAGGAGCACCGAGGCGAATGGCACCACCACGCTGGAATTTCAGCAGCCTGAAACCATTGATCCCTACGCCACGGTGATCCAGTTGACCTTCAAGCCAGAGTGATTTCGCGTCGCCGTTGCGCTCTGGCCCGAACGCAGGACGCGAACGCGCTTGCTGCTGCGCCGGAAATGGCTTATCAAACGGCATGTGTAGAATTACGCGAACGTTGCGCTGGCTGGTGATGTGCCTGCCGATGGTCGCGTCGGCGCAAATTGATCCGGCCAAGCGCGACCTGGTCCAGTTCGGCTACAACCAGCCGGTGGAAGGCCGTGCGCCGCTGGCCGGTTACATGTATTACTACCACAACCAGCCGGACTTTTTGCGCACGAACCTCACGTTGCGCCTGGCGCTCGCGCCAACCTATCTCGATTCTGAACTGGGCCTGGGTCACGCGCTGGGACCCAACACCGATTTGGGACTGGGTTTGGCCGGCGGCGGTTTTGCCGACAGCTACAACGAGATTCGTGGTGGCAAATGGATCGAAGGGGAATCGTTCGACGGCCACGGCGCGGAACTTTCCGCGAACATTTATCATTTGTTCAATCCCGGCCAGTTGGTTCCGCTGAACCTCGTGATGCGCGGCGCGGCGCATTATTCCACGTTCGATCGCAACGAAACGGCGGCCAACTTTCAATTGCCCGAGGACGGCGGCAACTTCAGCTTCCGCACCGGCCTGCGCTGGGGCGGCATCGAGCCGACGTTGTTTCCCGCGCTCGCGATGGAACTGGCCGCGTGGTATGAGGGCGAGTTTCGCGCCGACAGCGGCCGCTACGGCTTCGATAGCGACCGCCGCCTGGAACCGGTCACGCACCGGTTCTGGGGTTCGGCGGCGCTCTCCTACACGCTGCCGGAAAGCCGGCAGAATTTTTTCGTGCGCATCGTCGGCGGCGCGAGCATGAATCCCGACCGCCTGAGTGCCTACCGCCTCGGCGGATTTCTGCCGCTTATCGCCGAGTATCCGCTGTCGCTGCCGGGATTTTATTTTCAGGAATTGAGCGCGCGAAATTTTGCGCTCATCAATGCCAGCTACCTGATACCCATCGCGCCGAATCAGCGCTGGAACCTCGAGTTCAACGGGGCCACGGCGGACATTGACTATCTATCCGGCACCGAACAGGCCGGCAACTGGGTCAGCGGCGTCGGCGCGGGAATTTTATATCGCGCGCCCTCCGACCGGTTCAAATGCGTCGTCGCCTACGCGTATGGCGTGGACGCCTTCCGTTCCGACGGGCGCGGTGCCAACAGCGTCAGCATTCTGATCCAGTTCGACCTCGAAAAAACGCACGGCTCCGGCTTCAACGCCTCGCAGCCCGGACGCTGGCGCGGCTGGAACTGGATGCTGGGCCGCTGAAATCGCTTGCATCCGCAAACTCATCAGGCAAAATACCAAGCGCTATAGTGCGCATATGGTGGAATTGGCAGACACGCTACTTTGAGGTGGTAGTGCCGAAAGGTGTGCAGGTTCAAGTCCTGCTATGCGCACCAATTTTCCAAATGAAATTGATGGTGTTCAGGAAGTTTGCACAGAGTTTGCACAAAATTCAGCCCGTTCTGCTGACAAGCGTGTGAGATTCCCCGTCACGATCCGCCATCGAGCGAGCAAGGCGAAAATCTACCGCCCTGCCGGAAAATTCAACTACTATCGCGTCGCCTTCACTGTTGCGGGCAAACGGCGGATGCAAACTTTCGCCGCCTATTCCGATGCCAAAGCCGCCGCCGAACGCATCGTGCGCGACGCGGCCAACGGTTCGCAGGCCGCCGCGCTTTCCGCCAGCCAGTCACGCGACGCGCTCGCCGCGTTGCAACGTCTCGAATCCTTCCGGCAATCCACAGGCCGCGCCGTTTCGTTGCTGGCCGCTGTCAGCGTGTTTGTGGAATCGTCCGAGAAACTTCATGGCCACAGTTTCGATGAAGCCGTCACGGGCTATTTGCGCACCGTCGTCAGCGTGAAGCGCAAAGACATCAAAGAAGCCGTCACGGAATTTTTACAGGCCGACGCGCCGCGCACCAAAGCCGCCGCCGGCCAGCGGGCGCAACTGTCCGCCAAATACGCCTACAACCGCGAATTGCAACTTGACCGTTTCGCCGCCACGTTCCCGAACACCGCCGTTTGCGATTTGAGCAAGGAACACCTTGACACCTTCATCGGCTCACTCGACACGGTTCAAAAATCCTCGCGCAATGGCCGCGCTGCCGGTTCTGCAAAATCCCGCAACCACTACCGCGCCACGATTCGGCAATTTCTGCAATGGGCAGTCCGCAAAGATTATCTTGCCCCGACGCACCGCCTGATTGAAGCCGACGCCATGCGCCCCGAACGCGCCAACACCTCCGCCGTGGAACTTTACACGCCCGGCGAATTGGCCGCGCTGCTGGCCGCTGCCGATGACACGTTCCGCCCGATCATCGCCATTGGCGGGCTGGCCGGACTCCGCACGGCGGAATTGTTGCGCTTGGATTGGGCGGACGTGTGGCGCGTCGCCGGACACATTGAAGTCACGGCGGGCAAGGCCAAGACCCGCCAGCGTCGCCTTGTGGAAATCTGTCCCGCGCTGGCCGCCTGGCTTGAACCGTTTCGCAAGGTGACGACCGGCAAACTTTGGGCCGGCCATGAAATCACGTTCCAACAGCACTTTGTTGAACTGTGCGACGGCGCGAAAGTGACGCGCAAAACCAACGGACTGCGCCACGCCTTTTGCACCTACCACTTTGCCGCGCACGCCAACGAAAATTTGACCGCGCAACAGGCGGGCAACTCGCCGCAAATGATTCATAGTAATTACAAAGGACTCGCCACGAAAGCCGACGCGGAAAAATGGTTCAACGTGAATCCGACCGGCGCGGCAAAGAACATCGTGCCGATTGCCGCCGCGAGAAAGTGAGGCCATGAAGTGAAAAAGAAGCGCAAACATAAGTTGAAACGCGCCAGTCTCGACACGCAAATTGTCAAAGCGAAAACTTTTGATGAGCAAAAGCGGCTTGTCATGTATCGCCAGCCGCATCCTAAAACCGAACTTGAACGCATGGTTTCCATGTGGGCTTTTTACCGTTACCTGTATGATCGCCACCAAGAGCGCGACGGCGTGCCGCTCGCAATTATTCAGAAAAGGCCGGGCTGGGAACTTATCGCCGAAAAATACGTTCGTGGCGAAATTACAGGGACACAGAATCCGTCAATTCCAGATGAATCGGAATCTTTGGAGCAGAGTTACAAGTATGCCAAAGAGGACACCGATTTATTTGTGCTTCGCGCCATGATTCACAACCGGCCAGAAATGCTGATTGCGCTGGCTAAAGAAATGAAGCGGCGCGACAAACTGAAAGACTGGCGGACTGATTTTGTAAGATTTGCAATTGTAGATTCCAAGCATACCGGCGTGCCGTTCAATCTTTCAAGGTTGGCCGACGAACTTGTTGAAATGGAATTTCTGCAAAGACAGCAGCCAAAATCAAAAGCCGAACGGCTCGCGTTTGACCGCGACAAAGCAACCCGGCGAAAAAGTATTTACCGCTCGGCAAGTCGTCTTGCCGATAAGCACAAAGCCGAATTCGTTGCCGATCCCATAGGCCGAAAAAATAGGACAAACAAGCCGCGAACATCGTGCCGATGATTGCCGCCGCCAGAAAGTGAGAGACGAATGGAAAATAAACGCAAACGACCAGTCCGCAAACCAAAGGCGATACGCTTCTCCCTTGCCGGGCGAATCGCCGCCGCCGCAAATACAGACCCCGGAAAAGCTCTTGCGCTCGCAAATTACGGAAGCGATGGCGAGGCGGTATTGGGTCGCATGGCGCACCGCGACGTGCCAGCCTCATTTCGACCACTGAATGAAGCCGGACTTTCAGAATTCATTCAAGACTGGCTATTTTTGGAAATGAGCCGAACCGATCCGTGGCTCAAGGAGCAGCGTCGGAACGATCCCGCATCGTTCACCTTGAAACAAAATAATCTTGAAATCGAAACGCACATATTTTTTGGTGACAAAATCAGCACTGGTGATTGGAAATTCTTTCACAAATTTGCCGACAAGCTCAAAGCGGAAGTGAGCTATTTCGACGCTACAAGGCTAAAGAATCGTTCACCAATTCACGCCGAATTGCTGGGAGCTAAACTATGGGGAAACAAGGCCAACATATCAAAAATGGCCGATGAACTGGTTGAAAATGAATTTCCTAAACGCAAGCGGCCAGAGTCCGAAGCCGCCCGAAAAAAGTTTGACTACGACAAAGCAAACCGGAGAAAAAATATTTTTCGTTCTGCAAGCCGCATTGCCGCCCGGCTCAACATCGAAATCATTGCCGATCCCGTAGGCCGCAAATCAAATAGGACAGACAAGCCGCGCGCCGTTTAACTGTCCGTTTTTTGATTCGTCGAAATGCCGTTTAATTACTGGGTGAGCAACCAAGTAATTCAAAAAGCATTAGCGAGCCAGACAGATTCTCTGGCCGATAACCACCCGCAGACACCGCTTCCTCGTGAGTATGAGAAGCGTTTTGAATCTGACAAGGAACTCAAAACCTTTCTGGACGAAAAGGAACTGCTGAAGCAAATCAGCGTTTGCCGGCGAACGTTATACAACCTCCGCGCTTCCGGGAAAATACCAAGCATACGTTTGGGCAGGCGAAATTTTTATCATTTTCCGTCGGTGACTGCTGCGCTCCTTCGTTTGCAACGCGGAGGTAATCCGTGAGCAAGACCTTCATGCGCCGCTCCCGTTGCGACAAGTCCACGCTCCGCAAGATTGAAAAGATTTTGCGCGGCGGGAAAAAATCCAAACGCCGCCATGCGGTAGGAGCGCACGGTGAATGACAGCCAGGCACAATCCGGCAAACCCGCGTCCGGCAAATTGCCACCGCACAAAACCGAATCATGGTTCAAGGCCATGCGCTCTGCCGATGCGCTCGAATTGATCCGCGCCAATCCAAACGCCTTCATTCTCGCTTACGTCATTGCCTACCGTGCCCGCTATCGTGGGGGATTCAACGCCGATGGACTTGAACAGGGCGAGGCCATGCTGGGCGACTTTGAAAGCTGCGGAATGAGCGAGCGAGAATATCGGACCGCAAAGGCGCAGCTTGCAAAGTGGCGTTTTGCGACGTTCAAAACGACGAACAAAGGAACGCTTGGAAGGCTAATAGATACAAGGCTTTTTGACCCGTTGAACATTTCAACCGACAGGCAAAATGACAATCAGCCGACAGGCCAGCGACAGGCCAGCGACGGACAGCCGACGACTAACAAGAAGGTTAAGAAAGAAGAAAATGAAAAAGAAGGTGGTAAGAACACGCCGCGCAGTTTCATCCCCACATGACCTATGAGCCAAAACGAATCCATTGATTTAGAACTTGAGCCGAGATTCAAAAAGATGTTTGAGGCCTCGCAAGAGCGGCAACGCGAGGAGCAACGCGAACGCCGCGCTTTCATGGCTACGCAACCGCAGTCCAAACCATGCAAGGTGCATCCTGATTGCATCCGACCGATTGACGAGAAAGCGACTGACGAGGCGACGCGATACTATTCATTCAGCCTGGGCAAACCCGTCGCCGGTTATGCGCCATGTCCAAAATGCGTTCAAGACGCCGCGAACAACGAATTGAAAAAGTTTGGCGTCCCCGAAATTTTGATTCACGCCACGTTTGAAAATTACACGCCGGACAGCGAAGTCGAGGCCAGCCATGTCGAGTTAGTGAAAGCCTTTTGTGCCAAGCGGACTGGCTTTCTGCCCCTGCTTGGTGGATATGGCACCGGCAAAACTCACCTTGCCGTCGCCGCGCTCCGCAGCTTTGGAAGCGGCTGGATTGTCAAACAGGCATCCCTTTTACGCGCGCTCCGCGACACCTACAGCGACAAGGCCGCGTTTGATCCCATTGACCGCGCACAGTCCGCCCGGTTGCTGGTTCTCGACGATGTTGGCTTGTCCGCTGGCGGGCGGGATGAATTGCCGATGCTCCATGAAATCCTCGACTACCGGCACGGTGAACGGTTGCCGACCATCATCACCAGCAACCTGCCGTTTGAAAAACTCACGCCGGTTTTGGGCGAGCGCATGGCCGACCGTTTGCGCGAGTCTGCTTTCCGTGTCCTGACCTTCACCGGCTCCAGCCATCGGCGCGACGCCCGCGAACGCTATTTTGATGCGCCGCCAGCCGAACCACCCCGCCCGGCAAAAAAGCACGAATCCATTTTATGAAAATTCCCCTGCTTGACACCCTACGCCAATGGAGTAGGCTAACCCGCCGGATGACCTTCATCGAAGACGATGGCTTTCAACGCCGCTGCAAAGGTTTGCTGGACGATGAAGCCTTGGGCGCGCTGATGGACTGGCTGGCCGTGCGACCGGACGCGGGCAAAGTCATTCCCGGCGCTGGCGGCTTGCGCAAGCTGCGCTGGGCCGCCAAAGGCCACGGCAAACGCGGCGGCGCGCGGGTGATTTATTTTTGGTGGATGGCGGAGGACAAAATCCTGCTGCTGGACATTTACGCCAAAGGCGCACAGGAAGACTTGTCCGCCGATGAAATTGCCAGGTTGAAACAAAAAATTGTGCCATGAAACGGCGAACGATTGCAGAAATGCTGGATGTCAAAAACCGCATCGAGCGCGGCGAACTCACGCCCGCGCGCGTGTGGGAAGTCGCGCGCGACAAGGATGGCAAAGTCCATCGCCGCCAGCTTGACCCGGAACAATATCGCCGCCAACAAAGAGCCGAATGGGAAAACACCGTCGCCGCCACGCGCTCGAAACTGCGGCTGTCGCAAAACAAGTTTGCGGAACTGCTCGGCATCTCCGTCAAGACGCTGCACAACTGGGAACAAGGCCGGCGCAAACCCACCGGCGCGGCGCGCGTGCTTCTGCGCGTGGCATCACGGCATCCGCAAATCGTGTTGGCAGAAGCGGCGGCGTAACCCGGCGCAACTCTGCGCGAAGTCGGGACGGCGTTTCAATACCGGTGAAGCAACCCGCGCCACACTCACGGCGCAACGCCAACGCATTGCCACAATGGAAGCCCGCCATACTTCGTGCCAGTTGGAAAAGCCACAACGGATGTATTCTTAACCAGCCCCTTTTCCATCACCTTCAGTGAAGGTGTTTTCTTTTGTAGATCATCTTCAGCTAATTGCCAATCTTGCATAATGCCCGGATACCAGCCTTCTTTACCGACTGCGATTGAACCACGGTGCAATTTATCAACTATTACAGTTAGGTTCTCCACTTCAGATTTTAGCGCGGTGTAACGGTTAGCATATTCGCTGACTGACGCGGGCACTCCGGCCAAATAAACGCGGCCAACGCTCGTTTGGCATTGCCCTAAATTATCCAGCACAACCACAACTTGAATCACCCTGTTTGTCCCGCGAACACCCGCCAGTTCCTTTAACCGCTTCGCTTTTGCATCAGCCTGTTGCTTTTCTTCACTTGCAAGTGCGGCGGCGGCTTTGTCGGGATCGTAGCCGTATTTTTTTTGCAGACTCTCTGGCAGATTGGTCAAAGCGACTTTTGAAATGCCGTCACTATGCATGACAACAGCGTAGGCGGGCGTTGTGCGGATGATTGTGGCGTTGGTGTAGCTGGCATCCTTGCAGACCAGAACATCAAAGTTTGTTTGCGCGGAAACCATCAACGCCGCGATAACCAGTAACAAGGCGAACATCGTTTTCATAATTCAAAAGCCTTTCGCAGTCCGCTTGGTTTAGCTGGTGCCTGGCCGGGCGTCAACAAAATCAGCGCGGGCAAGTGTCCCGTCTGTCCCGTCTGTCACACGGCAAAAATACCGCTTTTTCGTTAAAAATTTGCCACACGCGGACAGCCAGCAATGTAAATTTACCCGGCTTGGTGGTGGACACGCCGCCGGCGGTGCCAAGAATTTGAATACTGCTTTTTTCGTTGGAAATTTGGCGCATAGAGACGGGCAGGAACGTAATTATACCTTGCTGGGAATCGGCCTTAAAAAGATTCCTTTGAAATTTTCCAGCCGTCCCTGCCGTCCGCACCGCCCGCGCCACGTCGCCCGCTATTGACAACGCCGCCGGGAAACGGGAGATTTAGCCAGTTATGAGACCGCCACAACGCGCCGCAAAGAAGCCCGACTACCCGGACGAAACGCCCGGCAGCCGGCTGGCCGCCAAAGCGCGCAAGCTGGCCAGCAAGCTCACCCCGGAACAGCGCCGGGAACATTTCAACGGGGCAATGACGATGATCTATGGCGGCGCAAAAGAAGCAACTCTCGCTCGACGCTAACCTCGTCTTCGATCTCGCCGCCGACAAAGACTTCGCCCACGATTTCCGGGAGATTTTCCAGAGCAAAGGCTACGCCTTGGTTTTGCCGCCGACAGCGGCACACGAATTGCACTTCATTTTTACCCACAGCGACAGCGCGGCGGAACGGGAATTGGCGCGGACGGCCTTGACCCACCTGCTGCAATGGGGCATCCGTCCCTTTGACCTGGACTCGACAGCGGAAGCCATTGGCGAGCAATTCGCGCGCGGCCTGCTCCGGCAACGCCTGCTGCCGGAAGATGAATTTAACGACGGTCTGATTCTGGCCGAAACGTCGCTGGCGAAAATCCCCCTGCTGGTGACTTCCGACAAGCATCTGCTGGACATTGACGAGGACGCCTTGCTGCTGGCCTTCAACGAAGCCGATCTTGCGCCGGTGCGCCCGGTGCATCCCAAGCGGTTGCTGCGGGCGTTGCGGTAGCCGCCCGGCGCGGATTCCGTCCACAAAAGTTTGCACAACCTTTGCACAAATCCCGGCCAAACCTTGTGCAAAAGTTGTGCAAAAACCACAAAGCAGGCTTGCACAGAATTTGCACAGAATTTCCTGCCGCCAGTTGCCCAAAGAAACGCAATAAGCATTGACAATATTGGCTTTTGTCTGCTAATCTATGGGCAATGAATGGCATTGAAACAACCCCGACCGGAAACCGTGAGAACACCCTGTTAGCTGGTTCAAGTCCTGCTATGCGCACCAATTTTCCTTTGAAAACGAGGGTTTCCTTGACTCCCGCACAGATTCCGCACAAATTCCGGCTGAATCCGGACCGCCCAAAAGAAAGTTCCCGAAGGCCGTCCGCCACCGGAAAGCCGAGGTCACATCACAATTTACGGCAAGAAACCAAATTATCCTTTTTACCGCCTTGCCTAACGGAGCGCAGGCAAACGCTATCTCCGTAATTATTCAAAATACAGGTGGCTCGGAAGGAAGCGGAAAAAAAGGTGCATGAGCTGGCCGACGGCTCCCAAGCTAGCACTCACTGCCGACCAATCACGCGACGCCATTACCGCATTCGCAATGCTCGAAGCAGTGCGACAATCAGTTGGACGGCGCATTGCGTTATCTGCTGCCATTTCTGAATTTGTTGAAGTGACGGCAAAGCGTCCGCCCGCCGTTTCGACGGCGCATTGATAAACCTTGTCACTGGTGCCTTCTCGGTAATAGAGGGTGCTGTTTTCAAGCTTCAGTGATTCGAGTGTTGGCACGTTTGTTTTTCCTTTTGGTTGATGGTTGATTTGGATTTGGGCCGGGGACGGGAAAGTTGGCGGGGGCGCTGGCGATACCGCTTGCAACCCCGGTTCCGTTGGCTATGCTGTTAATGACAGCAAAAAGCAATATGCACCTCTCCGATGCGCAACGGGAAAAGCTCTGCGAGATGACGAATTTTGCGTTCCGGGAAATCCGGCAACTGGCAGAGGCGGGCAAGCTGGAGCAGGCCTTTGACCTGGCGGCCGCTTTTCACTATCTGCTGGATGATATGTGGGGCGATGAATTCAGTTTGGTGAACTTTCGCGAGGAAGTTTTGGCCGGTTACCAGGAAAAATATCCAGAGCCGGCCACCAGAAATTACGTCGCTCTGGTAGATCGAATCATTGCGCTGGGAAATCAGGATTCCTCCGCGAATTAACCCGACCTATTTCTTGCGACGTCAAAACCGGCGACTCTTCCCTAAGCGCACCCCTTACCCGGCATTGGGTCAGCAACTGAAGCAGCCCGGACTGCGAAAGAAGGTGTAACTGTTTACCACAGAACCCGGCTGACTAACTGACGGGGCGGGGCGGGTAAATTTGCCTGTCATTTGGTTTGGATCTCTACCGGGCTGTTCAGCAAAGGCGAATCAAGCCTGGTCCCGTCCTTAAATTCAAAGGTGACCGTATACTTTTGCATTTGGAACAACGCCGTAAAGTAGCGCTGGAATTGCTCAGTCGCCATATCGCAGCCTGATTTCAGGTCGTCGCTGACTTTGGCATAATTTTCAAGCTGCCTTTGAACTTCCATCATGTCCTCCGGCGTGAGCTTGTTGATCACTCCGTCTTCGCGGAGCAAGAGAACCGGTGTCTTTTCAACGTGCGTCAGCGAAAGCAGATGTGGCCGGGAAGCGGTGATGTGCGCAGTTCGCGCATCCGGGTTCGTCACGATGCTGATGTCACTATGGACATCCCAGCCTATCTTCACATCGAATGCCTGGTGGGCGATGATATGTTTTGAGGATCCTAAATAGACCGTGACATAATCAACAATTGAACGGGTGCGTATTTTTGCCAGCGCCAGCTCCCCGATCGGCTTCACCCCCATGATGTCATTTTGCACGTGGATGGTGACCTTGTCTGCAAACAGTGAATGAATTATGCTTTCAGGCACAGTGGCCGCCTTAATCATCACTTGATAGGCGACCAGCAGACCGGCGAGCGCAACCAAAACAGCTCCCAGCGCAAGAATTTGTTTGGCATTCATCATCCATAATTATCGCGCCCCAAAAGTCCTGGCAAGCAAAATATCCCACATGAGGGATACCACCGGTTGCACCATCCCGTCATGGCCCGCAAAGCACTGGCAAAACAACTCGCGGCGTTCCTTCGTAAGAAACGCGGGGAGCTCACTTTTAAGCAGTTCTCCCGCAAAACCGGCATTTCGGATTCGACCCTTCATCGCTTGGAACTGGGTGAACAAAACATCACACTCAACACCCTCGAACAAATCTGCGACCGGCTGAAGTGCTCCATGGCGGAGATTTTTGGGGAATGATCGGGCGGTGACTGGCTCAAACAGGCGGAGCATCCCATTTGCGGGATTTTCCTGCCGCCCAGATTTTAAGCCGGGCGGAAGATCGGTGGCATGAAATTGCCTGTGCCATTGTCACAGGCTTCGTTTTGCTTGCCCTTAATATCGTCGTCGCGATCTGGTTCATGTTCCCTCTGGCATCACCTGCATTCAATGGGCGAAGTCAACAAATCCGCCAGGGCAGGAACATCATGCGGCACCTTTCAAGATCGCCAGGAACTGTTTCATCGCCGGTGACAGCACCCGGCTCTTTTTGTAGATGGCCGCGATGGGCCGGAAAAACTCGCCATCTTGAATTCCAAGGGTGACCAATGTCTGCTTGTCGAACTCCTGGACCAACGTGCTTTCCGGAACAATGGAAATGCCGGCGTCAATTTCCACCGCGCGTTCACCGTCTCCGCCTTGGCGAATTCCGGGACGGATTTCACTTCCGAACCAAAGGCCAAGATTGACGGCGGTCGCGCCCGCGAAGATGATGGTTCGCTGTGAATCAACCTTCCAAAAGCCGCAAGTTTGCGTTCTGGATCCTGATCGGGATGCTGTCGGTAATGTTCGTGGAGGTGCCAGCCGGGTCCACGATGTTCCCGTTCTCCACCGTCTGGGGAATGCTGGTCGTGCTGCCGCTTTATCTGTTGCACAGCGTTTTCCTGGTCGCGGTCGTTTTCCGCTTCGGGCGTCCTAACTTCTGGACGCTCTATTCTGCCGGCACGCTCTACGGGATGTATGAAGCTTACATCACCAAGGTTTTGTGGACGTCCTTCCGGCCCGAAGGACCATTCCTTACGGTAGGCGGCATTGCCTTGTTCGAGACGATCCTCCTGGTGCTGTTTCTTCATCCCCTGCTGGCCTTCGTGGTGCCCATGTTCTTTACCGAAATTCTGTGCACCAACTCATCCGAAATCGCCCAAGGCCTGCCCGTGCGAGTGCGCGTTGCCATGCGAAAACATCCGGCGTGCGGGATCGGAATTCTGATGGCGCTGCTTGGTTTCATGCAGTTCGTCAACTCGCCGTCAGTGCAGCGTTCCTTTCTCTCCGGCGCGGGCAACAGTCTGGTGCTGGGGCTCGCTTTGCTGTGGTGGCGCAAGTCCGGCGGCGCGACCTATTCGTTGCGTGAATTGCTTCCCGGACCGAAAGGGATACGAACCTTCGGCATCGTGCTGCTATGCTGGTATGCGTTCTGGGGATTCGCCATCAAACCCAAATCAATTCCGGGCGTGTGGCATGGCCAACTGACCATCTGGCTGATTTATGCCGGCCTGCTCTTTGTCTTCTTCCGGTATCTCCGGCAATCCCGCAACGCACCCGTCTCATTCCCTGATGCCGGAGTCGCTCCCGGTCCACCGTTCAAGTTTTCGTGGCGGGGATTCGCGCTGGCGTGTGCGCTGGCCACTGTCGTGACCACGATCTCACGGCTGGTCCTTTTCCCGTTCGCCGTCTTGCAAGTGACCCTCATGTTCACGTTCTTCGTGGTGGCTGGGATCGCGTTGCTGACAGGCCTGCTGATCCACAGCAGTCAACGGCTTTAGTGCGCCGCGGCCATGCGTGATAGCGCATCTCGAAATTGACAAACAGGACCATGCTTGGCGGAGCGAAGCAAAGGCGACAGCGACATTAAGCGGAAACCGCAGGCTCAATTCCTGCTATATTCAGCCGTTTTTTCCAGGCTTGGTTATTCTTTGCTTCACCAAGCGATGACACGCTGGTTCTAGCGCGGTTTAAATAAAACTGTGGCCGTTTCTTACTGCTCTAACCGCGAGCGGAGCGCGGGCTTTAGCCCGCTTCAACGCGGATTTGCAAGGCGATGCTGAAGCGGCGTAAACGCCGCGCTCCGGCCACAGTATTTTGGAAACCGCTCTAATGCCGTCGGACGTTGGACTCACGATTATTCCCCAGGTGTTCATGATTCCTTGCAGAAACACAGTTTTACGCCTTCAAACCGGCAGCAATTTGATCTGCTCGTTCTCCTGCGCGGCGGCTTCGCCGAGAGTTTGCGTCTGTTTGCGGCGGCGTTCGATGATGTGCTTGTCCAGCAGCGGGTCATAGTTGACAGGATATTTTCCGTCGTAGCAGGCCATGCAAAAATTTTCCGCCGGCTGACCAGTGGCCGCCACCATGCCCGCCTGCGACAAATAATGCAATGAATCGGCGTTCAGGTATCGGCGGATTTCGTCCACGGTGTTGTTGGCGGCCATCAGCTTGCTGCGGTCGGGAAAATCTATGCCATACACGCATGGGTTCATGTGCGGCGGACAACTGACCGCAACGTGGACTTCCTTTGCGCCGGCGTCCTTGAGCGTTTTCACGCGGGAACGGCACGTCGTCCCGCGCACGATGGAGTCGTCCACGATGATGACGCGTTTGTTCTTCACGAGCGATTCGATGAGGTTGAGCTTCACGCGCACATTAAAATCGCGGATGAGCTGCGTGGGCTGGAGAAAACTGCGTCCGACATAGTGATTGCGGATAAAGGCCATCTCGTAAGGAATGCCGGATTCTTCGGCGTAGCCCATCGCAGCGCACACGCCGCTGTCGGGCACGGGAATGACCAGGTCGGCCTTCACGCCGTGCTCGCGCGCAAGCTGGCGGCCCATGGCCTTGCGGACTTCATAGACGCTGTGGTCGTTGATGACGCTGTCGGGCCGCGCGAAATAGACGTATTCAAAAATACAGAACGCGCGCTTCTGGTGATCGGGAAAGGCCTGGATGCTCGTCAGTCCTTTTTCGTTGATGATGACGATTTCGCCCGGCGCGACGTCGCGGACAAAGCGCGCGTGGATCAAATCAAACGCGGTCGTCTCGCTGGACAGCACCCAGCCGCCGTTCGCCGTTCGGCCGATGGACAACGGACGGAATCCATGCGCGTCACGCGCGCCGATCAATTCCTTCTCCGTCATGATGACCAATGAATACGCGCCTTCAATGCGGCGGAGCGTGTGGACGAGCGAATTCGCGACGCCGCCCATTTCAGGCTGCGCGAGCATCATGATGATGATCTCGCTGTCCACGGTGGTCTGGAAAACGAGGCCGCGGCTTTCCAGTTCGTCGCGGAGCTGCGCGGCGTTGGTCAGGTTGCCGTTGTGCGCGACGGCGATCTGGCCGCGCGCGCAATCCACCGTGAGCGGCTGGGCGTTGCGAAGATTCGACGTGCCGGTGGTTGAGTAGCGCGTGTGGCCGATGGCCATTTCGCCGACGAGGTCGTGCAGGATTTTCGGGTCGTTGAAAATCTGCGGCACGAGGCCCATGCCGTGGTGCTTGTAAAATTTCCCGTCGTGGCAGGTGACGATGCCCGCGCTTTCCTGCCCGCGATGTTGCAGCGCGTAAAGTCCGTAGTAGGCGAGTTCAGCGGCGTTCGGGTGGCCGAAAATGCCGAAGACTCCGCAATAATGTTTGGGATAATTTTGTGGCTCGTTTTGCATCGCGCGCGTCGCTGAATTTTTGCAGACGCGGAAGAGACGCGCAAGCTGGAACAAACCAGCGGGAGTCAAGTCGCCATGACTTCAGCCCGCGAAACAGGTTTGATTCTTCGTTCCCAATTCATCATTCTTCCTTGCCATGAGCCTTTCCGAACATCGTCAGGCGATTGACCAACTGGACGGGCAGATCGTCCGGCTGCTCAACGAGCGCACCCGCCATGTGCTGGCCATCGGCGAAATCAAGCTCAAGGTCGGCGAGGAAATTTACGCGCCCCACCGCGAGCGCGCCGTGTTCGACCGCGTCTGCGCCCAGAACGCCGGGCCGATCACCGATGAGCAGATTCGCTCCATCTACCGCGAAATCATGTCCAGCGCGCTCGCACTGGAGAAAACCATGGTCATCGCGTATTTCGGGCCGGAAGCGACGTTCACGCACCAGGCCGCGATCCAGAAATTCGGCGCGAGCCTGAATTATTCCGCGCAGAAAACCATCGGCGACGTGTTCACCGAGGTCAGCAAGCGCACGGCGGATTACGGCGTGGTGCCGGTGGAAAATTCCACCGAAGGCGTCGTCACGCACACGCTGGACATGTTCGTGGACAGCGATTTGAAAGTCGTTTCGCAAATCGTTTTGAACATCCAGCAATGCCTGATGAGCAACTCGCCGCTGGCGAAGATCAAAAAACTTTTCGTCCATCCGCAGTCGCTCGCGCAATGCCGTGGGTGGCTGGTGAAAAATCTGCCGCGCGTCGAAATTGTGGAGACCTCGTCCAATGCGCGTTCGGCCGAACTGTCGGCAAAAGAAAAATTCTCCGCCGCGCTCGGCGGCGCGCTGGCGGCGGAAAAATACGGCTTGAAAATTCTGGCGCAGGACATCCAGGACAACACCGTCAACGTCACCCGCTTCATCGTCCTTGGCCGGCAATGCAGCCCGCCCACCGGCGACGACCGCACCAGCCTGATGATCAGCGTGGCCGACCGCTCAGGCGCGCTGCACGAAGCCATCGCCGTGTTCCGCAAGTTCAAGATCAACATGACGAAGATCGAATCGCGTCCGAGCAAGCGCAAGGCGTGGGAGTATTTCTTCTTCATTGACTGTGCCGGACATTTTCAGGACGCGAAAGTGGCCAAAGCCATTCAGCACCTGGGCAAACATTGCAATTTTGTGAAAATCCTCGGCTCGTATCCGAATGTGGAGTGATGGAGCGCCGGCTTGCAGCCGGCTCAAGCAACACGAACAGATTCGATCCAAAGCCGATTTAAAATCGGCGCTCCGGTGTTTTGAAAAACTTCCTTTCGATTCCGGCCATCAAAGCGTGTATGATTTGAACCCATGACCGTGAACCGTCAGATTGTTGCAGAAAAACTTGCCGCCTATTTGCACGGTCAGTTGTCGCAGACTGCCTTGGTGGATTGGGCCGAGCGGGCGATGATGGACGCTGACTTTGCCGAGACGGATGCCGAACTGCTCGCGGACATTGTTGGCCGACTGGGACTGGCGGATGTCGCCGAATTTGGCCTGCGCTGGGAAGACAGCGAAAACTTTCTCAACCGCTTGGGCTACCGCGCCCGCGTCGAAGTCGAGATGGCCTAAACCATCTTTTACGCCCTGGAGTTGAACAGGCGCAGGTCGCGCACCAGCATCCGTCAAACATTGCAATTTTGTCAAAATTCTCGGCTCGTATCCGAACGTGGATTGACTTTTTCCTTTCCAATGCCGGATAATACAGCGTATAAAGGGCACCTATGGAGTTACAAGATATAGGAAACATCTATTTTATCTGGGGAGTGGACGATTCCCCTTACGGCCCGGTTGAATTGCCCGTCTTGATTGACTGGATCGCCGACGAGCGCGTCGTGCCTGACACCTGGGTCTTCGCGCGCAGCGCCGGCAACTGGCAGCGCGCGGCGGAGATTCCCGAACTGAAAAATCATTTCAGCCTGAAACTCTCCGCCGTGCCGGACGCGACTTCCCGCGTCGGCATCAAGCCGGGTTCGCTGCGCCGCATCAAAATTCTGGCCGACCTGAAAGACACGCAGCTGGCGCATCTGGCGGAATACATGGAACTGCAAGAGGTCACCCAATGGTCGGTGCTGTTTAATCAAGGCGACACCAGCGACTCGATGTTTCTCGTGCTGGCCGGCGAATTGCGCGCCCGCTCGGTGGTCAGCGGCAAGGAAACCATTCTCGCCACTTTCGGCCCCGGTGATTTTTTCGGCGACATGGCGCTGTTCGACCACGGCCCGCGCTCGGCGGATGTCGTCGCCAATGTGGACAGCACGCTGCTGAAAATCACCTCGGTTGCGTTCGACCGGCTCACGCGCGAAGCCCCGGCCCTGGCCACGCCGTTTTTGCAGGCCACCGCGCGCACGCTCGCCGCCCGTATCCGCGCTGACAACAAACGCCTCACGCGCGTCACGCAACAATACACGGCGAGCGTCGAAGTGCGATAAAACTGGCGGAACGCCGAGCCTTGCTCGGCATTCACATTCTCATTCCGCTTTCAGGCCGAGCAAGGCTCGGCGCTCCGTATAATCATTGCCATCACCAAAACTCTTCGCGGTTGAAATCGGTTTCTTTTGCGGGCAAGCTCCTCTTTGTGACGCACATTGCCCAAGCCCGAAAAGTTTTCGACATCGAAATCGCCGCGCTCAAAGCCGTCCGCGCGCAACTGGATTCGTCGTTTGATTCCGCTGTTGAAACCGTCGTTGAATCGCTGAAACGGCGCGGGAAAATTGTCATCGTCGGCATCGGGAAATCCGGCAACGTCGGCGCAAAAATCGCCGCCACGCTCACCAGCACCGGCTCCACCGCGGTGGTCCTCAACAGCGTGGACGCGCTGCACGGCGACCTGGGCATCGTCAATGACGGCGATGTGATTGTTGCGTTGAGCTATTCCGGCGAATCGGAGGAATTGCTGAATCTGCTGCCCGCGCTCAAACGATTTTCGGTCAAGATCATTTCATTGACCGGCAGCTTAAAATCCTCGCTCGCCAAACACAGCGATGTTTCGCTTAACGTCAAGGTGCCGAAGGAGGCGTGTCCGTTCAATCTCGCGCCGACGAGCAGCACGACGGCGATGCTGGTCATGGGCGACGCGCTGGCGATGGCCGTGCTCGCAGCGCGCGGCTTCACGCAAAAAGATTTTGCCAAGTATCATCCGAGCGGCGCGATTGGCCGCGCGATGCTGCTGCGGGTCGGCGACATCATGCGGAGCGGCGAACGCAACGCCATCGCGGATGAAAATATTTCCGTGAAGGAGGCATTGCTGGTGATGACCCACGCCAAGTCCGGCAGCCTCGGCGTCGTGAATGCCCACGGCAAACTTGCGGGTGTTTTCACCGACGGCGATTTCCGCCGGCACATGGCGACCGACGAAAACCTGCTCTCGCAGCCGTTGAAAAAAGTGATGACGCGGAATCCCATCTGCATCCGCGACGACGCGCTCGCCGTCGAGGCGTTGAAAATTTTTAACGAGCGGAACATAGACGACTTGATTGTCGTCAACGCGAAGAAAGAACCCGTGGGCCTGGTGGACTCGCAGGATTTGCCGAAACTGAAAATCATGTAGCCGCCGACGCAAGGCGGCCAAAAACACGCTTGAAAATTGCCATTTAATGCTCCCATTGCTGCTCGGCCTTTCGGCCTGCACCAGCCTGAACCACTCCACCACCATGAAACCCGGCCAGACCGCCCAGAAATTTTCCCCCGCACGCAAACAGGTTTTAACCGCCGATTATCTGCTGTTCTTGCCGGACGGCTATGGCGTGGATTCCACGAAGCGCTGGCCGCTGATTTTGTTTTTGCATGGTGCGGGTGAGCGCGGCACGAACATCTGGCTCGTGGCCAAGCACGGCCCGCCGAAGATTGACACCGCCAAACGCAATCTTCCTTTCATCATCGTCTCGCCGCAATGTCCGGAAGGCAAAATCTGGTCAAACGACTTGCTGCTCGCGCTGCTGGATGAGATTGAAACCAAATACGCCGTGGACACGCACCGTATTTATCTCACCGGCTTGAGCATGGGCGGATTTGGAACGTGGAGCCTCGGCTTGAGCCATCCAGAAAAATTTGCGGCCATCGCGCCGATCTGCGGCGGCGGTGAATTGATCACGCTGCTGCTGGCGGACAAAGCCCAGCTCGCCAGCCTGCCCGTCTGGGCGTTTCATGGCGCGAAAGACCCGGTCGTCCCTCTGGAAGAGTCGGAACGCATGGTGGCGCTGTTGAAAAAACACGGCGTAACCGAAGTGAAATTTACCGTCTATCCCGAAGCCCAGCATGACTGTTGGACGGAAACCTATGCGAACCCGGAATTATTCGAGTGGTTTTTGAAACATTCGCGCTAACCGCGACTGGTGGGCCAAGTCGCGCTGCGGCTTGGTTTGCCTGCGCAGCAGGCACTTGGGCAGGAAAGTTTCAGGCACGCGAAAAATTCCGTCGCCTGACGCTACGCTCGGCGACGGGTTTGTCGCAGCGCCACAAGCACCACCTGAAATCACGCGGCAAATTTCAGATAAATCACCTTCAAATATTCCGCCTCCTTGAAACCCGCCGGATGATCCGGCGGATGCTGCAAGGTTTTCAGTTCGGCGAATTTCCGGCCTGACTTCATCGCCGCCCGCCGCACGGCGTCAAAAAATTCTGCGGCGGAAACGTGTGCGGAACACGAGCCAGCCACGAGAATTCCGTCGCGCGCCAGTTTTGCGATGCCTTGTGCATTCAGTCGTTCGTAGGCGCGAAGCGCACCTTCCCGTTCCACCGCGCGCTTGGCCAGCGATGGCGGATCAAGCACGACCAAATCGAATTTATCTCCGCCCGCCGCGAGCCATGCAAACGCGTCCGCCTGCACAGTTTCGTGCCGGCTCGCGGCCACGCCGGGCAAGTTCAGGTTCAGCGTAAAATTCCGTTTCGCCGATTCCAACGCGTGCGCACTGATGTCGAGATCGGTCACAGATTTTGCGCCGCCGCGCGCGGCATACACCGAAAAGCCGCCGGAAAAACTGAACGCGTTGAGAACTTTTTTCCCGCGCGCAAGCTTTTCGATTTCCGCGCGATTTTCCCGCTGATCGAGAAAAAACCCCGTTTTCTGTCCGCGCAAAACGTCGGCCTCGAAACGCACGCCGTTTTCGGAAAAAATTACCTGACCGGTTGGGGTTGAACCGAAAAGAACCTGCCCGTCGCGCCGATGAAATTGTTTGTCCGCGAACGGTTGAATGTTCCGGCTCAAGCGCAGGACGAGGCGTCCAGATGCAATTCTCTCCTTGATCAGCGCGAGGATTTCATCCAGGCGCGGCAGCCAGGCGGCGGTGTAAAGTTTCAGCACGAGCGTCGTGTCGTAACGATCCAGCACGAGGCCGGGCCAGCCGTCGCTCTCGCCGTGAATCAGACGATAGCCAGTGGTGGTCGCATCAAAAAGCCCCGCGCGCCGCGCGAGAGCCTGTGCGAGATGCGCCTGCCACCACGCCGCATCAAGCGTCTGCGGCCTGCCCGCGTGCAAAATGCGGACACGGATCGGCGAATCGGGATCAAACAAGCCGACGGCAAGAAACTTGTCTTTGCGGTCGAAGATGATGGCAAGTTCGCCAGACGCTCCGGCCCGGTTCATTTCATGGATGCTGTCGGCGAAAAGCCACGGATGCCCGCCGCGCACGATGGTTTCTGCCGCCGCCGTGATGCGGAGGCGCAGGCGGGTGGTGGCAGAGTGGTTGTTTGGTCGCACTGAATCGCAGGTAAAATTATCACCGCAGCAACAAGAGTGTGCTTAATGGGATGGGAATAATGCGCGGGTCTGGAATGGAAACTTCTGATTGAGTAACCAGCAAACCAAAAGGCGCGTTATTTACCGTCTTTTCTAAAAACGCCCGCATACCTTCCGTATCTTGGAAAGCATCAATGTTGCGCCGGTATTTCACCTCCAGCGGAATTCGGGTCGTTCCCACGGTGAGAACAAAATCAACTTCCGGCTCTCCGCTCCGCGCCGGGAAATGCGCCACGTCCAGCCCGTGAATTGAAACCAACACTGAACCGACAACACTTTCCGCAATGTGGCCGGCAAGGGTGCTCAAATGTTCCTGACGGTTGAGCTGGGTGGATTCCAGCGGCACAACTTCCTGCAGCCAACTGGCGCGCAAGCCATGGTCGGCGAGGCAAATTTTGGGAGCGCCCCGTTTTTTCTTGAGGCGGATTTCCATGGGTTCAATCACTCGCAACAGCAAGGTGTCGCCAAGGAATTTTAGGTAGCTGCGCACCCGCGCCGAACCCACATTGGCGTTAAGCGATCTTTGCAATTCGCGCACGAGGGTCTGGATGTCGGGGGCTTGACCAACGTAGCGGCAACACAATCGGAACAACTCCTCCAACAGAGTCTGGTCGCGCTTGCGCCCTTTTTCACCGACGCGCAAATCATGTTGGATGACACGCTTGATGACGGTTTCATTGAGTTGGTCAGCCAGCAAAGGCCACTCCAGATTGGGTCGCTCATGACAAAGCGGATAACCGCCGCGTTCGGAAAACGCCGCAAAGCTGGCGTCGCGAATTTCGGCATTGGCGCGGCCAAAAGCATTCAATTCCTCCCAAAATTCCCGGCGGAGCATAACGCCCAAACCATTGTCGGGGAGAAAAGGTTTGATTTCACCGAGTCCACGAAAGTGGGCGATTTCGGTCAGCGACAACGTCCCGCTTTCCAAGGTGGAGATCCTGCCCGCCAGACTGTCGCGGCCTTGCTCGATCCGCAGCGCCGAACTGCCGGTCACCAAAACCTGCGTGGTGGTATGATCCACCAGATGTTTTAACTGCGCCGCCCATTCCGCCAAATTCTGCACCTCGTCAAACACCAGCAGAGTCGGCTCTTTTGCCTGGGCGGCTTCGTTCAGGGTCTTTCCCAGAATCGCCGACTCAAACCAAGTGACCATTTGGAGAATGGGTTCAGGCAGATTCATCAACCCGGGAAGTTCGTCGCATTGGACGCGCAGAATATTTATAGGGCGATAACCTTCGGCGAGCAATTGTTCGATCAATTGGAGTTGCGCGGTGGTTTTACCAACCTGACGCGGTCCGCGCACGACCACAATCGGGGCGATGCGCTTCTCCAAACGGCTCAAAATTTGCCCCACCAGATGACGCCTCGTCGCGGGCAGTTGCTTCCCCGGCTTGCCTTCCCACCATGGATTCATTCGCCGCAAGTCAGCCACCAGCGCGTCGCTCAAGCGCGCTTTTGGAAACAAATAGTCTGAATGTTTTCCAATCATTTTAAGTTTATTTGTGCCAAGCAAAGTAGTCTCAAGTCAACCCGCTGGCAACCCGGGCGCGTTTCAAAACTGTTTGCGCGAGCGTGCGCGCTTTCGTTGCGCCGGCGGCGAGCACATCGTTGACATAGTCCAAATTGGCCGCGAGCTCGGCGCGCTTCTTCCGCGCGTCAGCGAAATAATTCCAGTAGTGCTCGAACAGCGCTTTCTTCAAGTCGCCGTAGCCGAGACCGCCGGCGCGGAGACGGGTTTCAAAATCCGTGACGACTTCGGCGGGTGCAACGAGCTTGAGCAACTGGATGGCGAGATTTTGGTCGGCGTCGGATTTGGGTTCCTCGGGCGTGCGCGAATCCATTTTGATGCCCATGACTTTTTTGCGCAGCGGCTTTTCTTCTCCGAAGATTTCGAGCGTGTTGCCATAGCTCTTGCTCATTTTTTCGCCGTCGAGGCCGGGGACTTTCGCGGTCTCGCCCTTGATCTGCGGTTCGGGAATCACGAAGGTTTCGCCGTAGGCTTCGTTGAACTTGATGGCGATGTCACGCGTGACTTCGACGTGCTGTTTCTGGTCCTGGCCGACCGGAACGACGTTGGAATCGTAAATCAAAATGTCCGCCGCCATCAGCACTGGATACGCGAACAGGCCGTGGTTCACGGGAATACCCTTCGCCACCTTGTCCTTATACGAGGTGCACTTCTCGAGCAGGCTCATGGGCGTGAGCGTGGACAGAAGCCAGGAAAGTTCGGTGACTTCCGGCACGTCGGACTGTTTGAAGAAAACGGATTTTTTCGGATCAAGGCCGCACGCAAGAAAATCCAGCGCCACGTCCAAAGAATTTTTGCGCCGTTCCGCCGGATCGAAGAGCGACGTCATCGAGTGATAATCCGCGATGAAATAAAACGCCTCGCCTTTTTCCTGGAGCTCGATGGCTGGACGCATCATCCCGAAATAATTTCCGAGATGCAACGCGCCGCTGGGCTGGATGCCTGACAAAATTCGCATGGGCCAAGGCTAACAGCGAATGAGGAAAAGTGGAAAGCAGGAAAACAGGCAGGCAGCGTCCGGGTTTGATGCCTTCGGCGCGCGGATTGTCCCCAATCCACAGCGCGTGGCCGGCCAAAAACACTTGGAACAATTCCACGCCTTCAGACCTGGTGATGTCGCTGCGAGTTGGGGCAACTCGCGGTCCATATTATCCAGGTCTGCAGCGCATACCGGAACGCGGCTAAAAAATTCTCGACATGGCGCGGCCCGGGTTTAAGGTTTTGCCATGACTATTCTCCTCGGCGGCATCCTTGGCTTCGTCGTGTGGTTTCTTTCCCGCTATCTCATCGGCGGACTCTACACGGTGGATCAAAACGAACGCGCGGTGAAAACCATTTTTGGCCGCGCCGACCGCGTGCCGGACTTGACGACGTTGAACGACCCGATTGCCGAGTCGCTGTCGGCGGACGAAAAGCTGCGTTACATTTATCCGCAGGTGCGGGTGATCCCGCCGGGCGGGCCTTACTTCAAGTGGCCGTGGGAAAAAGTCTATAAAGTCTCCGTCGCCACGCAGACCCTGGGCATGGCGTTCGACCCGGAGGATCCCTCCGCCAACAGCGGCGGGCAGATGCTCGAAGCCGTCACGCGCGACCAACTCAACACCGGCTTGTCGGGACAAATCCGCTACCGCATCGCGGAGCGGAATCTTTACGCGTATCTGTTCGGCGTGAAACATCCCATCAGCCACGTCATGGGCTATTTCGTTTCCGTGCTGCGCGAGCGCATCGCCAATTTTGAAGTGCCGCACGACGCGGAATCCGAGGCGAGCATCGTTTCGGGAATTTCCATCAACGACCTCCGCAAAAATCTCCGCGACATCAACGAGCACATGGACCGCGAGTGCATGTCGTCCGCCGCGCGCTACGGCATCGTGCTGGACGCGTCGCTGATCACGGGCATTGACCCGCCGCCGGAAGTGGAGTCCGCGCTCGCCGCGATCAACACGGCGCACAACCAGGTTTCCTCGGACATCAGCCTCGCGCAGGCGACGGCGGACCAGAAAATCGAGCAGTCCAAGCGCGCGGTGGAAATCGAGACGCTCAAGGCGCAGGCCGAAGTGGAACCGCTGCGGCAGATGACCGCGCAGTTGACGGCCCTGAAAAAATCCGGCGAGGGCGCGCTCGATTCTTACGTTCGCAACGTGCGGCTCTCGCTTTACAGCAAGGCGCAACAAGTGATTTTGGAGGCCAAATAATATGGATGCCATCAAATATTTCGCCATCGCGTTCATCGCCACCTTCATCGGCTTCACGATTCTTGTGCCGCTCTTTTTGGCACTGACTCGGGCATTCGGGCTTTACACGATTGTCAACGAAGGCCGCTGCAAGGTTTATGTGCTGTTCGGCAAAGTGCTCGCGGTGTTGAACGAACCTGGACTGCATTTTCTGCCCGTGAAACTGGGTCTGGCGGCGTTCATCGTGAATTATCTCGGCAAATGCTACGAGCTGGATCTGCGGCTGGACCAGACGTATCTACGCAGCCAGGCGGTGAATTCCGAGGAAGGCGCGCCGATGGGCATCGGCATCTGGTATGAAATGTTCATCAGCGATCCGGTGGCGTATCTGTTCAAGAACGCCGACCCGCGCGGCTCGTTGAGCGCCAACGTGAGCAATTCCACCGTGCGCTGCCTGAGCAATCTGCCGCTCGACAAAATGCTGCAGGACCGCCATTCGATGAGCCTGACGGTGCGCTCGGAAGTTTCGCCCAAGTCCAATGAATGGGGCTATCAGCTCGGCTCCATTTACATCCGCAAGGTGCATTTCCGTGACGTGAACATGATCAAGCAGATCGAGGAAAAAGTTGTGAACCGGCTGCGTCAGGTCACCGCCGCCATCCGGCAGGCGGGCGCGAACCAGGTGAGCATCATAACGAGCACGGCGGAACGGCAGGCGGCCATTGAGTTCGCCAAGGCGGCGGCGATGCGGCCGCGCATCGTCGGCGACGCATTGCAGGAAATCGGCAAGGACAAGGAAGTGTCCGCCGTGTTGTTCAGCATTTTGGAAGTGCAGAATCTGCTGGCCAGTAACGCGAAGATCACGCTGATCCCGCAAAACAACGAACTCCTGGCCGCGCTGGTCGCCGAAAAAGCGCTGCCGTCGGCGTAATAAAAAAAGGCCGTCTACAGGGACGGCCTGATGTGATTGCGGCAAGGACTACTTTTTCGCGGCGGCTACTTTGGCCTTGATGACGGCCTTTTTGCGCTTGATGTAGGCCTTGCGGCGTTGTTTGTGTTCAGTTTTGTTGTATTGTCTGCCCATATGTTTCTTTACTTTGTTCGCTGGTTGCGTTTTGGTGTGCGCACTATGAATTTTTACGGGCGACGATTCAATCTTTATTTATCGCTGATGGCGGCGCTGGCGCTGGCTTCCGGCTGCGCCCTGCTCAATTTAAAGGAGAAGCAGACGGCGGCTTTGCGCATTCACATCGAGAGCGGCGCGAGCGTGCCCGGGGCCAGCGAGACGATTCCCGTGATGCGGACCGCCCCGGTGATGGTGAACATCGCCACGGAACCGATTTTGACCGAGGCGAACATCGCCTCCGCCGCGCTGATCGAAACGTCGGGCGGCTTTGCGGTGGAGTTAAAATTCGACCAATCCGGCAGTTGGACGCTGGAACAATACTCCGCCATGAATCCCGGAAAACACCTGGCCATTTTCGGCCAGTGGGGCGAAAAGCTGGTGAACGGCCGCTGGCTGGCCGCCCCCAGCATCAACCGCCGCATGGCGAACGGCGCGCTGGTCTTCACGCCCGACGCCTCGCGGGCAGAGGCCGAACAACTCGTGAAAGGCCTGAACCTCGCCGCCAAACAAATTGACGCCCGAAGAATGAAACAATGAGACTCCTGTTCGCCACGCTCACCGCCGCGTTTTTTTCCATCGCCACGCTGTCCGCCCAATCGCCGTTCCAGTTTCCCACGGCGAACCATGCGCTTTACGACGCCGGCCAGGAATTGAAATTTTTCGCGCCCACCGCGCCGGACAAGCCGTGGACCAGCGGCAGCTTCGGCTGCGTGCGCAGCGACGGCTGGCAGATGCACGAAGGCCTCGACATCCGACATTTGCAGACCGACCGGCACGGCGAGCCGACCGATCCCGTGCTGGCCACCGCCGACGGCACGGTGGTTTATGTCAGCACCAAGGCCGCGCTATCGAACTATGGCAAATACATCGTCATCCGGCATATTGTCGAAGGGCTGGAAATTTATTCACTCTACGCGCATTTGAGCGAAATCCAGTCCGGGGTCGCCGCCGGTAAAACGGTCAAGGCTGGCGAGGTCATCGCCACGATGGGGCGCACCTCCAACACCAGCGAACGCATTGGCAGGGAACGCGCGCATGTCCATTTTGAACTGAACCTGTTCGTGAACGAGAATTTCTCAAACTGGTATAAAAAATATTTCACCCAGCACAATGATCACGGCATTTGGAACGGATACAATTTGGCGGGCCTGGATCCGCGCGAGGTTCTGCTAGGCGAGCGCGACGGGAAGTTCAGCCTCCTTAATTTCGTGCGCAGCCAGACGGAACTGTGCCGCGTGCTGGTGCGGGCCACGAATTTTCCCTATCTGAAACGTTACGCGCCGCTCGTCCTCAAAAATCCGCGCGCGGAAAAGGAAGGCGTGGCCGGCTACGAAGTTATGTTGAATTACAACGGCGTCGCCTTTGCGCTTCTGCCGCGCGCCGCCTCGGAAAATAAGGGCACGGCGAAATTTCAACTGCTCTCGGTGAACGAGGCGGAATATCGCGCGCATCCCTGCCGCAAGCTGGTGGTGCAACACGGCGGTCGCTGGCAGTTGACCGACAAGGGCCAACGTGAACTGGGATTGCTGGTGAATTAAAGTGGAACGCGGACGGCAAAGGCTTTGGCACAGGCTGGCGGGCCGCCCATGTTCCTGCTCCACGACAAGTTTTCCGGGGGTTTCAAATTAAAATCTAGTTGCGAACGCGGCGGGGTGGCCTGCGTTCTGTTTCGATGTGCTTCGTCACATAGTCGCGCTTTACGACGGCATTCGTCAGCGCGGACGAATCGTGGCCGAAAACTCCCGCGTGCTCGTTCAGAAATGCTTTCACGATGCGATGCGGATCGTTGGCAGGAACCGCATTGAGGGCTGATTTTGAAATCACCGCGCCGCCGCCATTCGTGCCGGTGAGAAAACCGTTCCGCCGCGACACGAAGCCCGGGCGATGGAGGGTTGGGTCCATGCTGATTTGCAGGTCAGGCAAGTGGTTTTTAAGCCGGCCGACTGCGGCTTCATGCGCGGAGGAAGTTAAGTTTGAGTTGGTGGACGCAATGTTTTGCCTGGCGTCGAAATTGGGCAGCTCCGATTGTTCAGGTTGCTGGAACGCAAACACAGTGTTGACCGCGACCAGCAACGCGAGCGCGTTGAGTGTCGTGATTCTGAATTTGAAAACCAAGCCCGCCGCCCGGGTTGCACAGTTTGGTTGTTTTGCGATCATGAACTGCATGGCCGGATAAAAACGTTTTGATTCAAAGCTCCGGTCGAGTCACCGCACTTCGACGCGATAGAAGCGAAGGGGTCTTCCGGTCGCGCCGGTATCGGTGAACGAGCCGCATTCGTCTTTTCAACCGAATCAAGCCGGTTAATCAAGGCTTCACCATCACGCGGAAAAAGCGTTGCTGGCTGCTCCCCGTCTGCGGATCCAAAAAGCTGAAGCTGTTGGAAACGGCGATGTTGGTGCTGATATTCTGCCAGTTTCCCAGCGACAAGCTCGTGCGGGCTTGCACATAGTTGGTGCTATGGACATCCACGTTGAGCACGGTGAAGCCGAACACGTTGTTCGTGAGGTGATATTGAGCGGGCTGCGGCACCCGGACGGCGTTGTAATTGGGCGCAAAGTCCTGGATGACGACGCTCTTGTAGGGGTTCCCGTTGAGCGGCATGGTGGACGTCGCCGCTGTGGTTTCCACCTCCGTCTCGAAACTGGGGATGTCGAATTCCCCATAGCTCATGCCATGACCGGCCAGCGACAACTGGCCAAACAAGGTTCCACGGGGGATCGTCACGCTCCCGTTGGTATTCGAGATGGTGACATCCGTGTTAAAATACACCGATACCGAGTTCGTGTTCTGATGAATGTAAAAAGCCCGGGGCGGAAATCCGTAGATCACCGAGTTCTCCACCAGCAGCGGATCCACGTTGACCAACTGGACGGCCGGCAAAGCGCCCGCCGCCGGGATGTCCACCTGCACATAGACGTTGAAAAAGCTCCGGGCCGGGAAGTCGCTGTTCGTGGTGTAGGCCTCCACCTCGCCCGCGCTCACCGGGCGCGTCGGCGCATCCATTCCGGCTTTAACCGAGATGCCCAGATGGGTGGTTACCGCATCCGACAAGTAGAGCGATTTCAGGAAGGTGTGGACCTCGTAAACGCGGTTGGACGCATCCGGCCAGCTTGGCAGCAGGGTCAACTGGCTGTCGTTGATGATGGTCCGGCCCGGCGCACGGCCAGCGATGGTCCCGCCTTCGTAGGGGGACGTGCCGGACACAAACGCATCGCTCCGGCCCACGAGGGTCGCCGCGTCGTAGAGAACCGGACTGGAAAAAGCGCCGCCGTCATAGATCAACAGCCCGGACCCGGGCCACGTCTCGGTCGTGTTCAAAATGCTGCCTTTGAGGGCGGCGTCCGTGATGTCAATGAACGCCGAGTCCACGAGGAGCCGGAATTCGCCCAAAGACGAGCTGGCATCATCGCCCGCCGGATAAGGGCTGAAGGTTTGGGCCTTCAGAGTAATGGCCGGAGACAGCGCGACGAGCGCCATGCCGAGCAGAGACCGGAACAAGGTAGTTTTTTTCATTGGATTCCTTATGTTAATGGCTGTTGGTTGGTCTGTTGGTTGGTTGGTTATTGTTAACGGGCTTCAATGCGATAAAACCGCTGCGGTCTTCCCGGCGCATTCGTGTCGGTGAACATTAGCACGCCGCCGCCGGAAAGCCAGCCCTCCGGCCGTGGCGGCGTGACTTGCGTCCAGCCGCCGGAAGCAAGATTTTCGGAATACACCAGCCGGTATTGCACGCCGGGCAGCGTGTCCCAGACGGTGAGCGACGGAACGTGGTTCGTCAGGTTGACGCTGAAGTCGCTTCCGAAAATGACGGGAGCGGGCGGTACGCTGGTCAGTTGCACCATGACGTTGTCGAGCGCGAGCGCGTTGGAATTGGTGCCGTTGGCGGGCATGATCGCCTTCATCGTCAATTCATCGAAGCCCGACGGATCGTAGAAGCCGACAATCGTTCCGACCGGCAGCATCCAGACATCGCCGCCCGTGCCGGAGGAAACAATCGTGCCGTTGCGCCACGTCTGCCAGATGAGCATGACGGCGCTGTTGCCCCACGGATATTGGCCGTAAATGTCGCCGGTCGTCCAGCCGTTGCCATAGACAAATTCAACGCCGTGAATGACGGCCATGTTCGTTGTGCGGATGCAGGTCCATTCGGTATTGTCCCAGGCTACGCAGAAAAATGCGCGATCCGGCGCGGTCGCCCCGTGGAACGGATCCAATTTCGCCGCCAACGGAGGGTCAGCTCCCCAACTCTGGTTCCCCGTGATAATGTTCAATCCCCCTTCAGTGTAGTTGCCCAACTCACGCGTGTTGGTGGAGGTCAAAGTGTCGAACGTGGCCATGCGGTCCACAACCGACACGGCAGAACCGGCGCCCAGCGTTTGGGTGGTGGCGGCGGTAACGTTGATATTAACCAAAACGCTCACCGCTCCGCCCGCAAGAACACTGACCAATTCTCGATTTTCATTTTCTACTCCTCTTTGATTTCAAAACGAGCGCCAGCTACGGATGCTTCAACCGGAAGAAGCGTGTGCCATTGGTCGTGGTGATAGTGGCTTGATATTTGGTGTCCACGATGCTGACGCTGTTGGTTGCGTTCACCCAGTTAGTTGTGCCGAGGTTGGAATTTTGTTGCACTATGTAGCCCGTCGAATTAGTAGGCCAATACAGCCGGACAGAATTCGACGAGGTCAGCGAAATCTGCAACGCGGGAGGAGGGAGGCTGGCGTCCACCACGGTAAGGCTCATCAGCCCATAGTCCATCCACATGCTGATGTTGTAAGTGTCAAACCCGGTCAATTCGGGCGTGTTGTAAGTGAACGTGGCGCCAGAGTAGCCGGTGCAATCTAACGTGAGCGGATTGGCAAAGCCATCGTTGCCATTGAGCAGTGGCATGATTTCAAATGCCCCACCCGCCCCCGCCGTGTTGCCGAGAATCTTGGCCGTGAAAGTTGTCAGATCAAACGGCAGCCCATCCACCCGCTTGATGGTGATGGTGGCTGGTATCTGGGTGGTCAGCGGGCCCGAAGGACCGGCGGTCTGGGTTTGCGCATTCAATCCGGCAGGCCAGAAGATGCTCTGGAAGCGCCCGGTCGGCGGTCCCGAGCCTGTGGGAGACCACCAGTTGTCCTGCGAATAGGTGAACCGATAGCCGCTGCTACTGATGGTGGTTGAAGTCATGTTCGTCGCGACGACGGTTGCGGACTGAGAAGCGTTAAAGAAGACGGTGGTCACTGCATGAACCGTGGGCACGCAAATAAAAATGCAAACCACGGTGGCGATAATCTGGTGTTTCTGGTTTGGCATAGTTTCCTTAGGGTGAACGGACACGGTAGAAGCGCTTCAAGTTGTTCGTCGCCTGCAAGTCGGTGAATTGGTATTGTCCCGGCGAGATTACCGTGACTCCGCCCAGCACACTCCAACTGGCCAGGGGCTGCGCCGCGTTCGTTGTGGCCAGCACGGTGTAAGTGCCACCGGGCGTATTGGTGAAACCAAACTGAAACGCGCCGTTCGACGTTTTCGTCGCCCAGGTCAGCACGACCGGCGGCGGCGCGGGCGTCACCGCCATGTTGTCGGCCATGAAGACCGGTCCATAGTCCCCGCCGGTCACGGGCGGTTTGTCGTAGTGGACCACCACCTTGTCAAACCCTTGCGTGGAGCTGAATCGGAGTGTTTCCGACGGCCAGGTGCCCGCCTGCGCATTGGTGGTGGCCGTTCCGACCAATCCACCGTTCAGGTAGGCCGTTACCCTCATGGTGGCCGAAGAGTCACAGGCATATTCCTCCGGTGCATACAGGATGGAGAAGTCGGTCAGCGTCGTGGAGAATTCCACAATAAGATCGGCGGCGTTGATGCTGCTGGGATAGATGCAGTAGCCGGAAAAGCCTGTTGGGTGGAGGCCTTGGACCGTCACCTGCTGGATTGAATAGCCCTGTCCCGTCGCGGAAAAGTGGGCCGTAATCCCGTTGACGGTGAGGTTGATCGGCAGGGGAGTGAAAGGCGGGGCATTCTCGAAATCAAACAGGACGCTTTGCGCCTCCGCGCGAGCCGCCAAGAGGGTAGTAAGGACAATGAGGGTTTGTGTTTTCATAGCAGTTCTTCTTCGAGTGGTTGGTTACGGATGCTTCAGCCGGAAGAAGCGCGGGCCGTTGGTCGTCAAAATGGTAATTTGATTCGTCGCGCCGACGATGTTGACGACGTTGCTCACTCCCGTCCAGTTGGTCGTGCGCAGATTGGAATTCTGCTGCAACACGTAACCGGAGAAATTGGTCAGCCAGCTCATGACCAGCGTGTGAGGCTGCGGTGTGGCGAGCGAAAGTCTCGGACCGAAGTTCGCCACCAGCGAGCGGTTCAGGATGTTGGTGAACGTGTAGCTGGCCGAGGTGCTGACAATGACGCCGTTGTCCGTCCAGTTGGCAAAACCATAACCGGCGTTGGCTGTGGCGGTGACGGTCGCCTTGGTGCCGTTGGTATAGACGCCATCGCCGCTCGCCGTGCCGGCGTTGACCGGAAAAACGGCCGTGTCCACCGCGCTATGCGGCGGCGGAATCGCTCCCGTGGTCACCAACAACGGATATCTTTTCGTCTGGACCGGGCTGTTGCTGGCGGAAACACTCACGGTGACGATGAACACGCCGGATTCAGAGGGCGTGTTGCCCACCCAGCCGTTGGCGGCATTGAAGTTCATCCCGTTGGGCAGGCCGGTGCAGGTGGCGGTGAAATTGGTGTTGGGCGCAATGACAACGGCACGGGTGGGATACAGCACGTTCATTTCGGCGTCGGGCAGATGACTAATCAATCCAATCGGTGGAGTCGCGGACATCGCCGACATTTGTGCGCCCAGGAATTTGCCGACGACCACGTTGGTTGAGAGGTCAATCACGACACCGTTGTTGGTGATGAGGCCGACACCGTAAACACCGTTCGACGCGACCGTTTGCGCCAGCGCTTCATGCGTGTCCCAGTCGGCATAGGGGCCGACATAGGCGTAATACTCGTAACGATAGGTGACCACGTCATCGTTGGCCACATTGTTGGTATGGCCAGGCAGTTGTCCGTTCGCGCCGCCCACGCCATTTGTCGGATTGATGACACCGGCGCCATAGTCCGTTTGCAGAAGCTGCCACTCGGTTTCCACTTGATCCGGCTCGCCGTTGCGCCAGTCCTTGCCGCTGGGGTTGTTCGTGTCGGGCGTGACCAGGTTGCGCAACGCTATCGGCTCATTGGTGTGGGAGGTGGTGGCGATCACTTTGACCCATGTGGCATCGCTGAATTCAAACAAAACGGTTGGATCAACCAGTGACGGCAACTGTGGCAGCACGGGCGCCGGGATGACGGGCACGACGACCACCGGCTGCCCGACCGGAACGAATGCGGGAGCCGTAAAAACTGGCGTGGAGACGTTGACTTGCTGGCCAAGTGCCAGCGTATGCGCCCCGCTGTCCAGCAACCAGTGGTAATGGACTTTGGTCGGTGAATTGCGATAGCCGACGCCGAAGTGTTCGCCGCCGAAATTCAGCGACGGATTCGTGAAGGCATGACCGGCAGTGGGCGGGATGTTGTTGGTCGGAATGGCCGTGTAAGCCGACCAGCCCGTGCCCGTCCAGACCGCCTCGTAATCCACGAGCACATTGGTGTGCCAACCCAGCGAATCATTCGTGGTGACCTCGGTTATTTTGGGAATGCCGTAGTGGTTGTAATCATAGGTGTAGGTGATGTCCATGGTGCGGATGTCATCCAACTCGATCTCGAAACCGTGACAGACATTGCTGGTGTCATTCACGGTGTCGAAGTTGTTGATGCTGCCATAGGCGACGCTGGCGTGGGCCGCCACACCGGTCAATGCCAGCACACACAGCGCAAACAAACACACTTGTGCCGCCGGTGAAAAACCAGCCTGCCGGAGGCCGCCTGACGCTTTATTTTGGAACGGGTTTTGCATGATCATTCTTTCTTTTTTAGTTCCGGTTGTTTGAATTCCAGCCGGCAATTTATCACCGCACCATGAAGCATGGGTTAATCATTGATGAATTTATGTTAATCGTCCGGCGGTGAATGGGCCGGGGGTGTCCATTGACGACTCGCGTCCGGCGGCAAGGTTGGCCTGATAAAACGCGGGCCGGAGCGCTTCCCGCCGCGCCGAAAAATTCCGGCGCGACGTCGCCGGATGAAAAAACCATGCGCCCGGCCGGCGTCAGATGGTTTGACTTGGACGGGCTGGCGGCGCAGTTTCAAGGCATTCAAACCATGAAAATTTTACTGGTGGAAGATGACCGGAAGATCGGCCAGTTCGTGAAGAAGGGACTGGAGGAGGTTTCGTATGCCACCGTCTGGGTGCGCAGCCGTAAGGAGGCGCAGGAGGCGATGGCGGATGGCGAGTATGACGTCGTCATTCTCGACATCGGCCTGCCCGACGGCAACGGCCTGGAGTTGCTCACCGATTGGCGTGAAAAAAAACTCGCCACCCAGGTGCTCATCTTGAGCGCGCGGCACGAAGTGGACGAAAAGATCACCGGCCTGAACCTCGGGGCGGATGATTATCTCACCAAGCCGTTCAGTTTCGGCGAACTGCTGGCGCGGCTGCGTTCGCTGGTCCGCCGCCATGCGGGCCAGAAAAAAACCCTGCTGGAATATCGCGGCATCCGGCTGGATTTGCTGAAGCACGAAGCCGCGCTCGACGGCGTCTCGGTGCCGCTGACGCAGCGCGAGTTTGCGCTGCTGGAATTTTCCTGCAAAATCCCGCCCGCATGCTGACCCGCACCCAGATCGCCGAGAAAATCTGGGACTGCCACTTCGACATGGAAACCAACCTCGTGGATGTCTATGTCGCCAAACTGCGCGGCAAACTGCGCCGCACCGGCGAAACCGAGCCGCTGTTCCAGAGCGTGCGCGGCGTGGGCTACAAACTCGCATGATTCCGCTGCGCACTTCGCATGTCGTGTTTTACGCCGTCGTGGTGACGCTGACGGTCACGCTGGCGGTGGGCTTCGGTTTTTGGTTCATCCGCGAGCAGATGCTCACCGGCAATGATTTTTTGCTCGACGCCGAGAGCAAGGAAATCCTGGCCTGCATTACGAAAATCACCCTGCCCGTGGACCGCGAAAAGCTGGAGATGGCTTTGTGGGAACACACGGAATATGACCAGGAACTGTTTTTCTTCCAGGTGCATGAGCCGGGCGGCAAGGTAATCTACCATTCGGCCAACCTGGGCGCGGCGGCGCTGATGGATCTCACCGGCGGCCGCGACAAACGCACGCTGGACCTGCCGCCGCTCGGCCTGCTGCGCGTGGCGGAATACCACACGCCGGCGGTGCATGTGCAGATCGGGATGTCACTGCGGAATTTTCAAAGTATCAATGCCAGTTTCGTCCGCGTTTTTTTGGTGGGCGTGCCGCTCATCGCGGTGTTGAGCGTCGGCTTCGGGATGGCCTTGCGTCATTCCACGCTGCGCCCGATCCGGTTGATGCAAGACGCCGCCCGGCGGATCAGCGCAAGCAACTTGGGCGAACGCATCAGCGTCCCGCCCGGCCGGGATGAGATGGCCGATCTCGCCCGGCTGTTGAATGAAATGATTGACCGGCTCGAAAAATCCTTCAACCACGCGAAGCGGTTCACCGCCGACGTTTCCCATGAATTGATGACGCCGCTGTCCATCATCCGCCTGCATACGGAGCGGCTGTTGAACGATCCGCACCTGCCGGCGAAATACCATCATTCGGTGGAGGAGCAGCTTCAGGAAACCCTGCATCTTGCCGAGACCCTCGAACGACTGCTGATGCTGGCCAGGGCGGACTCCAGCGCGTTGTCGCTCAAGCTGCAATCCGTCCCGACCGGCGATTTCATGGATCAATTTGCCGAGGACGCCAAACTGCTCGCAGAAAGCCGCGGATTGGAAGTGAGCTTGAATCAGAACGACGGTGGCGCGGCGACCTTTGACCAAGGCTGGATGCGCCAGGTGTTGTTCAACCTGCTCTCCAATGCGCTGCGTTTCAGTCCGCCGAACGGAACGATCACCTTTTATTCAAAATGCACCGACGGACATTGGACCGTGGAAGCCTGGGATGAAGGCCAGGGCGTGCCGCCCGCCCAGCTCAATGACATCTTTGGGCGCTTTGTGCAAATTTCGCCGCGACCGGAGCCGGGTTCCGGCGCCGGTCTGGGTCTCGCCATCTGCAAAAGCATCGTCGAACTTCACCGGGGCCGCATCGCCGCCCGGAACCGGACGGACCGCAGCGGCCTGGTTGTTGCTTTTTCGCTGCCGCTGGACAGTGAAAACCACTGAAAGCTTACCGGTTTGACGCGCGACAGATCCAGGGAATCCAGGTGAAAGTCAACGGAGTCAGACAGGGAAACGCGAATAATTCTTGCCTTTGAAATGGATGTCCGCAATTTAACGGGCAGATCATGAGCAATAACATCTTTATCGGCACGGACAGCGGCGCGACCACCACCAAATTCTCCGGCGTGCGGGAGAACGGCGAAGCCATTTCCACCACGCTGTTGCAACGCCCGACAAATTCAGAAAAAGGCCGCGACGCCGTCATCAGCGGCTGGGTCGCGGGCGTCGGCGAATTCCTCACCCAGAATAAATTGCAATGGTCACAGGTCCACGGCGTCGGCCTGGCGATTCCCGGACCTTACGAACGTTACGGCGTTTTCGGCAAATCACCGAACCTGCCCGCGAGTTTCTGCGGCTGGGACGTTTACGCGGATTACAGCGCGGCGCTGGCGAAGGCGGTGGGTCACGCGGTGCCGCTCGTCGTGGGCAACGATGGCAATTACGGCGGCGTGGCCGAGGCGCAAATCGCGCGCGGCAAGACGCGCGCGTCGGTCGCCATGCTCATGCCCGGCTCCGGGCTGGGCGCGGCGTTCGTCGGCGCGGACGGGCTTTCGCTCGACGGCGACACCCTCGCCGGGATGGAAGCCGGCCACATGCCCGTGCCGCTGCAACTGCTCGGCGTCACCGGCAAACCGTTCCCCTGCGGTTGCGGACGCGACTGGGGCTGCGTGGAGGCTTACACAACCATCTCCGGCCTGCCGCATCTGCTGACCGAAAAATTGTTGAAATATCCCGACCACGAACTCGCCAAGTCCACCGCGCCGATCAAGGAAAAAGTTTTGTCCCTGCGCGGCCGCGCGCAAAAAGGCGATGCCCTCGCCGGGGAAATTTTCGATTTTCAGGCGCGCGTGATGGGCTTGCACGTCGCCAACCTGGCGATGGCGCTTGATCCGGGCATCTTCGTCATCGGCGGCGGGCTGATGGATAACGAGACGACCACGCCGGAATTCCGCGAGCGTTACCTGCGCCTCATTCGCGAAACCGCGCGTCCATATCTCTGGCCGCAACAGCGCGACACCCTCAAAATTGTGCCCGCCGTTTTGGGCGAATTGTCGCAGGCCATCGGCGCGGCGCTCGTGGCGCTGTATAAGAGCCGGGGCTAGGCCAATCAAACGAGGGACGGCGTCCAGCGCTTTCCAACAGGCAACAGGTTTTTTGAAACAAAAAGCCCGTTGAAGTTTCGGCTTCAACGGGCTGATTTTTGACCTGAACGCGAGCCTCAAAACTATGGCGAATCACAATAACATTGGCGCATTCAATTTCGACGGCGCAAGGTAGGGCGCGTCGCTCCGCGCGCGCCGCCTTGGTTTGGCAACGACGGCGCGCGCGGAGC
>ODAK010000743.1_pt1 | contig 37263 bp, 38 predicted proteins | sample 1539591 | NCBI WGS metagenome assembly ODAK01 (sample SAMEA3539303, study PRJEB22396) | soil metagenome | biome: tundra; feature: field; material: soil | place: USA | collected 2010-05 | depth 0.15 m | reverse complement strand
GGGTGGTCAGGTCCGTGGTGAACGTCCGCTGCGCGGCCGTGGCTCGGGCACCTGCCCTGGACGGGCGGTGCCTCGCCCCGGTGCCCGGATTGCGCGGGGCTGTCACGTTGTGCCGTGCACGCGGCTCGCCGCGTCCGGCGTCCCGGCCTTGGGTGTCGTCACTGGCCAGAGCCCTCCAGAACGGCCGCTCACTGCCCCCGCCGGCGCGCGCGGGAGCGGCCGTTGCCCGCCGGGCGGTCCAGGCATCTGGGCCAACTCCTGCCCTCGTCACCCTGCCTAGCTGCTTCTCCCAGATCGCCCCCTTGTACTGCTCCGCATCCATACCCTCTCGCTCTATCTACCTAGCTTCTAGTAGGCTGTCACACCTAGGCATTACTAATGATCATGGCGGGTCAAGGGCAACCTGAGCCTGCGGCCGGGGTCCATCGCGGGCGTGGGGGCCAGGGGAGGAGGTGCACGGTGGCGGGGATCATCACCATCTCGCCGGGCCACGACCCGTCGTATCCGTGGCGGCAGATCGGCACCTCGGCCGGTCCGGCGCAGCCCGCGCGTGCCGGGCAGGCGGGTGCGGGGTATTACCTGTCCCCGGCGAAGAAGGGTGGTGAGCCGCCGGGCCGCTGGCAGGGCGGCGGCCTGACCGCTTTAGGTTTCACCGAAGGCCAGGTCATCGACCGGGAGGTGTTCGAGCGGCTGTACGGGAAGTTCCTCGACCCCCGTGACCCGTCCGGCCAGGCGCGGCTGGGCCGCGCCCCGCAGCAGTTCCGGCCCGCCGAGGAGATCTTCGCGGTGCTGACGGCCCTGGAGCCGGAGGCGACCGCGGAACGCCGCATCGAGCTGATGATCGAGGCGAAGTCGCAGGTGCGGATGCCGGTGCAGTATTTCGATGCGACGTTCAGTGTGTCCAAGTCGATCACCCTGCTGCACGCCTCCGCGATGGCGAACGCCACAGCGGCTGCCGCCAGCGACTGGGAGGCGGCCACGTACTGGCAGCAGGCGGCCGCCGATGTGCAGGCATCCATCCAGGCGGGGAACCGGGCCGGGCTGGAGTATCTGCAGCGTGAGGCCGGGTACACCCGGTCGGGGTATCACGGGCGGCAGGCGGGCGGGGTGCGCAGCGGCCGGTGGGAGGACGCGCACGGGTTCGTGATCGGCTCGTTCGCGCAGCACACCAGCCGGGACGGGGACCCGCAGCTGCACATCCACAACCTGATCCTGAACCGGGTGATGCGCGAGTCCGACGGCGCGTACCGGACCCTGGACTCCCGCGCGCTGCACGAGCACCGGGGCGCCGCAGCCGCGATCGCCACCCTGGTGATGGAATCCAGACTGTCCCGCGAGTTCGGCACCGGCTGGACAGCGCGGGCGGACGGGCACGGCCGCGAAGTGCGCGGTGTGAGCCGGGCGCTGATGGAGGAGTTCTCCTCCCGCCGGCAGTCCATCACCGCGCTGGCGCAGCGGCTCGCGGCCGAGTTCGAGGCGCAGCACGGGCACCCGCCGGACGCCCGGGCGCTGGGGAAGCTGCGCCGGTGGGCCAACCATGCGAGCCGCCGCGCCAAAGACGGCCAGCCGCTCGACGTGCCGGCCGAGGCGCGGCGGTGGGCGGCGCAGGCCCGCGCCAGCGAGGCAGGCGCCCTGGAGCCCGTCATGCCAGCCGTCACCACCCGCCGCGGCCCGCACGCTCCGGCGCCTGCTGAGCCGAGGCCCCTGCGGGAGCTGAGCCCCGAGCAGGAGCGTGACCTGATGGGCCAGGCGCTGGGCCGCCTGCAGGAAACCCAGCCCACCTGGCGCAAGGCCGACCTGATCCGCCACCTCGGCGAGCTGCTGCCCGACGACGCAGCCTGCCGCGACGACACCACAGCCGCCGCGCTATTAGAAAGCCTGGCGGAGCGGGCGCTCGGGGGAGGCGCGGCACAGCAGGTGCTCCCCTTGGAAGCGCCGGAATGGCCGCGGGTGCCGGATGCGCTGCGCCGCGCCGATGGGCGCAGCATCTACACGCCGCACAGCGGAACCCGGTACGCGACGGCGGCGCAGCTGACGATGGAAGAACGGCTCACCGCGCAGGCTCAGCAACGCGGCGCGCCGCGCCTTGAGCCGGAGGTGGCGGCGCGGCTGCTCGGCGCGGATCAGGCTCAGCTGGAGGCTCAGCTCCGCGCCGCGGCGCAGACCGCCGAATCCGCGCAGCAGCCCACCGGCTCAGGGCTGCGCCTGGACCAGGCAGCCGCCGCGTTCCTCGCGGTGACCAGCGACCGGCGCGCCGAGATCCTCGTTGGCCCGGCCGGGTCCGGGAAGACCCGCACCGCCGCCGACGTGGCCAGGCTCTGGCAGCAGGCCGGCCTCGGCCAGGTGCACGGGCTGACCACCTCACAGGCCGCCCGCAACGTCCTGCGCCGCGCCGGGGTCGACCTCGCGGCCAACACCGCCGACTTCCTCGGCCACCTGGCCGGCAAACGTGAAGCCCGGGGAGCAAGAACCCTCCAGCCGGGCACCCTGCTGCTGCTCGATGAGGCGTCAATGATGTCGATGGCCGACCTGGCTGCCATCATCCGCCTCGCCACCGAACATGGCTGCAAAGTGCTGATCACCGGCGACCATGAGCAGCTCGCCGCCGTCGAAGGCGGCGGCGGCATGATCATGCTGACCCGGCAGATGGGCTACGTCCAGCTCGCCGAGCCCGTCCGGTTCACCCATGAATGGGAACGCGACGCCACCCTGCGGCTGCGCACGGGCGACGCATCGGTGCTGGCCCGGTATGAGGAGCAGGGCAGGCTCCGTGGCGGCGACCCCGACGAGGCCATGGACCAGGCCTGCCGCGCCTACACCGCCGACCGCCTCGCCGGGAAGGACTCCCTGCTGCTGGCCCGCACGGGGGAGCAGGCCCGGGAAATGTCCCGCCGGGTCCGCGACGACCTGATCCACTACGGCATCGTCGCGCCCGGCAGCGAGGTCCGGCTGCGCCACGGCGCGGCCGCCAGCCGGGGTGACCTGATCGTCGCCCGCAAGAACAGGCGCAGGATCACGGCGGGCCAGCACGGCCGGTGGCTGACCAACCGCGACATCCTGCGGGTGCAGGCCGCCGTCGGCCGGGTAGTGACCGTCCGCCGCCTCACCGGCCGCGACTCCGGCACCGGCCGGCGCACCTGGTCAGCGCCGTTCGAGCTGCCCAAGGCATACGTTCTGTCGCACTGCGACCTGGCCTATGCGACCACCCCGCACGCCGTCCAGGGCAGGACCGTGGACACCAGTCATGTCCTAGTCGACGGGCTGGGGGACCGCCAAGGCCTGTACGTGGCCATGTCCCGCGGCCGCGAAGCCAACTACGCCTACTGCGTCACAGGGTTCCCCCGCCTGGCCGACACCCGCACCGGCTCACGGCCAGCCCCCGAACTCGCCCGTGCCCGCCGCCTCCAGCGCGAGCGAGCCGGGCTCCCGCCCGAGCCAGCCCCGCCGCGAACCGCCAAAGATCACCAGCCGCAACGAGACCCCGTTGCCGTGCTCACCGAGGTCATCGGCCGCGACGGCGCTGTCCTGTCCGCCACCGAGACCCTGCGCACCGCGATGTCCGATGCCGACCACCTCGGCGTCCTGGGCGCCATCTGGTACGACCAGGCCCGCCGCGCACAGGCCACCCGGTTCGAACAGGCCCTGCGCGAGAACCTCCCCCCAGCGGAAGCAGACGCCGCCCTCGGCGATCCGGCGTGTACCTGGCTGTGGCGTTCACTGCGCGAAGCCGAGGCCGCCGGGCTGGACGCCAGCGAGGTGCTCCAGTCCGCCGTGGCATCACGCCCGCTTGCCGGGGCCAGGTACCCCGCGCGGGTCATCGACGGCCGCATCCGCCGCATCCTGGAGGACACCGTCCCCCAACCCCCCGCATTCTGGTCGCAGCGGATACCGGACATGGGAGACCCGGACCTGGACCGCTACATGACGGAGCTGGCTGCCGCGATGGACGACCGCGTCCGGCGGATCGGCGAGCATGCCGCCCGGACCCGCCCCGCATGGGCCATCCAGGCACTTGGCAACGTGCCGGACAACCCGGCCGCGCGAGCGCAATGGGAGGACCGCGCCTCGAAGCTCGGCGCCTACCGGGAGCTGTACGGCTACGACGCCCAAGACGACGCAATCGGCCCAGAGCCAGCAAAGACATCACCCGAAGCCCGGGCCGACTGGCACGCCGCGTTCACCGCGCTGGGCCAAATCGATGGCCTCGACCTGCGCGGATTCAGCGACAACCGGCTGCGGCTGCGCCGGGCCAGGTACAAGCGAGCAACCAACTGGGCACCACCCCACGTTGGAGAGGAACTGCGCCTCGCCCGGCTGCAAGCCCGAACGGCGTGGGAGAACGCCATCCGCGCCGACCACGAAACCCGCGCCGCCAAAGACCCCGTAATCACCGGCCGGCACCAGGCCCTGGCCAGCATGTGGCGGGCCATGGAGGTAAAGGCCAGCCGCGTCGCCGACATGCTTGCCGAAACCCAGGAAGCACGGCGGCAATGGGAGGCGCTCACCGAGCCCACCCGGCGGATCGCAGTGGCCGCCGACCTCGAACTGCGGCGCCGCCATCCTGGCATGAAGCTTGAGCCGCTTAAGTCGGCCGAGCCCGCGGGCATCGTAGGCCGCGATCCTGTGCCCGGCCGTCCTGGCGAGCAGGCGTGGGTCCAGGAGACGCTGTTCGGCGGTGCCCACTTGCCCGAGCACGACACCGAGGCGACCGCGGCGCCGCCGGACGAGAAACCGGTGTTCACGGTCGCTCAGCGTGAGGTGGCTGGCCAGCAGGCACTCGGCCTCACACCGACGACCGTGCATGAAAAAGTACCTGAGCAGGTCCATAAGATCCGCGAGAACGCCCGTAAAGCCCAGGAGGAAATCGACAGGCTGCGCGGCATCCCGCAATTTGCCGAGGACGACGACGCCGCCTACCTCGGCCCAGCGTGGGGAAACCTAGCCCGCCGCGACCGCGACGCCATCGTCCAGCCTCCCAAGCCCGACATGGTGCCCGCGAGCGCAATCCTCAAGCACGCAAAGGAACGCCGAGCGGCCAGGGAAGCCGAACCCTCGTGATCCAGCCGTGGACGACGACCCAAGGGTTGAATGGTCGGCCTCTATGAACATGCGAGAAGAACTCCCCGGGAGGCAGCAATGGCGTCACTGTCATTCAGGCATAGTGCTGTCCTGATCGGTAAGCCAGTGCGGAGGGGCGGTGCCCGTTTCGGTGCGCCATATGCCAGGGAAACCGGCGGGTCGGCGTCGTACGCGGTCTTCAGCGCCGCCCGGCCGAAGCCCGGGTTGTGCCGGTCCCGGCTGTCCGCCAGGCGCCAGCCCCGGGCGAGATGCTGGGCCGCTTCACGGTACCGGGACGCCTCGCACAGGAGCTGGCCGTGCAGGGCCAGGACCTCGGCGGCTTCGGATGCGGCATGGCTCCCGGGATGCACGTCCTGGTAGATGCGTGCGGCTTCGCTGGCAGCGGCAAGCGCGTCATCACGCCGCTCTGCCTGAGACAGCAGCTCCGCAAGAGTGCCCAGCGAACAGGCAAGGGAGTAGCGATGCTTTCCCGGTCGGCCCTCGGCGAGGGTACGGTTCATCTGCACGGCTTCCTGCGCGGCGGCCAGTGCCTCCTCGCGGCGGCCTGCTGCTCGTAGCGGGTAGGACAGGTTAGTCAGCGCCCGGGCCCAGGCCCGGCGCGGGCCTTCCGAGCCTGGCTGCGGCCAGGCCCCGGTGCATCGCTACCCCCTCCTGCGCGGCGGTGAGCGCCTCGTCATCCCGCAGGGCCGCGTGCAGCGCCAGTGACCGTTCCAGCAGCCTGTCTGCCAGGGTGTCCCGGAACTGTGCTGGCCATATCTTGGCCAGGACGCGCAGGCCCGGCATCTCCCGGTCGATCAGCCAAAGCGCCTCCCGGTGCCGGCCCGCCCCCGCAAGGCCTGCCGGATCTGCCGTCGTGAACACTTGCACGACCACCGCGCCGGCGAGCGCGATGAACGGGCCGGCCAGCACGCCAGCGGCCGCCTGGGCCGGCCCCAGCAGCGCCCCGGCCCCGCCCAGCGCCACAGCCCCGCCGAGCAGGACCAGCGTCACATGACTGCGCCGATCCAGAAGCCGCACCAGCGCATTATCTACCGGCAGGACGCCACATAGGAGGGACAAGCCCACTCGGTTTCGGGTTGTGCCGTGACCCACTGGCACCCATAGGGGGACGGGACTCATTCCTTTGTCCGCAGTGAATGGCCGGCGTATCGTGTGGAGGATGGGGGTCCTCCAGATCCTGGACGAACTGCCCGAGGCTGTCGTGCAGCGTCCAGGGCGGATCTGGAATGTGTTCGCTCGCAGCCTGGGCGAGCAGGGGGCTGACGGGCGCACGTCGCTGGCTTGGCGGTGGGCGTTTACCGGAGCGTGCCCATCACCGGTGACCCTGAGTACGCCTGTCGGTCGGCCGCCGGGCCGTGGCGAGCTTCTGGCTGAGGCCGAGGCTTCTGCGGAGCTGGGCCGTCCGGGGACTGACCTCGGTGGGCAGGTCATGCACGCCCGGTTCGTGCTGCAGTGGCTGGCGGGGGGCCTTGACGCCTTGCCGTTGTGGAATGGCGGTTCTGAGAATCAGCACGTCAGCGATGGCGCCGAGTATCCGCACACGCGGGCCGAGATCGAAGACGCCACGACTGGGCGATCCTGGCCGGGCTGCGGCACCCCTCGCCCGGCGAGTCCTGCCCAGATCCGGAGTCGCTGGGCTTCGGCTGGGCTTTCGGCGCGGCGCAGCTCCTTGCTTGGGTCTGCGGAGAAGCAGATGAAGGGCCGCTGTCCAGCTTGCGGGTCGCGGGGCGGCCGTCGCTGTACCAGGTCTCGCTCGACGTCCGCCGGGCGATGACTGGTCTCATCCAGGCGCGGGAGGACAGGCAGCCAACCGGGATCGGCCGCCTTGAGGCGATCATGGAGACCTTCTTGTGGCTGGCGGGGTGGAACCCGCTGCCTCCAGTAGACCGGCACGGGCACAGCGTGTTTGAGGATTGCCCGGAGCGCGAGGCCCTGTGTGGCTGCGATGCCGCCGGGCGCTGCCTGCAGAGAGAATGCGCAGCCTGCTGGCGTGTCCGGTGTGTCCACGGTGCCGGGCTGGAAGACTTCCCTGCCGTTGCGGTGGATGCCCGTTTAGATGGCCGCGCGGCAGGCCGCAGCAAGCCGTGCATCCGTCGCGTCCAGGGCCTGGACTACCCGCTCGACCAGTGCGGAGTCGGCGAGTAGCGGACCAGTCGCAGCGTAGGGGATGTACCGGGCGGGAACGCGCCCGGTGAGCGACCAAGCTAGCAGTTCACCGAACGCGTCCTCGTTCGTGACTGGGTCGGCTGTGAGGCAGGTGGCGTCCTCGTGGCCGGTGATCGCGACGATGATCAGGTCGCACCAGGCCGCGGCAGCCAGATCCGCGACGATGCGTTGGTCAGCCCCGGTATCCCTGAGCGCTGCTTCCAGGTCCTCAAAGCGTGGGAGAGGGAGCGATGCCAGCGGTGACGATCCGTCTTCCCACGACCGGACCGTGTCTTCGGTGACACCGGACGCGGCGGCCAGGCTCGCCTCGCTGATGCCCGCTGACAGGCGGGCCCCGCGCAGGACAGCGCCGGCCACTACCCCGGCACAGGCGCTGCGGTCGTCAGTTTGGCCGGTCTCGTCATTGGTCCGGCCCTTCCGGTTGGCTGAGGGGGTCACTTGGTCCTCCGTGTTGCCTTTAACTTCGCGGGTTTCTACGGCAGTTGATTCAAAAACGATGTCCATCGCCTGATTTCGGCGAGCTCGTTCGTCTGCGGGCCAGGAATGGCCGGCACTTACCGGCTTTGGCAGGTGCCGGTACCGTTCGCGGCGTGGTCGGCGTCATTGGTGCGCTCGGGCGTGCGCACATACAGTCCAGTGACGGCGCGTGCCGCCGCGCTGATCCGTGTCTGCGCCTCACCGGAGAAGCGGTCTTCGCGACCCTCACGGCTGATGCCTAGCCGGACGAGCACTAGGACACCTACCAGCGCACCCACCACCAGCGTTACCGCGGCGATCGCAGCGGTGATCATGTGCTTGTCCTTTCGGTCAGGTCTGCTTGCCTTTTCGGTGCAGATTCATGACACTCTGGAAACGCCCGGCAAAGGCCCGTCAGCCGCGGTCTCGTGTCATGGGTACCAACTCAACTTCCGGTTCTCTGGGGACCTTGTGAACGTTGACATTAGGTCGGCAGGAAGGGAGAACCCAATAACGTGATGAGATATCTCACCGTGTAATTGACGGCAGACGCCGGGTCTGCTACGAGCGGCGCTGCTGGCCATTGACCGCGCCGCAAGAGATAGGCAGGCGATCAGGCACAACGCCTGGCACGGGGCCGGTGGCCCAGCTTCGCATCGCGGTGTGATTCACTGGCAGGACAACATCACTAGCAGGCGAGCAACCAAGGGAACGGGAAGCGCGCCATGGCTGTAGGCATCCCCGGTATCGGGGTATGGGCGAACGGGTCTGAGCACGTCAAGACGTGCTCAGCTCAAGCAGGGGCAGCGGAGCGCCGGCCGGGCGGCGGCCAGCCCTTCACGCTTGATTGGCCTGGCCGCAAGCCCCGTCAGACGCGGCAAGCCATCTCACGACAGCTCGCCCACGCGGGCTGAATCCGTGGGCTGCGAACTAGACGAGGCACGCGCTCACGTCCTGCTGGAACGGGCGTGCGGCATCGCTGGGCTCAACGCGGATGATGCGCGCGTCATGCGCATTGGCTCTAATGCCGTTTATCACCTGACCGCGCCAGTAGTAGTGCGGATCTCGCGCGATACAGCCGGCCTTGGCCAGGCACGCCGGACGGTCGCCGTTGCAAGATGGCTGGAGAGTGTCAGTTATCCGGCTGTCCGCGCCCTGGATGTTGGCCAGCCGGTCGAAATCGATGGGCACGCAGCTACCTTCTGGCGGTCAGTGTCAGAGGATGGGCAGCAATACGCGAATATCGGTGAGGTCGCGGAAGTGCTGGCTGAGCTGCACAGGCTCGATGCACCCAGGGAATTGCATCTTCCCGAACTTGCGCCCTTTGAAAACGCGGAGAGGCGGATAGCGGCTAACAACTGGTTAAGCCCTGGTGATCGCGTCTTTCTTACCGGGCAGCTCGCCGCGATGCAGGAGAGGTACGCGGATCTTAAGTTCGCATTGCGGCATGGAGTAATTCATGGTGATGCGAACGTCGGAAATGTTCTGCATGACAGTAACGGCAATCCAGTTGTCATAGACCTTGACGGGTTCGCGGTCGGCCCCAGAGAATGGGACCTTGCCCTGACGGCTATCTACTATGACAGCTTCGGCTGGCACACGCGCGATGAGTATGAGACCTTCGTGCGCGTGTATGGTTTCGATATCATGCAATGGCCTGGCTATCCGGCAATGCGCGCTGTCCGCGAGTTCCTGATGATCACCTGGGTAATCCAGGGAGCCGGGGAGAGCCAGCGCGTCGCGGCCGAGGCCAGCAAGCGAATTGCGGCGTTCCGCACAGGGGCGAGCCGTAAGGACTGGCAGCCTTACTAGGAAGCGCCACTGTTGGATTGCGAAGCGATACGCCACAAGCGCGAGCTAGCGGCCCGCTCACGGAACTCGGCCGCTGAGCGGTTGTTGCCAGCGGTAGCAAGCCGCTGGCGGAACTCACGAAGATAATTGACACAGCGGGCCGACCTTATCTGCTTGCCCGCCGTGAGTGCCGTCAGTGCCACGCTGCACGCCTGTTCAAGTTCGCCGGCGTCCAGATGTGCGTCAGCCAGTACCATCGTGACGAAGAAGTCACTGCGCAGGAACGTTGTTTCGTCGACGGCCACCAGGCTGCGGCTTGCGTACTGAGCGGCATCAGCAGGCCGCCCGAGATCGCGCAGGCAGTGGCCGAACTCCGCGGACAATTCGGATTCGTCAAAATACCGGATCCAGTTAGGATCGTCCTCTGGCTTGCGCCGGTCAAATTCCCGCACGGCTTCAGCAAGTGCGCGGTCACACCCCTTTGCATCGCCCAGACGGGCGAGAGCGCGTGCCTCCATCGCGTGAAAATGTGACGCCAGAGTGGCAGTGGCTATTCCGCTCGTGCCTGCCGCTGCGGCGCGGGCGAGGTTGGCCGCCTCACCGAAGCGGCCCGTGTACGTGGCCTGGTGGCTCATTGCGTCAAGCACGCTCGCACCGAGAAGCCGGTCGTTGCCAGCCTGCGCCAAGGCGAGGGCCTGAATGAAATACCGCTGAGCAAGCGCGCTGCCGGGCATGCTGTCGTAGCTCATCCACGCCGCGAGGAGCGTAGCCTCGGCGGTTGCCGAGAACAGTTCCCGGCCGACAGTGTCCGTGTACCGGCCATGCAGCAGGCGCTCAGCGTCGGCGCTGAGATACTGAATGAGAGCGGTGCGCGCGTGCCCGCCGCCGAACCGGTCATCAAGCTGCGTGAACATTTCGACTGTCGAGCGGAACCTGTCAATGTCCGCCATGCCGATGCGGACCCCACTGGCCATCTCGGTAACCTGCTGACGGCCCGGACTGACTAACCAGCGCAGCGAGGCATCGTTCCATGCACCTGGATCAATCTGGGCCCGCACCGCGGTCACGTCGCGGAGATCGGATCGCCACAGCAGCGTGAGGTTCCCGGCGGCCTCTGCTGGCGTCTCCGGGTAGGCCAAGCCAACGTCATGGGTCGGCGTGTCCGGCAGTTGCCCGCCCATGCTTGCGGCGGGCGACCGGTCGGGAGCCAGGCCGAGTGCCTCACGGGCGGCCGACGGCATGCCCACGCCATCAGCGAACGACTGGAAGCTAGACGAGGCCCTCGGCGTGACGCTGCCTGTCTTGTACTGGCTCAGCCGGCCTTGAGAGATGCCGGTAAGGGTGGCGAGCTGCCCTTGCGTCACGCCGTGCGCACCGAGAACCTCGATTACGGTTCCCAGGTCACGGTGACGGCAGGCATCGAGCACATCGTTACGCGCGCAGACTCGCCTGACGATTTCGCGTACGTCAGAAGGAACGCCTAAAGCCATGGCGCGCTTCCCGTTCCCTTGGTTGCTCGCCGTCAGTCAGTCAGGTTTGTGTCCCGGTAATTCAATCACACGACGTGATTAACGGTCACACTCGCATAAACCGATCATGCACCCCACGGTCGACCTGCCCGGCTAGGTCACTGGGGGAAGGTCGCGCGAGACGAACGAGCCCCAACCGCGAACTACCGTGATCCAACCTTGCTCGCGCAGGAAAGCCAGGACCTTCCCCGCAGTCGTCCGCGCTATCCCGAACTCCTGCATCATCCTGGCCACGGACGGCACGGCGTCACCAGGCTGCAACTCTCCCGACTGAATGCGGGCAACGATGATGGCCGCCACTTGCTGGTACGGCGGAATGTCAGCCTGGTAGTCCACTGTCACACATTCGAGCATGGTGATCCCCCCGCAACCACCTGTACCCAACGTGTATCTCCTGCTAGCATGGAAGCCTGTAGTACACCGTGACAGACTGGACGGGCAGCACGGCAGCATGCACGAGTGGCCGAGGTATACGGCTGATCACGGCAGATGCCATGTGACCTGCAAGGACGCAGGCGCGGTAGCAAGCGGCCTGGCTGACTCGAAGGAAGATCTACAGAGGCTCCCCCGGCAGGGCCGGCAGTGTCGTTCAAGGCACTCGTTCCCACGGTCCTGCCGGGGGTTACCAGGGAGGCCTAGTAGCCGACACAGAGGGCAGGCACTGACCCGTCATGGCGAGCGATCGTGACCCCCAGAGCGATCTAGGGGCGTGGCTAGGTGAGGAACTGCGCAACGCGCGGCAGGCCGCCGGCTATACGAGCCAGGACCAGTTCGCACGTGAGCTGGGGTTCGACCGGACGGTGATAGCCAAGGCAGAAAGCGGCTCACGCCCACCATCAGAAGACGTAGCCCCGAAGATCGCGGAGAGGTTCGCTGGCCTGGCTAACGGGCTGTACGTGCAGCTTGCGGCGATTGCCCGGAAGTCGCACGGGCCGATTCCTGGCTGGTTCGCGGACTGGCTCGCACGCGAACGTGAGGCTACATCGATCCGCATCTGGCAGCCGATCATCGTTCCTGGCCTGCTCCAGACGGCCGGTTACGCCCGCGCGCTGTACGTAGGCGGACGCGCGAGCATGAGCGATGATGCGCTCGACGAACTGGTAAGCGAGAGACTCGCACGGCAGGCAATCTTCGGCAAGCCCGAGCCACCGCACCTGTGGGTGGTGCTTGACGAGTCAGTCCTCTGCCGGCTCATCGGAGCACCTGAATGCATGTACGATCAACTCGTTCACCTGGCGGACATGTCCGAACGATCGCACATTTCGATCCAGGTCGTGCCGGCCAGTGTCGGCGCGCATGCTGGGCTGGCGTCCGCGTTCATGATCGGCAGTCTGGATGATGAACCGGACTTGCTGCTGATCGAGGCAGTCGAAGATCAGACAATCAGGGAGCCGGACGTGATCCGGAAGGCAGCGGTAGCTTTCGATCTCATACGGGGCGACGCGCTTTCCCGTGGCGCGTCACAAGACCTGATCCTGAACGTGGCAAAGCGGACGGCAGGCGCATAGATGGCCCTTGGCCCTTGACGCTTGCGGCATCCTTAGCTGAATCCTCATCGTGAACGGGACTCACCGAAATGTTTATCCAGCCTGTCCAGCACTTCTTTCAGCTCTGAAGCAGAAATCGTCTCGGTGCCACCGTCGCCGGGGTAGCCCGCTTCCCATCGCCATGTTTCCTCCCGGTACTCGATAGTCACGCCGGGATGCTCACGGAGAAACTCTATCTGGCGAGCTACCTGGTCGTTTGCCTTGCTGTCTGACATGGCTTCTCGTGCTTTCTTGTGTCACGCTGCGGAATATGTTTCAGGTACGGATGACGCTGTGACGGCGGGCTTCGATGTCATTCCTGCGTTGTGGCGATCCGGCCTGCACGGCTGAGGAGCCCGCCTTACCCTCGCGCTGGCTAAGCAGTGCCAGTGCGGCGGCCACGCTCGCCACGTCGACCTGCTTGCCGTCGTTGACGGCGTGCCAGTTGGCTAGGTCCCAGCCACGAGAACGCCGGGCGAAGGTCAAAGTTAGTTCGTGGCACTCGCGGCGAACCGTAACCACATACTTTCGCGGCCCTTCGGGACTCACGGTCACGTCTATGCCCTGATGTTGCCGGGCCTTGCAGAACGCGACAACATGGCGGATTGCAGCCGGAAGCTCAGAGTGGTGACCATTGCCCTTGCTTGTCATTGGCGCGGCTGCTTTCGCCTGTCAGGCTGCCGGGGAGGTGCCGGATGTCGTCCGCTAGCGGCCAGTTCGGCTTGCCGCATGCGGGTAGTGAGTTCGGCGGCGTCCGGCGTGGCGAGGATGCTTCCCGCTGGTGCGTTGAAGCGCGGGAAAGCCCAGTAGACGCGGGTGTAAGTGCCCCACATGACCAGCCAGCCGGGATGGCGGCTCTCCAACTGGACGGCTGCACGGCGTTCAAGCTCATCGAATGGGAAGGTCATGGGCATGCGATCTCGGCCCACACAACCCAGCCTGTGGTACTGTCCCCCGCGATTCCCCAGGTCTGCGCAAGCTGGCTGATGATATGCAGCCCGTGCCCGAGTTCAAAGCCGGCAAGGGGCCGGTTCCACTGGCCACCCTGGTCCTGAACCTCAACCCGTATGCGGCTGTCGCTGAGCTGAGCCCGGACCATGAATTGGCCAGCTGGCTCGCGTGACTTGCTATGGATCGTCGCGTTAGCGGCCATCTCCGAAACGCACATAACGGCATCATCGGCGGCCGGATGGTCACCAAGCGCGCTGGACATGAACCGGCGTGCCTCACCGACTTGCGCCGGGACCGCCGGAAAGGCGCGAGACAACGCGGTACCGCTGGTCATCGGGAATCGGCGCTGAGCGGTGTAGTGCTGTCAGGGTCCCAGGGCTCGCCCGTATCGAGCGACACCCAGACGTGGTTCAGGTAGGCGAAGCTGTCGCCGTCCGGGGACTCTAAGAGCGCATCGCGGGAATCGGCAAGGTTCGCGACGATGTAGCTGCTTGCCTCTGCTTTGGTGCCCTCGAAGATGGGGCTGGGTTGCCTTGTCCAGACCTTCCAAGTCATCACCATGGGGAAGTCCATCCCGCTTGCTAGCCTCTTGCTCATCAGCCCGATCGGGCTGGCTGACTTGAAGGATCACGTACCGCGCGGCTAACGGATATCTGGGCATTCGGTCTGTGATCCTCTTGCTCAATCTCACAGGCAGGGAGCATTGCTGGGCTACGTGGCAACTACTCTCGCCACATTCCGGCACATGCCCAGTAGCCAGTGCCACAGAGAGGCACTGACAAAGTCATTACGAACGATCGTCATCCGGAAAGCGGCCCGGTAGCATTCGATCTCATACGGGCGACACGCTGTCGCGCGGTGCGTCCACAAGACTGATTCTGAAGGCGGCAAACCAACAATGGAACACGTGGATGATCTTCGCTGGCGTAAGTCCAGCTTCAGCGCCAACGGTGGCGCTAGCTGTGTCGAAGTGGCCAACCACAACGGCATGATCTTGGTGAGGGACACCAAGGACCACGGTCAAGGTGCGGTCCACCAGTACACCCCCGCAGAGTGGCGTGCGTTCACTGCTGGTGTGCATAACGGCGAGTTCGACCTGGACGAGTCAGGCCGTCTGTCGTAGGTAGCTAGCTAGTCGAAGCAATGGCCGGGCCACGAGAGGCGCTCGCTGCTGATCTCCTGTTCTGCACGTTGACCTCAGCGGGGCGGGGGAGTGGCATGCACGCTGGCCGGAGCCAGGCGGCGGGTGATGCCGGGCGTGTGCTGGCAGCCGGTGGCCTCGTAGGCCATTTGCTCGGCGGCTGCGGGCAGGAGGCGGGTCTGCCATTCGCCCTGGGACGCCAGGATGGCACCGGTGCGCTCGGGGCGGAGGTACAGGACGGACCATAGCTCGCTGAGCCAGTCGAGCATGTACAGGCATAGCGGGTGGTGCTCCCAGCATGGCGGGAGGGTGACGGCGATCTTCCCGTAGCCGGGCCGGTAGACCTGTTCGACCCAGGCGCGGAGGCGGTCCAGGGCTGCGTCGTGGTCGCGGCCGGTGAGTTTCCACCATCGTGGCTGCGGGACCGGCCGGTAGAACCTCGGGTCCTCCGGGTCGTCGCCTGTGGTGCCGGTGAGTTCGGCGAGGCGGCGGGCGAGGCTGGCGACTTCGCTGTCGAGGCCATCCAGTGCGTCGACGATCGCGGCGTGGCGGGTGAGGGTGGCGCCGATGGCGTCGATGCGGGTACGGGCGGAGGCCGCGTCGGCGGCGGCTTCGCGCAGCCGGGTCGTGGTTTCCTGGTGGTGGGCGGTTTCCCGCGCATCCAGGCCTCCGATCCGCTCGGCGTGGCCGGAGAGCTGGATGAGGGCAGCCGCGAGGGCTTCGCCGCCGGTGTCCGTGGTCATCCTGGTTCCACGTCGTCGTCCCACGGGTAACGCACATCGCGGTTCGCGCCGTTGCTGAAGCCTGGCGCGCCGGCGGGTTCCAGGTCATCGGGCCAGGTGACCTCGGGCGGCAGCGGCGCGAGGGGTGTCGTTGCGTATTCGGGGGCTGGGGTGATGGGGGCGGTGGCCTGGCGGGCGCGGCGGGCGTGGCGGTAGAGGGGGTCTTTCCAGGCCATGGGCAGGCGGGCGATGACGGGGGCGTATCCGCCGCGGATGACTAAGGCCCGCCCGGCGGGGAGCTGGCGGATCATCTCAGGGGTCATGACGGGGTGGCGGGAGTGGCGGTCTTCGCCGTGCTCGCGCATGGCCGCGGTGCCGCACAGCGTGGACGCCGATTGCAGGGTGTCGGGGTCGCTGATGCCCGGGAGCCAGATTTTGGCGCCGGAGGTGTCCATGATGACGCGGGCGCCGTCGCGGCCCCACCGGGTGCGCAATTGTGCTTCGCCGTGGGCGACGGTGATGATCTGGATGCCCTTGCCGCCGGAGTCGGCCAGCCAGGAGGGGACGGGGACGGGGCAGATCTGGGTGACCTCGTCCAGGGCCATGAGGGACGGCGGGTCGAGCCGCCCGCCGGGCATCCGGCTGCCCGCCAGCGCCGCGGTGTAATGCAGTTCGCTGGCCAGGCACGCGAACAGGGGGGCAACGGGGGAGTCCTCGCCCCGTGTCTCGGCGATCAGGTACAAGGTCCCTGCCTCGTGCAGGAATCCTTCGAGGTCGAGGGACTGGCCGGGGGCGGGCAGGACGGAGGCGGCGAGGGCGGGGTCGGCGAGGAACGCCAGCGCGCGGCTCATCGTCATCCGGATGGTCTGCGCCGTCTTGTTCGCCTCACCCCGCAACTCGGCCAGCTGCGCCGCCCATTGCCGGCCGGGCCCGGGAATCCCGCCGAGGATCTCCTCGGCCTCGGTGCTGCGGGTGCCGGTCACCCACCGGGCGACCTGGGTGAAGTCCAGGCCTTCGATGGCGGCGGCGAAGAAGTAGGCGCGCAGGTAGTCACTCGCCTTGCTGGCCCAGAACGTGGCGTCTTCCACGCCTTTCTGGCTGACCGACTGCGCGAACGCGTCGGCGCGGCGGATCGCGGTCGCGGGGTCCTCGCAGCCTTCCAGCGGGTTCCACCGGAACGTGGACGGCACGCCGCCGACGCCCTGGGGGTTGAAGACGTGGACGGGGCCGCGGCGGGCACGGATACCGCTGGTGAGCTCGAACACGTCGTGCTTAGTCGTCGTCGACAGCACCGGCCCCGGGTAACGCAGGATCACCGAGGCGAGCCACCCGGTCTTGCCGCCCCGCGGCGGGCTCTGCACGACCACGTGCTCTTCCAGCGGCAGGCGCAGGCCGTGCCGGTAGTGGGCGCGGCCGATCAGGATCGAGTACGCGCTGACCGGGGCGAGGACGCGCTGCCAGAGCTTCAGGGAGCGGCGCGCGCGGCCGCTGCGGCGGAACGCGGCGAGCCGGCCCCACCGCAGCCACAACTCCAGCACGGTTGCCTGCCCGGCCCCGGGGTGCAGCCGCAGGCGGAGGCGGATGCGCAGGTGGCGGACCCGGTTGCGGGGCAGCCGCCGCCACGGCAGGAACGGCAGGAACGCCCACTTGACCGCGGTCAGCACGGTGCCGGTCACGGCCATGATGACAATGATCCTGATCGCGTCTGCTTGCACGTGCCTCATGACGTGTGCTCCCCGTTGGTGCCGTTCTGGAGGGCCCGGACGTGTGCGAGGAGCACGCGGCGGGCGGTGCCGGGGGACAGGTCCACCTCGGCGCTGATCGTGTTTGCAATGCCGGACACCCGTTTCAGCGGCACCCTGGCCAGGTCGTGCCGCTGGCCGGCCAGGGACAGCAGCCGATCCTGCTTGCCCGGCCTCCCGTTACGCCGCCCGCCCGAGCGGCGCCGGCGCTGCCGTCCGGACGGTGTGTTGTTCTCCGGTCGCGGCGGGGCTGCGCGCGCTGCCTTGCGGCCGGGAGCGATCGGGCATTCTTCAACGGCCCACCGGCGGAACCCGGAGATGGTCGACGGCGGGGCGAGGGCCAGCCGCAGGAGCCACAGGAACAGGCCGCCGATGATCGCCATCGGGGTCGCCTCGTCATCAGCAAGAACCTCGCCGGTCTGCCGGGTGCGGGCGATCGCCCAGGCCCGGACAACACCGATCAAGGTGTCGGACGCCAGGGCGTACACGGCCGACGGCATCACCCAGATAGCAAGGTCACGCCAGCCGGGCGCCGACGCGAGCGCGTTCATGCCCAGACTGATCCCAACACAGGCGACGTTGAGGGTCCTGGGCCGGATCGCGCGCTTGCCGTGCAGCGCCAGCGCGATGCCGAGCGCCGCGAAGATCAGCGCCCCGACGTCGGGGATGCCTGCTTCCAGCGCGGCGATGACCTTGGCATGCTTGACCGCCTGGACCAGGACGTACTGGGCGTCCCAGCTCACCGCCGCAGCCGCCACGGCGAGGACGGCCAGGGCCGTCATCGCGCCGCGCAGCCACCCGTGGGCGCGGTCACTGTTCCGCCGGCTGGCAGCTTTAAGGGTGATCACTTTCACTGCGCCGTGGCCAGCGTGCCGGGGCCGGTGTCCCCGGGCGCCGGGTGGCCGCCAGCCGCCCGGGTTGCCAGTGTCACGGTGGTCAGCGGCGGCCATGACGGGCCTCCTGCTCGTCGCTGCCGAGGCTGGCCATCTCGGTGAGTAGGTCGGCGGTCGTGGGCAAGGCGGCGTTGAGGACCTCGTCCAGGACGTGGCTGATGCGGCGGTGCCGCGCTAACGCGAGCTGCCGCAGGCGGGCGTCCACGCCCGGGGTGATCCGGGTGGCCAGCCGCGTGCTGTAGTTCTTCGCCACCTGCTGCCGCCCCGGCAGGGCGTGGGCCACGTCGCGGCCCTGGCGCTCGCGGGACTGAGCTTCACCGTCGATTGTGATGATCTGGATGCCCGTGCTGCCGGAGCCGTCCAGCCAGGACGAGACCGGGAGGGGGCAGATCTGGGTGGCCTCGCCGAGGGCCATGAGGAATGGCGGGTCGAGCCGCCCGCCGGGCATCCGGCTGCCGGCCAGCGCTGCGGTGTGGTGCAGTTCGCCAGCCAGGCAGGCAAACAGTGGTGCGACGGGGGAGTCCTCGCCGCGTGTTCCGCCGATCAGGTACAAGGTCCCGGCCTCGCGCAGGAACGCTTCCAGGTCCAGTGACTGGCCCGGAGCCGGGAGCGCCGGGGCGGGATTGGCGAGGAACGCGAGCGCGCGGCTCATCGTCATCCGGATGCTCCGTGTGGCCATGTTCGCTTCGTCACGCAGTTCGGTGAGCTGCGCGGCCCATTGCGGGCCGGGGGCGCCGGTTGCGTTAAGGATCTGCTCGGCCTCGGTGCTGCCGTCGCCGGTAACCCACCGGGCGACGTGCGTAAGGTCGAGGCCCTCGGTTGCGGCGGCGTAGAAGCAGGCGCGCAGGTAGTCGCTGGCCTTGGCAGCCCAGAAGCTCGTGCCGTCTGCCCGCCGCCGGCCGACGGACTCGGTGAACGCGGTGGCGCGGCGGATGGCGGTGGCTGGGTCCTGGCAGCCGTCGAGCGGGTTCCACCGGACCGTGGACGCCACGCCGCCGGTGCCGTCAGGGTTGAAGACGTGCACCGGCCCGCGGCGGGCGCGGACTCCGGACGTCAGCTCGAACACGTCGCGCGTGGTGGCGATGCAGAGCACCGGCCCGGTGTGACGGCCGATGGCGGAGGCGAGCCGGCTGGCCGTGCCATCCTTCGGGGTGATCCGCGTGCCCTGCTGTTCGTTGTGGTTGCCTGTCACCTGGTGCCTCCTTCGGCAGAAACCCGCCGTGCTGCCACGAGCAGCAAGCTACTAGGTTACTGTGACAGATGTCCAGCGTCATTTCCTGGCGGGCTGGCTGAGCAGCTAATACGCTGTGACGGCAAGGAAAGGAGGCCGTGATGCTGGAGCGCGACGCCCCGTACGTGCAGATCATCGAGCACTACCGGCAGGAGATCCGGGAAGGCCGGCTCACCGACGGCGACATGCTGCCCTCCGGCCGGGAAATCGCGAAACAGTTCGGCGTGTCCCTGGCCACCGCCGCGAAAGTCGCCGGTGGCCTGCAATCCATCGGCCTGGTCACCCCCCGGCCCGGCGCCGGGACCATGGTGACCGCGTCCCGGCCGCCCGCTGACCGGGCACGCGGCGGCCCGCTGCTGATCACCCTGGCCTCCCGCAGCCCCGCCCGGCCCGGCGACCACGCCCGCGTCCTGGAGGCCGCCATCGTGCAGGCGCCGCAGAACGTCGCCGTGCAGCTCGGCGCCGATCCGCTGGCCGAGGTCATCCGCCGCCGCCAGGCCACCACCCGGGACGGCGCCACCGTCGCCTTGCTCACCTCCTGGTTCCCCGCATCCCTCGCGGAGACCGTCCCGGATCTGCTCAGGAAAGTGCGGCTGACTGACCAGATCGCCGGCTTCGACCCAGCGTGGGGGGAGGACTGGGTATCGGCCCGGCCGCCGACCTCTGCTGAGGCCCGCGAGTTCGCCATCAAGCGGGGCTCACCGGTCGTGGTGGTGCACAGCCGCCGGTTCGCCGCCGGCGACAGTGTCATCGAGTACGCCGAGCTGATCGCCCGCGCGGATACCAGGGTCACCTACCGGTACGAATACCGCCCGCCTGGCGCCGGGTAGTTCGCAGCCCGGTCCGGCTCGTGTCCCCGCGGCATCAGCAGCACGAGCATTGCCGGTGTGCGGCCCGGCTTGCGGTGCCCGGCCGGAGCACATGCGCCGGCGCGCCGCCGTGCGCCCTGTTCACTGCGGCTGCCGTTTCGGGCCCGGCTGCCAGTCAGGCCCGGGGGTGGCCTGACACCTCCCTTGTCAATGTCACATCGACCAAGTAGCTTTTGTGATGTGACAAACCTGATGCTGGGCGGGTAGCGCCGTGAAGCCGGTGCCCCCGCGATCCGCGTGGCCGAGGCGCAGCCAGTGACCGCGGCGCGTACGGGATCGCGCCCGGGCTGCGCACGGGCAGGGCCGCGCCGGGCAGCGCCGGTTCACGGAGTTCATGAGGACGCGGAGAAGGAGGCCGGCTGATATGCCGTGGTGGCGGAGATCCCCTGATGAAAAGCAGATCCGGGAGCGGTCGCGGGAAGCGCGGAGGGGCGCCGGCGCTGCGCCCGCCTCGGCGGAGTCCCACGGTGCCAGCGCACGCTGGCACCGCTTACCCGGTCAGTCGACGGCGGCACAGGGCGTCGCCTCGCCGGCGGGCCGCGACCTGGCGGGCGGCGGCGCGCAGGACCTGGCTGGCAGGGACCGCCAGCCTGAAGAGGACGAGCAGGAGCGGCGCGGCGGCGCGGGCCGGGCGGCCTTGGGCAGCCGTGACGCGGAGAACGCCCTTCCGGCCGTCCCGGCCGGGCCCCCTGCGGAGCCGGGAACCGAAGAGTGCCGGGCATGGCAGCGGTACATGCGCGGCGAGGCACCGCACGGCCAGGCCGAGCATCTGTGGTTCACGAGATTCGATCAGGACTCAGAGCGGCGCCAGGCATGGCTGCGGTACACGCGCGGCGAGGATGCCAGGGATGACGCTGAGGCCGGATGGTTCGCGGGGTTCCGCGAAAGCGACCGCCGGGCGTGGGACCGGTACGCGGGGGAGCGCGAGGCGTTACGCCAGTACCTGCAAGGTGGCGCGCCGAGGGATGACACCGAGGTCCGGTGGTTTCAGACATTCCGCCAGGGCCAGCGCCAGGTACCGGCAGGGTACCGGGATGAACGCGAGGCGTTTCTCCGGTACGCGCGGGGTGAGGCACCCAGAGATGACATCGACCGCCAGCGGTTCGCCAGATTCGAGCAGGAACTGGCAGAACAGCACGAAGCCAGGCGCACGCACGCGGAAACCCTGGACCCGGCCCGCGCCGGGCGCGGTGGCGTCCGGCAGGCTAGTGAACCCGCGAGCACCCATCCGGACGACGCCACGTCCGGGCGTGACCATCAGAGCGCCGAGCCTGCCGGGCCGGCGCCTGCCGCCAGAACTGAGCAAGCCGGCAGGGAAGACGGAGCCGCAGCCCCGCGCGCCTTCGAGGCGGCAGGACCCCGGCGGGGGGCAGAAGGCAGGCCCGGCGGCGAGCAGGAAGCGCGGCAGCAGTGGCTGAGCGGCGGCGCGGCACGCGGCGAGGACGAGGAGCTCTGGTTCGAGCAGTTCGGCGACGAAGACGGTTCTGACCAGTCAGCGGCCGAGCTCGACTTCATCGCAGACCAATACAGGGCCGAACGCGAGAAGCGCGCGGCACCAGGGCGGAAGGCCCTGCAGGCAGCCTCGGCCCGGCTGGGGGAAGCAGTGGCGCACGCCGAGCGGGCGCAGGCGGCGTACGCGGCCGCGCAGGATCGCGAACGTGCGGCAGATGACGGGCCGGCCGGGCAGGCTGATGCCCGGGCAGCCCGCCTGGCGGCTGAGGAAGCACAGTTCTACGCGGATCTTGAGGTGTCGGATGCACGGGCGAAATTGCTGTGGCTGCGGCAGGCCTATACGGCCCCGCCCACCTGGCTTGCCGAGCCATCGCCAGCCGGCGCGACGCGCAGGATGCTGAGTCGGCACGCACGGCAGACGCGCACCCAGCACCAGGACAGCGGGTCGGCGTCACGCTCCACAGCCCCAGGGCTGCAGCCACCGGCGAGCATGCCAGCCGCGCGGCGGGCTCCCCGTCGGCCGGGGCTGGTCCCGCCAAGCCGGAACAAACCGGAATCGCTCCGGCAGCGCAACGCCACGCTCAGGGATTCCCCTCCCGCGAGCGCCCAGGCGCATCACTACCCGGGCGGTTCGCGGCCAGTGGCCGGGAGTCGCCGGCGCCGTCATGGCCGGGGCGCCACAGCGGATATGCGGCGGAGGATCCTCACCGCCAAGGCGAGGCCGACCTGGAGGCAGGGTCATAACGCGCCCAGGCGGCCGGGTCTCCCGCGGGATTGTCACCGGCGGGGGAGTGGTGCCACGGCCATGACGCCATCCCGGCAGTGTTTCCGGCCTGAAGATCCTGCCTGGAGGCAGATGACCGTGGTGGCCACCTTGTTCCTGACCTGCGGCCTGCAGGGCTCTAGCAAAACGACACTGGCCAGGCGCCTGGAGGCGGAGCGGCCGGCGCTGCGGGACAGAGATTCTGAGTGTCTGCGGGTCGGATGTCCACCGCCGCGTGGTCAGCGATCCATACTGTCAATGAATCCCTGCATCGTCGGCCCCATGCGGTGAAGCATGTCGGCAGCAGTGCTGAACTCATCTACTAGTACTCCAGCGGTAGATCGTTATGTTCATGGTTCGCCGGTTTGCCGCTGGTAGTGGCCGGTTTGGCGTGGTGCTGGTGACGGTGTCTCCAGTCAGACCAGTGCAGCAGGTGACCGCGGTCACGGGCTGGCTGGATGATCATCGTGGTAAACAGGTGGGCGACCTCGTTGCGGGTGAGCGGATTTGCCCCATGGGCTGGGGCTGGCGGGTGTGTTCGGCGGCGGCGATGGTCAGGAAGGCGCAGCCGAGCATGGCCGGGGCGACCCACGGGTGCCAGGAGGTCCAGGTGCAGACCTAGCGGTAGTTTGTTGACTTCGGGCCTGGTCTGCGGTATGCCCAGGAGTGGTGGTGCGAGACGCCCTGGGGTGTGTGATGACGAGACGTGTGCCGTGTCCTGCGGCGCCGGGCCCGCTGGAAGGGTATGCGGCCCGGTTTGATGACCTGTTCGGCTCGCTCGCGCAGCGGCGGGGGTTCCGGGAGTACCTGGCCGGGTTGCTGGCGCCGCGGGACCGGAACAAGACGCTGACGGCGCTGGCCGGGGCGGAGCCGATCGCAGGGGCGCAGCATCGGTCGGTGCAGCGGCTGCAGTTCTTCCTCTCCGAATCCCGGTGGGATCCTGAGCAGGTCAACGCCCGCCGGCTGGAGTTGCTGCTGGCGGACCCGGCGACCGCCCCGCACGCCGGCGGGGTCCTGGTGCTCGATGATTCAGGCGACCGCAAGGACGGCACGAAGACCGCGCATGTGGGTCATCAGTGGCTGGGCCGGTATGGCAAGACCGATAACGGCGTGGTCACCGTCACCACGCTGTGGGCTGACGAACGGCTCTATTACCCCGTGCATGCGGTGCCCTACACCCCGGCCAGGCACTTCGCGAAAGGGAAGAGCGATCCGGCGTTCCGCACCAAGCTGGCGATCGGCGCGGATCTCGCGATCAAGGCCAGGGCTGCAGGGTTTGTGTTCCGGGCGGTGGCCGCCGACAGCGCCTACGGAGACCAGGACGGGTTCCGCGGCGAGCTCGCCGAGGCCGGCCTGCCGTTCGTGATGGCCCTCAAACCCCGCCACGGGACCTGGGCTTACGGCGCAGATGCCTACACTCCCGCGGACGCCGCCCGCGCCCTGGCCTGGAACGGGGCCGCCGATCCCGGCGACTGGCAGGCGGTGACCCGGACCTTCCGCGACGGGCGCACCGAGACCTGGTACGCCGCCGACGCGACACTGGGCTGGTGGGGACCCGACGGGTTCACCCGCCTGGTGGTAGCTACCGCAGACCCGGGCACCCTGCCGGACAAGGCCACCTGGTACCTGGCCACCAACCTGCCCCGGCCAGGCAGCCCGCGCGAGGCCGCCAGCATTCACCCGCCGGCGGACCTGGCCGAGGTCACCCGGATCTACGGCATCCGGCACTGGATCGAGCAAAGCTACAAACAGGTCAAGGACGAGCTGGGCTGGGCCGACTTCCAGGTCCGCTCCGACACCGCCATCCGCCGCCACCAGGCCCTGGTCAACTGCGCCTTCAGCTTCTGCTGGGCCACCTGGTTCGCTGATAACCCGCAGCAGCACGTTGCGGCTCCGCGGCCAGAACCCGGCCGCGGAGAGAGGGGGCCCGCACACCAGCCAGCCGCCACCGCCGTCCTGGCCCCGGGCGCTTCGCGCGATACGCGCCTGGCTTTCCCCCTCGATCGCGCTGCAACGCTACTGGAACGCCTGGTCGAACGCGCCCCCGCCGCTGCAGTTACAAGCCCTGATGAACTCGGTCGCCACAGGCCACGGCCTGCACCTCTACCTCCCGAATTAACAAACTACCGCTAGTGTCCTGAGGCGTTAATCCGCCTGTAGTTGATATTGTGGGCGGATGCCGAGCCCGAAAGCTGCCCCTGTCGAGTTGTCCGCGGAAGAGCGTGAGGTGCTTCAGGGCTGGTTAAGGCGGCAGAAGACCTCTCAGGCTCTGGCGGTGCGCTCCCAGATCGTGCTGCGGTGCGCAGAGGGCGGGACGATCGGGGAGGTCGCGGCGGCTCTGGGCGTCTCGCGGGACATGGTGTCGAAGTGGCGGGGCCGGTTTGTGCGGGACCGGCTGGAAGGCCTCAGTGACGAGCCCCGCCCGGGACGCCCGCGCCTGATCAGCGATGAGCAGGTGGAACTGGTGATCACGAAGACCCTGGAAGAGGCGCCGCCGAAGGGGGATACGCACTGGTCGACGCGGTCCATGGCCACGGCGGCGGGGCTGAACCAGACCGCGGTGTCGCGGATCTGGCGGGCGTTCGGGCTCAAGCCGCACCTGAGCGAGACGTGGAAATTATCCACCGACCCGCAGTTCATCGAGAAGGTCCGTGACGTCGTCGGCCTGTATCTCGACCCGCCGCACAACGCGCTCGTCCTCGCGGTTGATGAGAAAAGCCAGATTCAGGCCCTGGACCGGACGGCTCCGTGCCTGCCGATGCTGCCCACCACCCCGGCGCGGATGACGCACGACTATGTGCGGCACGGCACCACCAGCTTGTTCGCCGCCCTGGACATCGCCAGCGGCTCAGTGATCGCCCAGCATTACCGGCGCCACCGCCACCAGGAGTTCCTGCGCTTCCTCAAGCTCATCGACGGCGCTGTCCCAGACGGCCTGGACCTGCACCTGATCTGCGACAACTACGCCACGCACAAGACCCCGGAAGTGAAGAAGCGGCTGCTGCGCCACCCGCGGTTCGAGCTGCACTTCACGCCGACGAACTCGTCATGGATCAACCTCGTGGAGCGCTGGTTCGCCGAGCTGCCCAACCGCAAGCTGCGCCGCTCCGCACACCGCAGCGTCACCGAACTCGAAGCCACATCCGCCAGTGGATCAGCGAATGGAACAAAAACCCGAAACCGTTCGTGTGGACCAAGACCGCCGACGAGATCCTTGAGAGCCTCGCCGCCTACTGCCGCCGAATTAACGCCTCAGGACACTAGTGCTCGTCCACCCCAGTGAGGCCCTCGCGGGCTTGGAAGCTTTCCTCGAGGACCTCCCAGCATCCGGCGACCTTGACCAGGGCGGCCCGCGAGACGTGGCGGGATGCGTGGCGGCACCGGTTGAGCGACTGCGGCCGATCAGTAGCTAGTGGTGGCCGGGGGTGGCCTCATCTTCCCCGGAGTGATTGATGCCAACCATGTGATGAGGACGCCGGCAAGACCTGACTTCACACCCCTTCACAGGTGGTCATACGAGCGTAGCTCTCGAGTGCCTCGCGCGTCGGCTGTGTGACTGCTGGCGGCAAAGCATTCAGCGGGAACCACCTAATGTCAGCATTCTCATAACGCGCATAATTTCCGACCTCACCGCCCACTATTTTCACGAGATACTCGATCGAAACCCAGTGGAAACCCTCTTCGGGTACAATGTGATCGACAACCGTCAAGAGCCGGACAATCTCTACGGTAAGTCCGACTTCCTCTCGACACTCCCGCTTGATGGCGTCAGAGCATCTCTCGAACCACTCGACCGCACCACCAGGGATAGACCACCGTCCCGCTTCCGGTTCCTTCCTGCGCAGCGTAAGAAGTACCTCACCCGACTCGTTCAAGACTACTGCACCCACGCCGACGCCGATGTAATCCTTCCCTTGCGGCGACTTTCTGACCGTATCCATAGATTCCTCATTCACCAAGGGTGGACAGCATAGTTTTTCAGAAAAACGCCGGATAGGCGTTCTCCGTTACTCACGGCGCGGAAGATTGGGTCACAGATCCGTGCAGCGCCATCAGCAGCATCGATCGCCAGCCTACCTCTTCGATCCTGCCGGATCTCATGCAGTGGGAACGGCCGTTCATTTGTGATCCATCCGGGATCGACCGCCGTCATCAGTATTCCTGCTTCCGCAAACTCAAGAGAAGCGGTGCGCGTCAGCATATTGAGCGCGGCCTTCGCCATGTTAGTGTGCGGATGGCGCGCGTTCTTCTCGGGGTCGTAGAAATTACCCTCCATTGCAGACACATTCACCACAAATGAGGGACGCTCATCTGCGCCTCTCGACATCATTCCCTTCAGCCGAGCGCAGAGAATGAACGGGGCAACAGCGTTTACATGTAGGACTTCAATGAGCTCTATCACCGGAACATCCTCGAGCTTCATCATCCAGCTATTGAAGTCCCGTCGGTCCTCCTGTTGACCGTCATGGTCGAATGTCCCCTTCGGGAACGCATTCGGGTCCGACAACTCGTCACCCGGTAGAAGCGGAACTTGGGACAGTTGTGCTATAGCATTGGCGTCCCACTCAGGCAGCGCATGCACTTCCACTTCATTACTGTGGGACCCACCTCGACTCACTGCCTTCGCGTCGGTCAACAAAGCTCCGCCGAGTTGGCGACTGCTCAATGGATGTCTGCGTCGAGCAGGCAGGAGATGTTTATAAAACTGAGGAGGACGCCTCAGGGTCTGTGCGGCGTTATTAATTAGAATATCCAGTGAGTCGAACGAGTCCTTCACCGACTCAACGACGTCTTGAATTAGCCCCACGGATCGAAAATCCGCTGGGATCAAGTGCAATCGATTCTCCCACTCCCCGAAATCCGATTCCGCCCGGAACCGTTCAAGTGCGTTCTCGACAAACCGAGTAGTAACTGCGACACTTGCTCCACATCCCAACAGCTTAATGACACACTGAAAGCCAATATTCACGCGTCCGCCTGTCACCAGGGCGCGATATCCTGAAAGGTCGGCGATCTGATTTCGCTTCAGATAATTAAAGTCACCGCATGGTTCACATAGGCCCGGGTAAAAGTTATGGGGGACTGTTATGTTTGCGGAGCAAACATAACAACGCACTACGCCTCCCTTGAGCCCGCTAGCCAAGTCGCTCACCGAATAATCTCCTCTTGAACGACATCACGCGCCACATAATCAAGATCATCGAAGAGCCTGCCTCCAGTCAATCCCATTAGTTGCAGGTCACGCACTATTTCTTTCCTTGAGCCGTCCACCTCATATTCGTACACGTTGAGCTCGAAGTTGGACGACTGAGCGTCTCCCGACCAGTCCGTGAGACTGCCGAGGAAATTCTGATAGGTGAAGCATCCCAGTTGGCGACTGAGCCGTCGAGAGAAGAATCTGTCTCCATCGATAAACAACAGGAATTCGTCGTTCGTCAACATGCTATCGCGGATATCTCCTTTGTCTGACTCAACCGCATGTGTTATTTCGAAAGCGTAGATTGAAATCTGGATGTTGGGCAGAGTCGTCAGGGAGGTATCAGTCGCTGCGAAGTATGCGGCAACATATGGCGAGTGCGACCAATCCAGCAACGGTGTTGGCACACCGTGGTGTTGCGCAAGCGCCATTCTTTCAAGGAGGGGGCGTTGATTAAGGTCATCCCCCAAGATCTCGGACGCGAGAAATGTGAACCGAGCCAACATGCGCTGGAATGGCACAATATCATATGCAGTGACCGAGCTGTTGACTCCCTTGAGAAACCTGCTATAGCTCGATTCTAGGAGCCAGGCTCTACTTGCATGTCCGCGATAGACCCACCTCTCGCGAGGGCGCCTATCCGCCATTCTATTGATTTCCGTCTGGAAGGTGCGAAAATGCATGATTCTGAATATTCTCCTACCGCTGCATCCGCTCGTATTGTTCTATCTGCTGCAATGCTACCGCGATCGCTTTGTCGCTGGATCCGACATGTAGGTGCGATACCGTTTGCTCAGAGCCGCTGAGTACTAGTCCCCCACTAGTCGCGACAAACTGGCGGCGTTCGCGCCCAGTAACGTAACGGCAGATTAGATACTTGGCACCAAAAAACTTGAGAATTCTGTCACGATCATCGTGGCTAGGGCGCCCGTGACCAGACACTAGGTCGAGGAAGTCAAATGTACCCACCTCGCCAATCACAGTATAGAGCTCGGTTCCACGAAGAGAGTTCCTCAAGTCATCTTCGTTGAAGCTCGTCGCCTCACAGTCCGTTAGCACGTCCGAGGCGAAGGACTTTCGGACAATATCAAGAATGATACGGCATTGAGTTGCGGAAAGGATTGCCAGAACTTTCGCAACTTCGGCGACCTGGAAGAGTTTTTGTACAAATAGATAAGTACTTACATACGCATAGTCATCTGAACCGATTCCAGCCAATTCGATTGCCTGCTCCAGGTTTTGCGCGTCGTAGTCGTTTGCGTTGTTACGCTTCTCCCATTCATATTGGAATTGAGCCCGCGGATCGCTAGTCTCTGTTATGTGTACCGATCCGGTCGCCTTTTCGTTGTGAATACCAATAAGGCTGTATATATTCCGGTCCCTTAGTTCCTTTCTTATTTGATCGCCGTTTGCGTCTCGGCCTATTTTGCCAAAGATAATTGGTGTGAAGTTGGGGGTCTCCTCGAACGCCTCGGCAGCATAGAATCCTGAGCCACCGATTGCAGTACGCCCGTTCGGAAGCGTATCAATATTTAGGTCGCCAAGTACTAGGACTCGCCCGGGTGATGTCTGCCCGATAGGGTGCTGTTTCTCACCTCTTCCTACCTGATCGACCGTTCGTTTCATGCGCTCTCCTAGGAGGATGGTCTGTCCCTCAATCCAGGGATCAACTTCCACTCCGACACCACGGGCCTTCAGGCTCTCAATCTTGTGCTTGTTAATTGAAATGAGCCGAATGGATTTGATTCCCCAGTTGTTCAGGATCTCCGCAGCAATGTCATAGCTGCGCCAGTCGCGGTTGTCACGGGCTAGTTTGCCGGCGAGGCCGAGGCCCATGCCCTCCTGCCGCAGGTAGATCAACAGACCAGTCCCCGCCTCCTGAATTCGCCGAAGCGCGCCTTCAATTTGATCGGCGCAGTCGCACCACAACCCGTCACTGAAAACGTGACTTATGCACTCCGATTGGATTCGGCAGAGGACATTGTGGACCTTACCGGGTATATCCTGGGTACGAAGAACTACTATCTCTGATCCTGAGACGGGAAAGACATCAACAGTGAACACGCCGAATGCTGTGTGTATATTCGATGTTGCTGTGGGGGTTAGCAATACCATGCTAAGATAAGTCCTCCATTCCCTCAACTGAGGAATCCAAAGCGCCAAGTTCTGATAGTGTCCTCACAGCTTTGGCTGTCAGCAAGTCGCCGAATCCGCGCTTTTGCTCGGGGCGGAGTTGGGCGAAGCCGGTATCGTGCTGCGTCGGCATCCTTTCCTGCCTGTGCAGATCTTGACTGAAGAGGATCTCATAACCTATATTTCCTGCTCCATAGCGGCACGAGAAATAGCGTGACCTAAGTGTCTTGGCGATAGTTTTGCACTGTCGTCTCGTTGGCATAGGAGGGGGCGGTTGACTGCTGCCATGAATAAGGTTGAAGAACGTCCTAAACTCTCCAATCATCAGCCAGGTGCTGTCTGGCAATAGGCCGGTAAGTGAGTCCTTGTCGCAGAAGTTATACAACCCGTGAGGAACTAGATCAATAATCAGCCGGCCTTGTGCGCTTGCGAGTTCCTTCAAGAAGGGACGACATGCGGCTATATCTCGGTCCATCTGATCCAGGATATGCAGAGAGGAAAAGAGGTAGTCGCCGGGATCGAGGTCTGCTCGCTCTAGTGCATAATGCAAACTTGTCGAGTCATACGAGTTCGCATTGTTCGCTTCGTAATAAATGGTTCGCAGTTCATCCCGTTCCTGGAAGTAAAGGATGTGGCATTCTGCGGTTGGCCGGTGTTTGTCGCGCGTCACAAGTTGGCCAATGTTGTGGTGCTTAAGTTCATTCAAGATTGATTCGCCTGCTGCATCGTCTCCGACAGCGCCAAAGACTATAGGGGAGAAGCCTTCTTGCTTGAAGGCGAGTGCTGCATTGAAAGCGGAACCGCCAGGCGTCGTCTTTATGCAGTGAACGCGGTTTACACTACCAAGTTCGAGGCCAGTGATCACATGGTCTAGGCTCAGATCTCCTGTTACGAACACCCTTGACTCGGCGTCTCGTGGTAGTCTAGTCACACTCTCCTGCCACTTCCCTTTCCCAGTTGCCGAGTCATTAGAGCCTACCAGGCTGCTGCCCTCGAAGCTTAGCCGCGCCTTGGCACTCCTAGGCCCTGCTCCATGACCCAAGGCGGCATGAGCGGGCAGAAGGCCACACGGGCAAAGACCACAGTTGGAGCGGCTAGTGCGTTGTCCATGAACGTTCACCGGTCCGGTCATGCGGCTTTGGGTTTGGGGCGGCCCCAGCGTTGCTGGCGTTCGCTGCGGATGCGGGCGCGTTCGCGGCGCTGGGCGGCCAGGACGTCGGGGTGGCGGGCGTTAGCGTTGCGCCAGCGCAGGTAGTCCTGCAGCCGGCCGGCCAGCACGGTGTGGTTCGGGTGATCCGAGCCGCCCATGACGAAGGTCCGCAACGGCCCGAACTGAGCCTCGACCGGATTGGCCCACGACGCGTTTGTCGGCGTGAAGCACAGCTCCGTGTTGCTGTTCTTAGCCCAGGCCCGGATCGCCGGGGTCTTGTTCGCGGACAGGTTGCCCATGATCACGTAAATGCGGTAGCGGTCAGGGCGGGCGGCGCGGATGGACTTCAGCGCGGCCAGGGTGTGATCGCCGCCTTTACGGCGGCGGGTGACGCCCCAGAGCTGGTCATCGCCGAGGCAGTAGCAGCCGTGGAAGTAGCGGATCCCATGCGTGCGGTGGTAGGTCGCGGGCAGCCGGGCGGGCTTGGCCTGCTTCGCCCAGGAGGAGCCGTGACACGGCCGGATTGATAATGGCCCGAACTGGTCAAAGGCGAAGCACCGGTCCGGGAAGTGGCTGGTCACGTACTCGATCCGGTCCAGCTTGGCCTCCTTGCCCGGGTCGCTGGACTCTTTCCAGCTACGGGTCCGCTGGAAGGAGATCTGACGTGCGTGCAGGATCTGCCGCAGCCGCTCCCGGCCGATCTTCACGGGCCGGGCAGGATGGCCGGCGAGGAAGTCAGCGAGCTTGCGCAAGCTCCAGTGCGTGAACGGCAGGCCCAGCTTCTCCGGGCGCGTCGTGGCCGCCGCGACGATGGCATCTACGTCATCGTCACTGATCAGGCGGGGACGGCCTCCCGCCCACTGAGGGTCCAGCGCAGCCAGGCCCTTCTCGTTGAACGCATGGACCACATCCCGCACCGTGTCCTCATCCGCCGCGACCAGCCGCGCGATCGCCGGCACCGGCGTCCCCGATGACGACGCCATGATGATCAACGCCCGGCGCACCCGGATCGACCCGTGCTTCCCCCGCCGCACGATCTGCTGCAGCCGGCGGCCTTCCTCATCCGTCAGCCGCCGTGCCCGCACTGGCTCTGCCATCGCCTCTCCCGCACTCGATCCGCCATCACGAGATCGAGTGTGAGAGCACGGCCAGCCCAGCAGCCGCAACCACAGCGGCGTGTCACCAGACACCGTCAACGTTTGTGGTCAGCGCACTAGGGGGCCCCACAGTTGGAGCAGTGCCGCTAACAGGCTGGTACCCTGGCTCGGCGTATGGTAGGCACGACGTTAACAAACCAGCAGAAGAGGATACATTATGTCTGAGACCGCGGGAGCTTCAATCGAGCGCACACTAGTCCTCATGAAACCCGATGCGGTCACCCGCGGGATTTTGGGCCGTATTATTATGCGGTTTGAAAACGCACTATTCAAGGTCGTAGGGGCCAAGATGGTTTGGATCGACGCAGACCTTATGCGCCAGCACTATTTTGACCTCGAAGAGCAAGCAGGCACTGAAGTTTACAATGTCACTGCATCTTATATGCAGCAGAGCCCGGTAATAGCCTTGGTGTTGGAAGGCGTAGATGCAATAGGACGGGTGCGGAAGATGCTAGGCCCAAGCATCTTTCCAGGGGATTGTCCACCCGGAACAATACGCGGAGACTTTGGCCATCAAATTAGGGCATACGCAAATACCCGAGGTAAAACCATGGCGAACCTAGTTCACGCTTCGGGAAGTGCGGGAGACGCCAAGCGCGAGATTGAGCTGTGGTTTAAACCTGAAGAACTGTTCAGCTACGAGATACTGGCGGAAAAGTACGCATTTTAGGACGGGAGCCCATGTCTACCGACTTCGATCAAAGGGCGAAGCTGCTCGAGCAGTTGGAACGCGCCTTCGATGCCGAGCTTCTCACGGATAAGTGGGCTGCAGCTGAGACGGCTTACGCGCTGGCTACCCTGTGTCGTGAGGTCAGTGTCGACCAGACGCGCAAATGGCTCGATGTGCTGCTTAACCTTCTTCGTGACTTTCCAGATCAAAACCTAGAACAGACGGCGACCAAGCGCATGGAGGTTGGCGGCGTATTGCTACCGGCATTCTTGCATGACGGGGTAGTTAAAGCTCGATTTGAAGGTTTGCTACGTAAAATCTAGTACGGCAGCCGCACTTGGCGGTCAGAGGGATGGCTTGTCTATTGGGAAGGCATCCAAGCGGTGGTGCAAGCCCGCAGATATCATGAACTATGAGTGCGGCTGGATATTCCACCTTCGCAGAGGTGCCTCGGGTGAGGTTGGTCCGCAGGCGCACGGTGGAGAACGTGGACTCGATCGGATTCGTGGTCCGCGGGTGGATCCAGTGCTCGGCTGGGAAGTCGAAGAATGCCAGCAGCTCGTCTTGATCGTTAGTGATCTTCTTGACGGCCTTGGGGAACTTCGCGTCGTAGAGCTGGGCGAATGTCACCGAACTCGCGTTGGCGTACCCATTTGGCAGCGTGTCCGATGAGGGCAGAAGGCGCGAAGCCGTCACTCGACTGGAGCGCCAGGCTGTTGACCTGGGTAATGCGTACGGCAGCCTGGCCAAGCAGGTCGGCATCGCCGTCCGTCGCGAGATGGATCGTAGGTATCTGGCCGCCGCTGGGGTCACTCTGTCAAATGGACCCCGGGACGAACCTTCATCAGAACCAACGGATTAAGAGCTTGACCGGAGCGCATGCCGCCCGACGGCACCTGCGACCGGTCCCACAAGTTCGAGTGGTATTTCGGCAAAGCGCGCGGCCGTGAGGCTTTAGCCTGCTGCCGCTGAACCACCGCCAGAGAGGGCTGCAAGCTCCTCTTGGATCGAATCCGACAACAGCTGCGATGCGAGCGGTCGCAGGCAGTATTGCTCGACCGCTGGATGATCCGCAACCTTCGGGCACATCGAGACAGCTAGCATCTGCACCGCGCGACGGATATCTTCCCAATGCCGGGCCGGCGTCAGTTTCATGAGCGTGTCCACGGCGGCGCGAGCGGCCAAGCCAGCGGCTAAGCGAGGTATCCCAGACGAGATCAGCGTCGCCGTGACACCCTTGGTCACCGCGGTTTTGGCCAGATCTTCACCAACTTTCATCGCCTGCGCCACCGCAGCGAGAGCGCCACAGATGAGGTGACTCTGCCAGTTGCCGCGCGGGTAACCGTGTGTCTGGAGCGAAGCCGTGATCGCATCTGCGACCTGGCTGGCTGCATCGGCATCGGCGGCCGCCACCAAAGTCACGGCCGAGTCAATTGGCGCCGCATCTACGACAGCATCAAGGAGATCGCCAAGCTGCTCTTGCGCATCCTGCAGGACCGCTGTCCGGCTGCGGCGCATAAAGCCGGGCGGATCTGGTGGTGTGGAGCGGCCTGTGCCCTGCGCCACGGCTGAAGACCTCCGTCCGCTGTTGGGTTTGCATCTGCGGCCGCCTTCCGCCTTGCTCCTGCACATCCCGCTTTCCACCTTCCTGGCACCGGGTCGACAGCGCTCAAGAACACGGAAGGTGATAACCGTCCGAAAGTACAGAGCGACGCCGAGTATCAGTGCTAACTCACTGAAACTCGGCATCGCGGTCTAAGTCAAGCGGCCGAAGCTGCAGCAGGTCAGTGTGCGGCTGGCGGCGGATGCGCCGGGCCTGGAGCGCCCCAGCAGCGACCTGATCGCGTTCTACCTGTCGCCGGGGCGGCTGCCGGCGGGCAGGCCGTGGTCGCGTAAGCACGCCGATACCCAGCGGCGGCTGTGCGCGCGGTACCTGGCCCCGGTGATCGCCGGCCTGGCGTGTGAGGACATCAAGACCGTCCACATGCAGGCCGCTGTGAACGCCGCGCCCACCGCGAAAGAAGGCGCCCGGGTCCCCGGCGGGGAAGCTGGCGATGCTGCGCGGAAAGCCTGTCGTCATTGGGCCAGTTACCCATCGCCCCGTACAGCTTGGTGGCCAGCACTGTGCGCTCGCGGCGCCCGCCGCCAGACGCGAGCCAGTCGCCGATGATCTCTTCGGTCCAGCCAGGATGCGACTGGTCGTTGCCCGCGACCTGGCCAGGCGGACTGAACGCGCCGCCGTACCGGTTCGCGGTGTCGAAGAAGTTGATGCCAAGGTCGTGTGCCCGGTCCATGATCGCGTGCGCGTCCGCGGGCGCAGCCGGCCGCTGCGCGTGGCGCAATGGCGCATCCGGGTCAGCGGCCTCCGGCGCGGGTGGGTCAGAGGGACCGGATAAGGGGGTGAAGGCGCGGTTTGCGTCGGGGTGGAGGAGGCCGGTGTCGCTGCGACTGCCTCACATGAAAGGGGCTGACGACCGGCCCACACCGCCCAGCGCGGCGGCCGTCCCGGGCGGCCGCCCGGGCTTGCCCCGAGGCCCACAAGAACAACACAAGTCCGCGCCTCGATCCGGGCCAACACGGGAAACCCACGAACAAAACGGGACTACGTGGTACACGGCGGCACGGACGCTATCATGGTCGTGGAAGCCCACTGACCAGCATGTATGCCGGTGAGCTGGGCTGGCATGATAGCTACGGGATCCTGGTCCCAGGGGCGAAAGAACCCCTGAAAAGCGGAAGGTCGGCGGTTCGACCCCGCCCCTGACCACCCCTTCTGAGCGGTAAGGACGGTCCCCCACCTGCGCAAACGCGGTGAGGTACCGTCTTTTGCTCTCCGGCTGGCTACGGCTGTTCACGGCTGACGGCGGCTGGTTGCGCCCAATACGCGCCCAAGTCAGCCTGGCGTCGGTGGCCGTCCTCTGTGGTGCCGTAGTCGGTACCCCGCTAGCCTGGGCGTCGCTGAGCGGGCCGTCTGGTGCGGCGATGCTGCGCAACCTAAGCGCCGCACCGCCGAATCGAGCCATATCCAGCTCTGGTACTAGGCTTGCCCACGGCGAACATGTCGGTAGATGGGGTGCGTCATAGGCAAGTACGATCCGTTGCGGCAGTATCTTCAGTCGCAAGCCAAGCGTGACGAAGTAGCTATGACCTTCGCTGAGGTCGAAGCGATCGTTGGCTCACTCCCGTCATCAGCGCGGACTCGCCGCGAGTGGTGGTTAAACGACTCAGCCGGAGCGATGGCATGGAGATCAGCCGGATGGAGCGTCGGTTCTGTCGATCTTGCCGCAGCACAAGTGGTATTCATTCGCGAGCCATCCTCGCGGCCCGGCTGGAGCCAACGTCATCCCATTGCGGTGGCGGTGTGGATTGGTGTCGCAGCGACTCTGATCGCTGCGGTCGTCGTTGCCGCAGTTCACTTCCTCACCAACCTGTGCCGCTCGAAAATAGGATTCTGGCTTTGACCTGGGCCTTCTCGGTCTCTAGGCGGCCCGCTCGTACTCGTTGATCAGGCCGCTCAGGACAGGTTTTCGGCGGATCTGCCACGTCTCAGGGCGTGCTGCAGCGACGCGGGGCGCGGGGTGTTCAGGGTCCGGGATGCGCTGGCCGATGCCCTGGTGCGGCCGGGCGGTGTTGTAGTGCTGCTGGTATTCGGTCAGGACGGCGCGCAGGTGCGCTTCGCCGAGGATGAGGCTGCGGTCAAGGAGTTCGCGCCGCAGGGTGCCAGCCAGGCGCTCGCAGATCGCGTTCATCCGCGGCGCCTGGACGGCGGTGCGCAAGATCGTGGCACCGGTGGCCTGGAAGACCGCATCGAAGGAGCGGGTGAAGTTCGAACCGCGGTCATGGAGCAAGAACCGGATGTCCTCGAACCGCTGGCCGAGGTTCATGGCCAGGTTGCGGGCCTGCTGTACCGTCCAGTCGCCGGTCGGGTGGGCGGTGACGCCGCCCAGGTGCATGCGGCGAGTGCCGTGCTCGATGAATACCAGCACGTACAGCCTGTCCAGCAGCACAGTGTCGACGTGAAGAAAATCGACGGCCAGTATCCCGGCGGCTTGCGTGTGCAGGAACTGCCGCCAGGTCGGGCCGTCCCGGCGCGGTGCGGGATCGATACCTGAAGAGCGCAGGATCTCATAGACAGTTGATGGCGCGACCGTCACGCCCAGCTTGGTCAGCTCGCCATGAATGCGCCGGTATCCCCAGAGCGGGTTCTCTTTCGCCAGGCGGACGGCGAGCCGGGCGATGCTGCGGACCGTCGCCGGGCGGCCGGGCTGGCGCCGGCTGCTCGTGTCGTACCTCCCGGCGGCGAGCCGGCGGTGCCAGGCCAGCAGCGTCGCGGGCGTCACCGGAAAGACCCCGGTCCAGCGCCGCCGCGGGGTGAACCGCGTGAGCGCGGTGAACCAGGCCCGGTCGGCTGGCTCGTACCGCACCCGGCCCGCGTGCCGGCGCAGCACCGCGTTCTCGTGCCGGAGCACCAGCAGCTCGGCGTTCTTCGCCTGGTCCCCGCGGAACATCAGGACAGCCAGGCCAAAAGTCCAGCGCATGAGCAGGTAGGTGATCTTGAGCAGCACCCGGCCAGCCAACCATCACCGCATCATCCGTTCAGCCGAAACGGCAGCTCAACGATGCGATCGAGTTTCCGGGCGGCACA